>Ga0074044_10003495_pt1 | contig 13349 bp, 19 predicted proteins | sample BogForMeECP23OM1_FD_94443 | JGI IMG/M metagenome (GOLD analysis project Ga0074044, IMG submission 94443) | Bog forest soil microbial communities from Calvert Island, British Columbia, Canada - Bog Forest MetaG ECP23OM1 | ecosystem: Environmental > Terrestrial > Soil > Wetlands ... | reverse complement strand
TGGTTTTTCCCGCCTGACCCAGCGGTCACGCGGCAGAAACAACCCTCCGTGGCCGACTTTTGCTCCCAAAATCCTCCCTAGCCGCTAAAATTTAAAGCTCCTATGAAATAAGCGGGCTAGGCGCTGGGGCCGGCGGTGCCGATGGCGCGGAGCTGGAACCCGTATTGCGTGCCGCCGTTCAGCCCCGTGACCGTGCAGCTCGAGCCCTTGCCGACATAGCACTCCGTCCGGGGGCCGGTGGACCAGGTGGCCTGCTGCGCGACGTAGGTTTGCACGCTGCGCCGGATGGCGTCCCAGGTCAGGTCCACCGTGCCGTTCTCTGAGTCCGAAGGTAGGGCGCGTCACTCCGTGCGCGCCGCCGCCCGCGTTGAAACCGCGCGAGTTAGGGCGCATTCTGTCTCAGAAATGCCCTGCACAGCGACTTGATCCTGCAATGAAAAGCAGCGAAGGAGATGCTGGCGTAGCGCGGCTAAACCCGCTCGGCGAAAAGAGTCCGTCTTCGCTCCTCAAAGTCGGACTGTGCCTCCCGAGCAGCGAGGGAACGTGGATCGAAAGCAAACTCGTAGCGGTCAAACAGGCAGGCCAGATCGGCTACTTCATCTCGGGCAATAGTCCCTTCGGGAATTCGGTCTTCTGACATGCCACCTCCTCCATCGCGCCCCTGTAGCGTTTCTCACATGCAAGCTTATAGTCCAGCACCATATCATAAAGCTCGGGTGTCCCACAGTATGGATACTTGTTTTTCAGGCTCGACAAAACCACCATTGCCGACCGGCAAAAGAGACTCATCCGACTCCATATTTCCGCGACTTCGCTCAACTCGCCCGCTTTCCTCGCGAGCGCGGCAGCCACTCCGTACGTCTGAACGACAATCCCTTCAACAATCCTCACTTGGCGCGTAAAGGCGGCGCAGGCACCCGGAACATCCAGGCTGGCGTACGCATCACCGATCCTTTGCATCTCTTCAATCTGAGGCTGCCCAACTTCCAGGATCTCGTTAAAACTCAAGCAAGCACTCATAAGCCTGACAAGACCGTACCCGCAACCTTCCTCCGCCGCAAGGCATGAATTTCCCTGACCGCGTTCGGCTCCCGCAGGGCGAATGTGGGTGCTTTCTTCATAAATCCAAAACCTCTTCCGGCGTATGAATGCGGATTCGCGAAGCGGCCCGCACCGAGACCCGGTTCGACGCTCCCTCAAACCTTTGCGCGGCCGTCGTAATCCAGCGAAACGATCAATAGCGGCTCAATGACCGACCACGAGTCGTTCTCCCGTACGACGATTATGCGACGAGTCCCGAGCGCCAAAAAGTCCGAGTGCGGCACACGTATGAATCGCCCGTCGGCCAGACGCATGGTAAATGGCTCGAACGGTTGCCGGTGCAAGGCTTCGCGCAAACCTTCAATATCCATACATGCAAGCCTATCCCCGCATTCCTGCCAGCGCAAGACCCCCCTCGCGGAAAAAGCGCACCTCTGCGCTCGCCCGGGGATTTGGTTGCGAGAAAAGGCTTGGTTGCGGCGTGGCGAGGGTGTGTTAAGGTGACGCGCGTAGTGCAGAGGATGGCCAGTCCATCCGTGCCGGCGGCGCAGGCTTGGGCGAGCAAGCATCCGGGCCGTGAAGCCGCCAAACGAAAGAACGTGACCCTATGAGATTCCAGGATGTGCCACAGCGGGGCAAGCGGGGCAAAATCGTCGCCAGCCGCAATCGTTTTGGCCAGTACCACAAGCAGTTTGTCCCTCCCAAACAGCCAGCCACGGCGGCGCAACGGAACGTTTGGGGGAACATGATCGAATTCTCACGAGTCTGGAACGAGTTGTCGGATGAGCGGCGGGAAGCTTGGCGGCGGCGTGCGTTGCAGGTCCGCAGCCGGCCCACTCTGGGCCAATCCGGCCCGCTGGACGGCGCCCAGCTCTTCAAAAAGATCAACACCGTACTGGCGACCTGCGGACGGGAGCCCCGCTTGGACCCGCCGCCTCTGCCGGTCTTCGGCCCGAACCCCGTAGTAGGGTTCGCCATCCGCGAGGGAAAGGGCGGGATCGCCTTGAAGCTCAAGGTGTCCCGCGATGTCCGGTGGGACGCTCGGTCGCCGCTGGAGGACATTATGGTGTTCGCTTGGGCGCCGTGCAATGCAGGGGTGGCCAAGCACGGCCTTTATGCCTTCCTCGGGCTTCTGCCGGCGCCATCCAAAGGCGAGAGCGACATCACCGAACTCTACCTGAAAAAACTGAAGGAGTGGCGCAAGCTTAAGCACAAGAGGTATCACATTCCCCTGGAAGGCTCGCGCATCTTCATCCGGGCGTGGCAGCAGCTCAACGGCTGGGAAAACGACCTGGGAATGTTTTGGGCCAACGCTCTGACCCCCGCCAGGAAGTGGCCGCGTTATTCGAATAAAAGGGGCGAGAAGTAGAGGAACAATAGAGGAATAATCGAGGACGAATCGAGAATGCCCGGCGGATTACCCCGGCGTAGCACCAACGGAACGCGCCAACCTCCCGCCCCGGATGCTGGCCCGGATACCTCCCATTCCCGGTGAGGGGCCAACCTTGCGCCGCGTGGGGCCACGCCCCATACAAGAACGAAGGCGCGGGCTCGCAGGCCGCGGAGCCTCACGCGACGCTTGGGGAAATATCCGGGCGAAGGGTCTGCGGCTCAGAGCGCCAGAGTCGAGTACAGGACCGCGCCGATGCAGGCTCTGCCTTCTTGCGGGCCTTTCGTCTGCACCAGCGCAGTCAAATTGCAAGTTGCCCGCTTACTTCGGCAGGTCGTCAGCTTCCAGCGAATTCACCAGGTCCTTCTCCGCCACCACCCAATCCTCAAGCGTCAGCGGATGGTCCGGCAGCTTGTCGCGGAACATTTCGTAGGCGTGCTGCCGCACCATCGCCCGGGTCACCCCCGGCGTGAAAGGCTTCGGCTGTTCGACGGCCTTGTCGCTTCGTGCTTTCATAGCCGTTTTCTTTCTCCTGCAACATAACCCCGTCCGGTGCGCTTGCAACCTGTCTGCGTGCTCGACAAACCGCCGTCCCACCACTATGACTGCGCGGGACAAGTTGCGTTTAACGCTTGATTAACCTGATGAAGACGGCAGTCGCCAACTCGCCTCTGTGCTTCCCGCTCATGGCCGGTTTCTGCCTCGTGCTCGGGCTAACCGGCTGCGCCACCCAATGTGTGGATTGGGCTGCCCGCGTGGGCCATTACACCTACGTGCAGGCGGTAGCCGACCTGGGGGTGCCCGAGAACCAGGACAAGCTCGCTGACGGCGCTCGCGTGGCCGATTGGCTCGTCAACCGCGGCTACACCTATGCCGAGGCCAGCCCGGGCCCTGACGGGCCATTCTTTCGGACCTCCCCCAGGACGAACACCGCGCCCAGCCAGTACCTGCGGCTGACCTTCGGCCCCGACGGCCAACTCACCACCTGGAAGAAGCTTTATAGATGAATCCTCACCCCTGGCAAGTGACTTCCAGTGGCAGCGGGACATCCCGAGCGCTGGCCAATGGCTGGCGTTCGGAGGGCAGCGCTGCTATCCTAAAGCGGTCTTGGGACGTTCGACCGGCAGTTGGTCCACAGGCAGACCGCCCGTTGATCCAGAAATTGATGTGCCAACCAGTCCATTCAGGTAACTCGCCTCAGCCAGCGGACTCGAGCCGTGTGCCCGGGGCCTTGACGAGGCGACAGCGGTTCCTCGATGCCTGCTGGTGTCGCGCAGTGGATCATCCGCCGGTATGGCTGATGCGCCAGGCGGGGCGGGCCTTGCCCGAATACCGCGCACTCAAGGAAAAGCGCTCATTCCTCGAACTGGTCCAGACCCCCGAATTGGCGGCCGAGGTGACACTCCAGCCGATTCGCCGGTTTGATTTCGATGCCGCCATCCTATTCTCCGACATCCTGGTCGTGGCCGAGGGATTGGGCCAGCGCTACCAGTTCCACGACCGTGGGGGCATCGAGATGGCGTTCCTGCTGAAATCGGCAGCCGACATTGCCCGCCTGGAGGTGGCAGCGGTGACGGAGCGGCTGCAATACGTGGCCAAGGCCCTGCCGCTTATTAAATCTGAGCTTGGCGACCGCACAGCCCTGATTGGCTTTGCCGGCTCGCCTTGGACACTCGCTAACTTCATGATCGAGGGCGGCGGCGTCAAAGATTACACCAAAGCCAAGGCGCTGTTCTATTCGGACCCGCCGCTCTTCGCGCGATTGCTGGAGAAACTCACGCAGGCGGTGACCGATTTCCTCCAACTGCAAATTGACGCCGGCGCGGACGCAGTACAGATTTTTGATAGCCTCGGCGGCGTCCTGTCCGACGGCGACTTCGCGCGCGCCTCGGCCCGATGGATGAAGCAGATCATCGCCTCGCTGAGCGGGCGGGTGCCAGTGATCGTGTTTTCCAAAGGCACTCACGGGAACTGGAATGACTTGGTGGACACGGGGGCCCAGGTGTTGGGCGTGGATTGGAACGTGCGCCTGGCGGAAGTGGGCGCAAGGCTGCCCGCCCGCGTAGGCGTCCAGGGCAATCTCGACCCGTTCCTGCTGTGCACGACGCCGGAAGTTGTCGCCGCCGAGACCGGTCGAATTCTGCGGGAGATGCGGGGGCGGCCCGGCCACCTCTTCAACCTGGGCCATGGTGTGCCGCCGGGCGCCAGGCTGGAAAACATTAGCAGCCTGGTTACTGCGGTGCGAAGCTTCAAATGAGCATGCTGAAAGTTGACCTTAAGTTAGTGAAGAAATACAACGTTCCGGGGCCACGTTACACCTCCTACCCCCCGGCCACGCATTTCACGAACGAGATTCCCCTGGATGCCCTTATCGAGAGGATCCGCGCCAATAACGAGACCGACCGCGACCTCTCGCTCTACTTCCATCTGCCCTTCTGCTACTCGCTTTGCTGGTTTTGCGGCTGCACCACGGTGATCACCGCTGACCAGAAGAAGAGCGCCCAATACGTGGGCTATCTGGAGCGGGAGATGGATTTGATAAAGCCCCTGCTGAATCCGAAGCGCAAGGTGGTCCAGCTTCACTTTGGCGGAGGCACGCCCACGTTTTCGCTGCCGGACGAGATCCGGCGTCTGGGCGAGATGATTCATGCGCGCTTCACGTTCGCGCCGGATGTCGAAGCGGGCGTGGAAGTGGACCCGCGCCGGCTCACGCGCGACCATCTTGTCGCCTTGCGCGAAGTCGGCTTCAACCGCGGCTCGATGGGGGTGCAGGACGACGATCCCGTTGTGCAGAAGGCCGTCCACCGCATCCAGCCCTTCCAGATGACCAGGCAGGTTGTCGAATGGATGCGCGAGGTCGGCTTCCACTCCGTCAACATAGACCTGATTTACGGCCTGCCCTACCAGACCCCGCCGTCCTTTGCCAAGACCCTCGAGGAAATCCTCTCGCTGAAGCCGGACCGCTTTGCGGTCTTCAACTACGCCCACGTGCCATGGATGAAGCCGGCCCAGAAGATCCTCAAGCCGGAGGCGCTGCCCACGCCGGAGACCAAGCTGGAGTTGCTCAAGCTGACCATCGAGCGGCTTACCTCTGAGGGCTACGTCTATATCGGCATGGACCATTTTGCGCGGGCGGGAGATGAGCTGGCGCTGGCGCAGCGGCAGAAGACCTTGCAGCGCAATTTCCAGGGCTACAGCACGCGTGGCGGGGCGGACATCTACGCCTTCGGCATGTCGTCCATCTCCCAGGCGGAAGGCTTTTACTGGCAGAACCACAAAGACCTGCCCGAATACTACGGGGCACTGGAGGCCCGCAAGCTGCCCTTGCACCGCGGCTACGTCATGACCGACGAGGACAAGCTCCGCCGCACCACGATCATGCGCCTGATGTGCGACCTCGGCCTGGACTACGAAGCTATGTCCGCGCTGCTCGGGCTGGACTTCAAGGAGCACTTCGCCCATGAACTCGATTCGCTGGACGATATGGAAGGCGACGGCTTGCTGGTCAAGACGCCACAAGGCCTGATCGTGACTGACCTGGGGCGGCTGTTGATTAGGAATATCGCGATGCGCTTCGACGCCTACGCTGCGACCCGAAAGGAAAACCGATTCTCGCGGACGATATGAGGCCCGTCGCTATCATCGGCGCAGGCATCACGGGGCTCACGGCCGCCTTCTACCTGAAGCGCAAGGGCGTGCCCGTCGCGGTTTATGAGGCCAGCGACCGGGTCGGCGGCGCGATTCAGTCAATTCGGACCGAAGGTTACCTGGCCGAGTTTGGGCCCAACACCATTCTGGAGACCTCGCCCAAGGTCGCTCAACTGGTGGTTGATGCGGGCCTGGCGTCGCGGCGGCTGGATCCCGATCCCAAGGCCAGCGCGCGCTATGTCGTGCGCTACCAGCGCCCCATCGCGATGCCGGTCTCGCCGCTGGGCTTCTTCACGACGCAACTCTTCACTGCTCGGGCCAAGCTGGCCGTCTTGTGCGAGCCGTTCGTGCCGCAGCGCCGGGATGGCAAAGAGGAGAGCGTCGCCGAGTTCGTCCTGCGCCGCCTCGGGCAGGAGTTTCTGGACCATGCGATTGATGCACTCGTTGCGGGAGTGTATGCGGGCGATCCTTACAAGCTTTCTGTGGCGCAGGCTTTTCCCAAGCTGGGCCAGCTTGAGGCACGCTACGGGTCGCTCATCAAGGGCCAGATCTTCGGCGCCCGCGAGCGCAAGCGGCGCGGCGAAGTCGCCAAAGACCGCGCCCCCAAGTTCTCTTTCGACGAGGGCCTGCAGGTGCTACCGGAGACATTGCGAGAGCGCCTGGGCGAGGCCGTGCGCTTGAACACTGCCGTCACCCGCCTCACCCAGACACCCGAGGGTTGGACGCTCGATGTGCGCGGGCGCGGCCAGCCCTCACGGGCCGAGCACAGCGCGGTGATCTATGCGGGCACAGCCTTCAAGTTAGCGGAGTTGGAGGTCCAGACACTGATGCCCTTACACCTGGCGACGTTTGCCGAGATTCGCTATCCGCCGGTCGCCAGCGTCGTGCTGGGATTCCGCCGCGAGGACGTGGCGCATCCATGCGAAGGGTTCGGCATGCTCATACCGAAAGTCGAAGGCTTCAAGATCCTGGGCACCATCTTCTCCTCGTCGCTGTTCCCGAACCGCGCGCCTGAGGGGCATCTCACGCTGACCAGCTACGTCGGCGGGGAGCGGCACCCGGAGCTGGCGTCGCTGCCGCCGGAGAAGCTGTTTGCGCTGACCTGTGAAGACCTGCGCGTGCTGCTGGGTGTGAAAGGCAAGCCCACCTTCCAGCATAGTGTGTTTTATCCCAGGGCGATCCCACAGTATAACCTCGGGTACGGTCGCTACCGCGAGCTGATGGCGGATATCGAGCTGAAGGCGCCCGGGCTGTTCTTCGCCGGCCACTACCGTGACGGCATATCCTTGAGCGACACAATTGTGTCCGCGTGCAACGTGGCGGATAGGGTAGGGGACTTTCTGGCCGCGGCGCCGGCCGGCCAACGTGAAGTTGGCATCCCGGCATGACCCCGGTCGTTAACCCTCCCCACGTAGCGGCGTCTCGGCAGAGCGCCGCCAACTACGGGGACGCCAAACACCGGCGCTCTATTGAGATGCCGCTACCTGGGAGGCGCCTGCGGCATGAATAAGGGCGTGCTGCTCGTCAACCTCGGCTCGCCCGACTCCCCATCGGTGGCGGACGTGCGGCGCTACTTAGGTGAATTCCTGATGGACGGTCGGGTGCTGGACGTTAACTGGCTGGTGCGCTTCTGCATCGTGCACTTCGCCATCCTGCCCTCGCGCCCGAAGCAATCCGCCGAGGCCTACCAGAAGATTTGGACGCCAGCCGGCTCCCCGCTGATGGCCATCAGCCGTAACGTTCAGGCGAAGCTCCAGCAGCGGCTCAGTGTCCCCGTCGAGCTGGCAATGCGCTACCAGAACCCGTCCATCCCGCAAGCGTTGCGCAATCTCGCGCAGAAGGGCGTGGACGAAGTGCTGCTCATCCCCCTTTTCCCGCACTATGCGATGTCGAGTTTCGAGACGGCGGTAGAGCGGGTCAAGGAAGTGGCGGCAGCTCTGGCGCCGCAAATGCGCATTCAGGTGCAGCCACCTTTCTTCGAGGAGCTCGACTACATCGCAGCGCTAGTGGGCAGTGCCCTGGAGTTCCTGGCGCGGGGATACGACCACCTCCTGTTCAGTTTCCACGGCCTGCCGGAGCGCCACCTGCGCAAGTCCGATCCTACCGGGCGGCACTGTTTGACGGTGGAGAACTGCTGTGCGACCGCCAGCCCTGCCCATGCCACCTGCTACCGGGCGCAGTGTTTTAAGACCGTGGCCGCGTTCGTCAAGCAAGCCGGGGTGCCGGAAGCCAAGTACTCCATCTCTTTTCAGTCCCGGCTGGGTCGTGATCCTTGGCTCAAGCCCTACACGGACTATGAGCTTCCCCGGCTCGCGCAGCACGGCGTCAGGAAGCTGCTCGTGATGTGCCCGGCCTTCGTTTCGGATTGCCTGGAGACACTGGAGGAAATCGGCCTGCGGGGTCGGGAGGCCTTTCTCGCTGCCGGCGGAACCGATTTGGCGCTGATTCCCTGCCTGAACGAGCACCCGCTTTGGCTGGAGGCCCTGGAAAAAATGGTGGGCTGCTTCCTTCTGGCACCCGAACCGGCCCAGCGTAGATCGAACGCGCTTGCATAGGCCATCGCCAATCGCCCGTGGCTAAACCACCAAAGGGCACAGCCGGCGACCCGTTGGCTGCTGGTTCTTGGCCTGTTGCCCACTACCCCATGACCGGCTCTCCGCGCGCGACTCGGGCTTCGGGCGACCCGTAGAGCGGATGGTTGGGTTTGAGGTTGCGGAGGAAGTTCACCCGAAAGCTGCGGGCCTTGTCTGCCATCTCGCGCCGATCGCGTTCCGGGGCGGCAAGGTGACGCTTCCCTTGGACAGGCGAAGATTCGAGGGAACCGGTCCAGGCAGTCAGTTGCCTCGCGCAGGATTCTGCCAGCGTGCGGATTTCCTGCAAGTGCCGCACGTGCGGTCTGAGCTTGGGCCGGTCCTTGATGAAACAGAAACGGGCCGGCTGCGCTGGAGCGATGCCGGCCCGTGGGAGGGGAGGTTATGTTACCCGTTAAACGACTTTGCTGCGGAGCGGTTCGACTAAGATGAGTTGCGCCAGTTGCTCGCTGATGGCCAATCGCGCGTTGCAGACCAGGCAGATGAAATTCGTTTGGCTGGTCAGCAGCCTGATGATCTGATCCTCGCCCAGCCCCAGTTCCCGCAAGCGGTTCTGGAGGTCCGGCGAGGCGCAAAGCTGCTTGATGCGCACGGCGACACCCGCTTTGACCCGGCTCAGCGGACAGAGCTCGCACCGAGACTCATCCCTCAGCGCTGACTCGAATGCATTCGGCCGATTCATTTCTACTGGCTTGATCCTTACGGATGGGACCAATCCCGGCTCCACATTTCTTGCCAATTCATGTGCACAATTTGCCGCAACGCGAGCAGACCGGCCTTGAGCCAAGTCAAGGAAACCACAAATCCGCTTCCGGCCAGCCGGACGTTGCGGCGTCCGAGGACGACGCGCATGCCGCCTGGAAATGGGCGGCGGGGGGCCCGTACCAGCGGGCCGCACCGGACCCTCCCCGGATCCTCCCCGTAGTACCTCTTATCCCCGATAAGAGGTACTACGGGGAGGCCCCGGCGTGTGTCCGGCGAAGGTTCGGGGAGTCTCCCCGGCTGCCACAACCGGTTCGGCTGATGTAACTGAGTATCCCTACGCGTGTCCAAATATAAGACACTACTCTCCGGTACAACGCGAAATGCCATCAGCCACGCCATCCTCTTCATTGCCAGCAGTGGACTAACCCGGGCTAACCGCGTGCAAGAGCCCAGTCCTCGTGTGGAGTCTGATGCAGCCCCCAGCCAACGGCCCATGAAAGCAGGAAACGTGAAGGCTTGAGGGACGGGCAAGGCCGAAACCCGTACTCCGAACGAGGCCTTAAACCCTGCTTGCGAGTCTGCGCTCCGTCAACCTACGAGCCCCATACCCTCATTCAGGCTGGCCCGCGGCATCCGAAATCGCGAAGACGCCTGAGGGAATGCGGCGGTTTTGTAAGTGGAGCGGCAGTAATCCGCAAGTGAATGCAACAAACACATTGCGTTCTCACAAGAGACGCTGTACTTTTGTGCTGTTAGAATGAATGCGTGCATCAACTTGCGGGAGATAGCAGAAATGACGCGGGGCGAAATTGAGCAGACCGTAAGAGCTGCTGATCGATATAATCCTTCCGTAAGTGCGTCTTGTGACGAGTTTTACAAGCAGGTACGGTCGCTTGAATCATCGGTTATGTGCGCCTACAAAATCGCCGTCCGTCTTGCGAAGCGCACCACTGACCTGAGGGAGCTTTGCGACATTTGGAAAACCGCAAGCGAAATCTGCGATTCGATCCTCAAAGCTCTGAAATCGCTAAAGGATTGTCGCCCGGAGTGTGGAACGCACCAGCTCTACGATTTGGCGTTAGACTACAAGAACGCGGCTTTCAAACGCTATCAGCTCAATCAGGAGGCGCTTCAATGGGAAAAGACGGAGATTCCAGAGGGCTTGTTTCCAAAGAGTATTTAGACCGCTTCGCCGAGCTATTCGAGCGGTCTGAGTACGCGAACGATCCGAACTCCAGGGAGGCGAGAGAATCCGAATCGGATTTTAACAGCCTGCTCGATCAGGTTTAGAGCACCGAAGTGGACCCAAGGTGTCCTTCGATTTCTCCGTCGGCCTTTAAGGCCTTCATCCGCAGACATTGCCAGGCAATCATCGCGAACAGGGACCAGAAGATCACCTGTCCTCCACCATCCGCGTAGTTTGGTTCTTGGCCACGGTAGAAGAATCCGCGCCACCAATCTTACAGGCTTCCACTGCAAACAGGAAAAAGCCGCCCAAAGCAACCTAATGTCCTGCGAACGCGGGAGATAGTGCCGGGACGACGGCGCCTGAGGTTCCGTCGGCGGGCGTTTTGCATTCGGCCTCCTGCCTTCTGGGTTCGCTCCGGAGTGGTCTTGGGGTGGCTTTGGCCTACCTTTCAAAACGAAGCCCGCCCCAAACCTATAAGAAACCTGAATCCAACCGCCCCGTTTCCCCCATCTCGGGGTGCCCTCCCACTGGTCTGGCACCACCCTGGACCTACCCTATACCCATAGAACCCCCGCCCAACGCCTTTTTCGATCAGGCCAGCTTATCCACAAGTGCTTCCCGCACACTCCCATCACTTGAAAAGACGTGGCGCAGGCGTCCCGCCTGCGGGTTATCCGGGCGTCCCGCCCGGTGGCCCTGCCCACCCTGGCGGCGGGAAGCCGCCCAAACACGCAGGCGGGACGCCTGCGCTACGTTCTGGCCCGCAACCCTGCTAAGGCCGAAACCCATCCACCCTCCGCAGTTCTGCTGCGGTGTACGGACAATCCAAAGCAGGCCCGCAACCCGGCTTTGCAGTCTGCTCTCCGTCAGGCGTCCGGCCTGACCTCGCCCTCTGCCGTTTCGGGAGGAACGGGGTAATCGAGCGAAGTTGGTCTATGCCAGCCTCGCTTTTCCATTTGAGTGACCAGCGCGAACACCAGTCCCGACCTGTCGGGATGGGCAAAGCCGACGAAATCCGGCCGGTATGGGTAGAGTACTCCGGTGACGATGAACTAGCTGACCGGCAGAAAATGATTGTTCTCCGGATGCTCTCAAGCCACCACCCGCACCCATTCCATCTTGTCCCCGCGGCTCGCTGCCGCATCAGAGAAGTACAGAGGGCCTACCCTTGAAGAACGCAATGACATCGTGACGGTTCAGTGCCCGGTGATGCGTCTGATTTGCGAAGTCCTTCAGGCAATCGTAGCACGCGCGTTCACAATCGCAGTCTGTGACGACGCGCCGAGTTTCACTTACGACTTCCCTCCATCGTTGATGTGCTTCCTTGACGAGTCCTGCCCCGCCAGGGGCTCTGTCGTAAAAAATGATTTCGTCTCCGCCGCCAACGGCTTGGCGAAAACTCACGCCAATCTCATTGAGGTCAATTTGAAGCACATGGCAAAGTCCACGATGCAAGGCGTATCCCAGCGATTCCCGCGACTGAGAGTTGAAGGCTGGCCGCACGATTAAGCAGAACGACTCGAAAACGTGTCCGTAGGCGACGGCGTAATCATGATAGGACGCCGTGCAGTGCGCGTTTCCAGCGAACGAAGGCAGGTATTGCAGCCAGCGATGGACACCCGGTTGTTGATCTTGTCGCGCCCGACGGCGCGGTTGCACGAGCGGTATCGGTTCGCTCCGCCCGCAGAGGCGGCACAGCCGGAACCCTTTGTTTCCTGACCCGCAATTGTATCGAAAGAGACGGCCATTCTTCTTCAACGCGATTCGGAATCCATCGAGTTCATCGAACTTCACGTCTTCCAAAGCGTCAATGAAGTGCGTCAATCCCTGCCGCTGGCGCACGGGAGTATTGCGTCCAAAGCTGATCTTCGCGTCGGCATCATGGCGGAAGGCAACCGGTTGAATGAAGCGGCGGAACGCCGCTTCAAGAACTCGCGCTCCGCAGACTGGACACGAATCGCCAAGAGATTCTTTCAACTTGGTCTTGTTCAATGCCGTCCGAATAAGTTGGCACGTTGTGCAACGCCAGAAGCATTCGGCGGCCGGTATCTCTCTGCGCGACGTGAACGCCAGGCCGCCGCTGGTGTAGAGAGTTTTGCGGGCAATCACCTGCGCACCTGGAGCGTATTCCGCAATCGCGAGGCCTCGGTCTCGACTCAATTCAACATCGCTCTCCGCGTAGCGATCCTCCTTGGTTACCAACTCTACTACATCCAACGGGAACGCATAACGTGGTAGAAATCCACGCTTGGCGAGAATAGCGATTAGATCGGCTTTGAGAAGGTTCCGCACGTGGTTTTCGATAGCAGGCAGTTTCGTGTAGGCTTTTTGTACTTCATATTCCTTGCCTTCCTTAATGAGTGCTTGAACGTCATCAGTTATTTCCTTGATGCGCTCGCGAAGACTCTCGCTTGCCCGCTGGAGCGCTTTTTCCCATCCGCCGACCGCGTTCGCCAACGGGTCGAGGTGGTGATGAGGCACAGCTTCGCGTGAAGCTGCGACCGTCCAGCTTTCCGTGAGATTCACAAACCGTTGCTTCACATCTTTCGGCCACCAGGCATCCGGTATTGGGTCGCGCATGTCTGGCGGAATGACGACGGCAATTGGCATCTGCTGCTTCCTTGCGTAGTCGCCAAGCTCGCCCCGCTTGGCTCTCAACGTTGGTGTCGCTCCGGTAAGATTGTGTGACGGGTTTGTAGGCCGGCGGCTAGGCTCTGCTACAACAAAACGTAGTGGAGACAGCAATGAAATCGAACCGGTCATTCTCGTTGGATATTGAAGAGGC
>Ga0074044_10003494_pt1 | contig 13350 bp, 8 predicted proteins | sample BogForMeECP23OM1_FD_94443 | JGI IMG/M metagenome (GOLD analysis project Ga0074044, IMG submission 94443) | Bog forest soil microbial communities from Calvert Island, British Columbia, Canada - Bog Forest MetaG ECP23OM1 | ecosystem: Environmental > Terrestrial > Soil > Wetlands ... | reverse complement strand
CCGTCTTTGCGCATGCCGCTCAATCCATCCGTCCTCAGGCCGCCCGGGCCCCGAGGCGATTATAAAGCTCGCCCCATGCCGCGATGAAGCGCTCGATCTCCTCGCCCGTGGTGAGCCAGCCGAGGCTCACCCGGATGGCGCAGCTGGCCTCGGCCTCGCTCGCCCCCATCGCGCGCAGCACGTGGGACGCGCGCACCTTGCCCGAGGAGCAGGCCGAGCCCGCGCTGACCCCGATGCCGGCGAGGTCGAGGGCGATGAGCTGGGTCTCGCTCGCCACCCCCGGCATGGTGAAGCACGCGGTATTGGCGAGGCGCGGGCCCTCCCGGCCGAAGAAGTGGGTCCCCGGCGAGAGGGCCCGGATGCCCTCCTCGAGCCGCCCGCGCAAGGCCGCAAGACGCGCGTAGCCGGGAAGTCCCCGACGGGCCGCCGCCGCCGCGGCGCCGAAGCCGGCAATGCCGGCCACGTTCTCGGTGCCCGCCCGCAAGCCGCGCTCCTGGCCGCCGCCGCGTAGCTGGGGAGAGACAGCGAGGCCGTCTCGCACCAAGAGCGCTCCCACCCCTTGCGGCCCGCCCAGCTTGTGGGCGGAGAGCGCCATCAGATCGGCGCCGAGGGCGGCGAAATCGATTCTGATCTTGCCGGCCGCCTGGACCGCGTCCGCATGCACAAGCGCGCCATGGGCGTGCGCAAGCAGGGCGAGCTCGGCAAGCGGCTGCTCGACACCCGTCTCGTTGTTGGCGAGCATGACCGCGACAAGGGCCGGGCGCCGGTCCGCCTGCAACAGCGCTGCCAGCGCATCCAAACGAACGACGCCATCCGGCCCGACCGGAATGCGCTCGGCCGCAGGGGCCGCCGCGAGGATGGAGTCATGCTCGATATCCGAGACCAAGAGGCGCTCACGGCCGGCGCCCGCGAGTGCGAGATTGTTGGCTTCGGTGCCCCCGCTCGTGAAGACGACCGCGGCGGAGGCGGCACCGACGAGTGCCGCGACCGCCTCGCGCGCGTCCTCGACGCGCTTTCGCGCGCGCCGGCCGAAGCGGTGCACCGAGGAGGCGTTGCCCGTCTCCGCCAACGCCGCCGCCATGGCGGCGAGCGCCTCCGGCCGCAGGGGTGCGGTGGCGTTGTAATCGAGGTAGATGTCGCGGCTCATCGTCTGCTCTTCTCGGCGTCGGCGGAGCCGGCTATGCCGTCCCGCGAGCGCCGGTCGAGCCCCCGCTCACGGCTTGCCCGAGGAGACGGCGTGCTGACGCTGGCGCGTCTCGCCCGCGGCTGCGCGCTCGGCGAGCTCCGCCTCGAGCTCGGCCACGCGCTCGTTGAGCGCCTGGACGCTGCCGCGCAGGTCCTCGATCGCGCGCAGGAAGGGGTCGACGATATCCCCCGTGGGCGTGCCGTAGGCGAGGAAATCCTTGCTCGCGCGCTTGTCCTTGGGCATGACGATGCGCGCGGGATTGCCCACCACCGTGACGCCTTCGGGCACGTCCTTGGTCACCACGGCATTGGCGCCGACCCTGGCACCCTCGCCCACCGTGATGGCACCGAGGATTTGGGCGCCCGAGCCGACGATCACGCCGTTGCCGAGGCTCGGATGGCGCTTGACGCCGATCTGGGCGGCCGAGTCGACCGAGGGCAGCACCCCTCCCAAGGTCACGTCGTGATAGAGCGTCACGTCGTCGCCGACCTCGGCCGTCTCGCCGATGACGACGCCCATCCCATGGTCGATGAAGAGGCGCTGGCCGATGCTGGCCCCCGGGTGAATCTCGATCCCGGTCAGGAAGCGGCCGATGTTGGAGATCATCCGCGCCGAGAGGCGCCAGCCGCCGAGCCAGGCCCAGTGAGCCACCCGATGGAAGACCAGGGCAAGGAAGCAAGGATAGGCGAGCACCACCTCTAGCCGCGAGCGGGCGGCCGGGTCGCGCGCCATCATGGAGTCGATTTGGTCGCGTAAGCTCTTGAAATTCATGGCCCGACTGCGATATGTCTCGGCATGCCCCGGGGCGCCTTCGCCGCCCTCCGGCGACTGGCCGCCCCGGGGGTGCCACTGCGGGCATATAATTTGCCTGGAATCATCGGTCAAGTTAAGCGGTTCGTGCGGCCGCCAGGAAGCGATTTGGCCCCGCACCCCCCCTGGGGTCCGCTTTTGCCCGAGCGAGGGTGTCGTGGAAGGAAGTATCGGCCGATGCCTGAAGTGATCTTCAACGGACCCGACGGCCGCATCGAGGGCCGTTACCATCACAGCAAGATGCCGAATGCGCCGATCGCGCTTTTGCTGCACCCGCATCCGCAGCACGGCGGCACCATGAACAACAAGATCATCTATAACCTCTTCCAAGCCTTCGTCCGGCGCGGCTTCTCCACGCTTCGTTTCAACTTCCGCGGCGTGGGCCGCTCCCAGGGCAGCTTCGACCGGGGCGAGGGCGAGCTCTCGGACGCGGCCTCGGCCCTCGACTGGCTGCAGACCTTCAATGCGAACGCGGCGAGCTGCTGGATCGCGGGCTTCTCCTTCGGCGCCTGGATCGGCATGCAGCTCCTCATGCGGCGGCCGGAGATCGCCGGCTTCATCTCGATAGCACCCCCCGCCAATATCTACGATTTCTCGTTCCTGGCCCCCTGCCCCGCCTCCGGCATGATCATCCAGGGCAATTCCGACGAGGTCGTGCCCATCGAAGCCGTCAACAAGCTGGTCGACAAGCTGAGCCAACAGCGCGGCATCAAGATCGACTATCGGGTGATTCCCGGCGCCAACCACTTCTTCAACGACCAGCTCGAGGCCGTCATCTCGAATATGGAGCGCTATCTCGACGCGCGCCTCGCCCAGGCGGCCGAATAGAGCGCGATCGTGTCAAGCCGAACCCTTTTATCGCCGCCCCTGCGAAAGCATTAGTTGGGGCACACATCTCCCGATGCTTGCAGAACCATCGGGGGTCCTTCGTGACGCGACCCTTCGGGTCGCTCCTCAGGATGAGGACATTTGTGTGTGGCAGTAAGACTTTACCTCATCCTGAGGAGCGCGCGGAGCGCGCGTCTCGAAGGACGCACCTGAGCCGGTCCGAGGCGCCCGCCCCCTTCCCCTCTCATCCCGGGCTCCCGGAGGCGCTATTAAAGCGTCCGCCCGAGAGCGGGCGGCGCACGCCGGTCGTCGACGGCAGGCTGAGCGGCAAGCCCAGGCGCGAGCGCACCGCGAGCCAAGCAAACGCCTGGGCCTCGAGCGCATCGCCCTGCCAGCCGACCACCTCGACGGGCTCGACCGGGGTGCCGAGGGCCGCCGCGAGTGCCGCCATCAGGGCCCCGTTGTGCCGCCCGCCGCCTGAGACCAGCCAACGCCGCGGCGCCGTCGGAAAGTGCCGCGCGCCCGCCGCCACCGCCTCCGCCGCAAAGGCGGTGAGCGTGGCCGCCCCGTCGGCGAGTGCCAGGCGCTCGACCAGGCGCCAGCCGAAATCGTCGCGGTCGAGCGACTTGGGCGGCGGCCGCGTGAAATAATGATGGGCGAGAAGCCCCGCGAGCAGCTCGTTATCGACGCGGCCCGCGCGCGCCACCCGACCGTCCGCGTCCATGGCGCGGCCGGTATGCCGGCTCAGCCAATCGTCGATCGGCGCATTGCCCGGGCCGGTGTCGAAGGCAAGCACGGCGCCGTCCTCCCCCACCCAGGTCACGTTCGCGACCCCGCCGAGATTGAGCACGGCAAGCGGACGTGCGAGGCCCGCGGCGAGGGCTGCGTGATAAAGCGGGGCGAGCGGCGCCCCCTCCCCGCCTTCGGCCACATCGGCGCTGCGGAAATCGTTCACCACGTCGATCCCCGTCGCGCGCGCGAGCATGGCACCATCGCCGATCTGCCAAGTGCGCCCTTCGCGCGGACGGTGGAGGATGGTGTGGCCATGAAAGCCGATGAGATCGATGGCGCGCGCTTGCAGCTTTTGGCTCGCGAGGAAGCGCTCGACCGCCTGCGCATGGGCGAGCGTGAGCAGCCTCTCCGCCTCGGCCGTGGCACCCTTGCCGCCGAGCACGCCGCGCACCGCCGCGCGCACGCGAGGCTCATAAGGGTAGGTCGCCCACGGCCCGGCCATAATACGGCTCTCGCCGTCGGTCGTGAGGCAGGCCACGTCGATGCCATCCAGCGAGGTGCCGCTCATCAGGCCCAGGACGGTGGCTGGCAAATTCATGGGCCCCTCTCATCGGCCGGGCGGCTGCCGCCGCGGCCACGCTGCCCTCGTGTTTCCCCTGGCGTTGTTCGGGGGGGTCGATTGTGCTAAAGCACGGCACTCCCGGCAACCAGAGTTGCGCGCTGCAGCACCTCGCCTCCGTCCGCACCGCACATGAAGAAATTTCGCTCCGACTTTCTGCGCACCATCGCCGAGCGCGGGTTCGTCCACCAGATCAGCGATCCTGAAGGGCTCGACGCGCGCCTCGCGGGCGGGCGCGTCGTCGCCTACATCGGCTTCGATTGTACCGCGTCCAGCCTCCATGTCGGCAACCTCGTCGGCATCATGTTGCTGCGCCATTTCCAACGCACGGGACACAAGCCGATCGTGCTCATGGGCGGGGGTACCACGAAGGTCGGCGACCCCTCCGGCAAGGACGAGGCGCGCAAGCTGATGAGCGAGGACGACATCGCCGCCAACATGGCCGGCATCAAGGCGGTGTTCGAGAAATTCCTCGACTTCGGCGACGGCCCGGGCGACGCCGTCATGGCGAATAACGCCGAGTGGCTCGACCGCCTCGAGTACATCCCCTTCCTGCGCGATGTCGGCCGCCACTTCTCGGTCAACCGCATGTTGACCATGGACAGCATCAAGCTGCGGCTCGAGCGCGAGCAGCCGCTCTCCTTCCTCGAGTTCAACTACATGGTGCTCCAGGCCTACGACTTCCTCGAGCTCGCCCGGCGCTACGGCTGCGCGCTCCAGATGGGCGGGTCGGACCAGTGGGGCAACATCGTGAACGGCGTCGAGCTCGCCCGCCGCGTCGAGGGACGCGAGCTCTTCGCGCTCACGACCCCGCTCATCACCATGGCGTCGGGTGCCAAGATGGGCAAGACGGCGGTGGGTGCCGTATGGCTCAATGAGGAAATGCTCAGCCCGTACGACTACTGGCAGTTTTGGCGCAACACGCACGATGCCGACGTCGGACGCTTCCTGAGACTCTTCACCCCTCTGCCGAGTGCCGAGATCAGGCGCCTGGAAATGCTGCAAGGAAGCGAGATCAACGAGGCGAAGATCGTGCTCGCCAACGAGGCGACGGCACTTTGCCACGGCCGCGCCGCCGCCGAGAGCGCGGCCGCGACCGCGCAGCGCACCTTCGTCGAGGGCAAATTCGGCGATGCGCTGCCGGAGAGCGAGGTGAGCCGCGCGCAACTCGCCGGCGGCTGGCCCCTGCTTCACGCCCTCGTCGACACCAAGCTCGCCTCGAGCAACAGCGACGCACGCCGCAAGATCCGCGAAGGTGCCGTGCGCGTGAACGACGCCGTCGTCAGCGACGAGATGCGCCAGCTCAGCCTCGCCGACCTCGGCGCGGAAGGCGTCATCAAGCTCTCCCACGGCAGAAAGCGCCACGCCCTCGTCAGGCCTTCCTGAGCGCCTGGCCCCGCCGCGGCCGGCGCGCCCTCGCTTCCGTCACGGATAAGGCTCCTTGCGCAGATTGAAGGCGATGGAAATGCGCGCCCGGTCTCCGCGATGCGAAAATACCGTATGCGGGATATAGCTCGGGAAAAGGATCATCAAGCCGGGGACGGGGTGGACGAAGATGCTCGGCCGCAGAAGCCCGGGGAAGAACGTGCTGGTGCGGCCCTGGCAGGGATCGAAGAGCTGAAGCAGCGTGCTTTTCTCGGGATCGCCCGAGGAATCGCCGGCATCGACATAATAAGTGCCCGACCAGGTGGCGCCGGGATGGGTGTGCGTCTTGTTGAAGTCGGCCGTGCGGCTGACATTGGCCCAGGCCTGCAGCGTCCAGCCGAACTCCGTCGGCTTGACCCCCTGGGCCAGCATGATCTCCGTGGTCGCATGATTGGCCATCTCCACCATGCGCCCGACCAGCGTCTTGCCGGCATCCCCGCACCATTCGAGCAGTCCGGTCTCGGAGTGCCAGCCGCCGATATTGCTTTTGGCCTGCCCGCGGCTTTCCCGCTCACGGGCGAGGATATGGCGCCTGAGCTCCTTGTTGAGTCCGGCGCTGTCCGCCCAGACGTGGCGCATGACCGGGCTCGGAAAGCAATAATCGAGTTTGACGACATCGAGCTCGGACATGAACCCATCACCGATTTGCGGCGGCTTGCCGCGGGCCTACATTACCATTGCCCGAACAAGCCTTGCAGCAGCTTCCGCCCGCCCCGAGCGACGTATGGTATGTCCAGATCTCCCGATGCTTGCAAAACCATCGGGCATCCTTCGTGACGCGACCCTTCGGGTCGCTCCTCAGGATGAGGAGATTTGTGTGTGGCAGTAAGACTTTACCTCATCCTGAGGAGCGCGCGGAGCGCGCGTCTCGAAGGACGCATCTGAGCTGGGCCGAGGCGCCCGCCCACAGCGCGCTACCCCCCGCCTTGCATCGGCTTGACCTTGTCGCTTGGCTCCGGCGTGAGGTCCGAGCCGTTACCGAACAAGCCCTTGACCAGTTCGCGCAGGATTCCGGGAGCAAGTGCCGAGAGCGGGTTCACCGTCACGTCCGGATCGTCGAGCTTGCCCGTCGCCTCATAGGTCGCAGCGAAGACTCCGCCGCCCTTGGGCCCGACGAGAATCTCATTGAGCCCCGGGATGTTCCCCAACAGGCTGTTGATCGTGTAGATGGGCACGATCGTGCCCTCGATGCGGAGCTGGTTGGCGTCGGGATCGATCCAGCCCTCGAAGGTGAGCCCGAGCTCGGAGCCGACCGTGCGCCCCTCCTTGATCTCGACGCGGGTACCCGTCCTGGTAAAGGGCGCGATGAGAGCGCTGAAAGTGATCCCTTCGCCCGAGAGCCTGTCGCCGGCGCCGGCGGGCGAGGTAACGGTCAATAGCTTGACCGGTAACGGTGCCTGAAGCAGCTTGAAGTCCGTCATGCGCAACGTGCCCGAGAGCGGAGGGTCGAGTTTCGTGTCATCGTAGGTGCCGGCGAGCCTGAGCTTGCCGCCCACGACGTTGTCGGCGAAATCGACGGCCCTGAGCACGTCACCGGCATTATCGGTGCTGATCGCGAGCCTGCGCTTGCCATCCTGCGCGACGATCTCGAGGTGAAATGGGGCTCCGCTCGCGGTCTTGGCATCGAAGACCGCGCGCGCGGCGCGCCGGCCGTCATAGTCGATGGTCGCGGAGGCGTCGCTCAAGGGTACGTCCACCGACTGGCTGAGCCACAGCTTCTTGACGCCAAGCGCTATCGCAAGCTTGGCCCCGGGCTCCTTCGGCTCATTGCTTTTGTCCTTGATGAAGGGTGCTGCGTCGAACGCGTCGCCGCGGAGCTCGATGGCATAGCCGTCATCTTGCCGGCGCGTGACGGTGACCGCCAGCCTGTCGCGAAAGAGGACGAGGCGATCGAGCCGGGCGGCGCGGAAGGCGCCGCTTGCGGCATCGAAGCTCACCTCGCCATGCACCGCGAGGTCCGCGGCCTCGACCGCGAAGTCGGGAATGGCGCTCAGCTTGTCGCCGCTCAGGATCAGCGTGGCATGGGCCTTGCCGGAGGCACCCGGCAGCTTTCGCCAATCGACCTCCGGGAGCGTGAGGCGCGCCTTCGTCAGGTCGAGCGCGAGATCGGCTCGGGTAGGGCTGCGCTCCGCCCCCTTGAGGTCGAGCTCGACGTGCACGGGCCCCTTCAGGATCCCGGCGACATCGAGGCCGAGAGCCTTGCGTGCCCGATCGTCGAGGTCGCCCGTGAGCCGTACGCGGCGCTCCGGCGACTTGCCGAAGGTCTCGCCCCACGAGAGCGAGACCGGAACGGGTCCGATCGTGGCATCGCCGGTCGCCTGCATGCCCGCCTTGTCGACCTTCAGCGCGAAGTTGCCCCGGCTCAAATCACGACCCAGGAACATGGATGCCATGCTTATGTCTTTCAACTCCGCGGACGCCGAGGCATCGATCTGAGCCAAGCGCAGGTCATGGAGAAGCGGGAACTTGAAGGCAAGGCGGATGGCCGCGTCGCCCGTGATCTTCTTGGGGTCGAGACCGAGTTGCGAGGCATAGCGGAGCGGCTCGTGGTCGACCAGCTCCGCCGCCGCGCCCAGCGGACCGTGAAGCGCCAAGTCGATGGCGATACGCTGGTCCTCGCCGTCGAGGCCGGTGATCGCGATGGTACCCGAATCGACGGCGATGCCCTGGGTGCTGCCCTTGTCGATGGCGATATTGAAGCTCTTCTCGTCGAAATGCACCTCGCCCCCCGCACCTCGCACCTTCGGCATCTTGTCGAGATAGCGCACGTCGATGCCGGAAAGACGCATGCTGCCGTTGACCTTATCGAACGCGAGGTCCTTGAAATCGGGGCCGTGGCCGTGCGCTTCGATCGAGGCGTAGAGCTCATCGACCGCTCCGGAGGAAAGGTTGGCTGTGATCCAGGCCCGCGGGTTCCCGGCGACGCTCTCCGGCCAAAGCTTCGGCAAGTCGTCGACCTTGACGCCCTTGCCCACGACATCGAGCGTCGCCGTGCTGTTGCCGTCGAGCTCGTGTGCCGTGCCATGAAGCGTGAGGGTGGTGCCGCCGAGATCGATGTCTGCATCATCGAGCGTGAGGGCAGTGCCATGCTCGGCAAGCGAGCCCTTGGCCGCCAGGCTCTTCACGTCCAGGTCCGCAGGATAGAGCTCGCGCAGGACGAGGCGGCCTTCGCCGGCGGAAACGTCGAAGTTGAGCGCGTCGAGCGAGCCGTCGAGCGCGAACTGCGCGTGGATTTTTCCGCCGAAGGGAAGCGAGAAGTGCGCCATGGGCGCAAGCTCCGGTGCCGCCTGGGCGAAAGTCGCCGGATTGAGCCCGCCGAAGGCAACATCGAGGCTGAGCGCCCGCGTCGTCGCGTCGTAGAGTCCGCGCGCGTCGAAATGGCTCGTCAGGTCCTGGACATGGAGATCGAGGGCAGCGGACGCGCGGATGCCGGCCGCGTCGCGCTCGAGCACGAGTCGCGAGAGCTGCGCCTTCCAGGAGGTGTCCCAGCGGCCGCCTTCGACTACGAGGTCGGCGCCCGTGATGGTGATGCGGCGCAGGAAGCTGATCGGCCGTTCGCGATCGGGCAGCCGCAGCATGTCCTCCAGCATGACCGGCAGCACGTTCGAGCGGACCTGCGAGGCCGATTCGTCGACAAGCTCGAGATCGAATTTTCCATCCGCGTTTCGGCGTAGACGGAGTTGCGCGCCGCTGATTTCGAGCGAGGTGGGTGCTACGACTCCCTCGACGAGGGCGCGCGCGCTCAAGCGAAGCGAGATTTCCGGAAGCGTGAGGAGCGGCCGTCCGGCGGGATCGATGACATGGATGCCGATGCCCTGCAAATCGAGCGTGCGTTCCCAGCCGCCCCAGGCGAGCACCGTGCGGTCGATCTTGAGGATGAACCCGCGGTCAGGTGCCGAGAGCGCCTCCTCGATATAAGGGGTGAGCAGGCTGAGCGTGATGGGGCCTTGGGACAGCCGCCACGCCGCAACGGCGACAAGGATGGCGATGCCCGCCACGATCGTGCCGAGCACTTCGACGAGAATCCTGGCCGATCGCCTGACCACTAAAGCGCCGCCTTCACAAGGATCACGGCCGCCCCTTCGCGCAGGGCAATCGCATCTCGCCGCCTCGCCCTTCGAGACGCGCGCTTCGCGCGCTCCTCAGGGTGAGGCGGCCCGCAAATCCAGCAGATTTCCTCGTCCTGAGGAGGACCGAAGGTCCGTCTCGAAGGACGAGGAAATCCGATCAACGCCAAATGCGATAGCCCCGCCCCCTCGTCCCCAAGAGACGATCCCCTCGAAGTGCGGCACTTCGCCTCCCGCGGCGATGCTCCGCGTCCGCGCAAAGAACGAATAGCTGCGATTACGCCCCTCTCAGGTCCCACTCCCCACCCTCGACAAGACTTGACCGTTACCCGGGGTTCGCGCAGGTTTGCTGGCTGGCGGGCCGACGGGAAATGAAACATTCCACCTTCTTAGCCGATTTGCCGGACCTACCCAAGCCGGCAGATCCAGCCCGTGCGCTCATCGGGCTCGAGCATTGGGGCGAGCGGGCCGCGGCGAGCGGAGAGCGGCAGCTTGCGCTCGACGCGGCCGGCATTGCCCGGGACCCGGCCGGGCACCGGCTGCTCGAGTCGATTTTCGGCAACAGCCCCTTCCTCACGCACTGCGTCCTCGTCGATATCCCCTTCGCCCGCGAGCTCTTTCAGAGTGGCGTCGAGGAGGGCTACGCGCAAGTGCTGGCTTCGCTCGGTCGCATCGATGCGCGCGAGCGCTCGAGCGACGAGATCATGGCGGCGCTCAGGACCGCCAAGCGCCGCGCGGCTCTCGCCATAGCGCTTGCCGATATCGCGCAGCTTTGGCCACTCGAGCGAATCACGGCGGCATTGAGCGGGCTCGCCGAGAAGTGCCTGCAAATTGCCGTGCGCCACCAGCTCTGGCTTGCCGCGCAGCGCGGCTGGCTCGAGCTCGCTGAGAAGGAGGCTCCGGAGCGCCACTCCGGCTTTTTCTGCCTGGGCTTGGGCAAGCTTGGCGCGCACGAGCTCAACTATTCGAGCGACATCGACCTGGTCGTCCTTTACGACGACGAGAAGGTCGCGACCGCGGACCGCGATTCGCTCAACCACAATTTCGTGCGACTCACGCGCAACCTCGTGCGCATGATGCAGGAGCGCACGCCGGACGGCTACGTCTTTCGCACCGACCTGCGTTTGCGTCCCGACCCGGGGGCAACGCCCGTCGTCGTCTCGAGTACCGCGGCCGAGCTCTATTACGAGAGCCTCGGCCAGAATTGGGAGCGCGCCGCCTTCATCAAGGCGCGTCCCATAGCGGGCGACCTCGAGGCAGGCGAGGCCTTCCTGCGTAGCCTCAAGCCCTTTCTCTGGCGCCGCCACCTCGATTTCGCCGCCGTCAAGGACATCCACTCCATCAAGCGCCAGATCCACGCGCACCGCGGCGGCGGCAAGATCGCGGTCCTGGGCCACAATTTGAAGCTCGGCCGCGGCGGCATCCGCGAGATCGAGTTTTTCGCCCAGACCCAACAGCTCATCTGGGGCGGGCGGGAGCCGGAGTTGCGCGTGCGCGGGACGTGCGAGGCGTTGCGCGCGCTTGTCGAGCGCGGGCATGTGCAGGCGCAGGTCGCGGATGAGCTCATCGAAAGCTACGGCTTCCTGCGCAAGGTCGAGCACCGCCTGCAGATGATCGACGACCAGCAGACGCAGAAGCTGCCCGACCGGGCGCAAGAGCTCGGCAAGCTCGCGGTCTTTCTCGGCCACGCGGATGGGGCGGCGTTCAGCGCCGAGCTGGTGCGCCACTTGAAGCGCGTCGAGAGGCATTACGGGCGGCTCTTCGAGGAGGCGCCGGAGCTGGGTGCTGCCGCCGGAAATCTCGTCTTCACCGGCGCCGACCACGATCCCGAGACGCTCGAGACGATCGCCGCCCTCGGTTTCAAGGAGCCCAAGGCCGTCTCGACCACGATCCGCGGCTGGCACCACGGGCGTTATCGCGCGATGCGCAGCACGCGCGCGCGCGAGCTCTTGACCGAGTTGACGCCGGCCCTCTTGAAGGCGCTCGGGAGCACCGTCAATTCCGACGCGGCCCTCATGAGCTTCGACCGCTTCCTCTCGCGCCTGCCCTCGGGCGTGCAGCTTTTCGCGCTCTTCTATTCGAACCCGGGGCTCCTCGCCCTTGTCGCCGAGATCATGGGGAGCGCTCCCCGGCTCGCGGCACAGCTGGCCGAGCAGCCGCTCCTTCTCGACGGCGTGCTCTCCGGCGATTTCTTCGCACCTCTGCCGGGCGAGGCAGCACTCGCCGCGAGCCTGGCCGCGGCATTGCGCCAGGCCGGCGATTTCGAGGACGTGCTCGACATCACCCGGCGCTGGACCAACGACCGCAAGTTCCAGGTCGGCGAGCAGATGCTGCGCGGCAACCTCGATCCCGAGGCCGCCGGACCGGTGCTCGCCGACATCGCCCAGGCCGTGATCGGGACCCTCGTCGAGCCGGTCGAGGCCGAGCTCGCCGAGACGCATGGCCGGATCGCGGCGGGAGCGCTCGCCGTGGTCGCTCTCGGCAAGCTCGGCGGGCGCGAGATGACGATGACCTCGGATCTCGACCTCCTCTTCATCTACGACGTGCCGGAGGAGATCGAGGCCTCCGACGGGCGCCGACCCTTGGCCCCCAGCCACTATTACGTACGGCTTTCCCAGCGCCTGCTCGGCGCCCTCACCTCGCTCACCGGCGAGGGACGGCTCTACGAGGTCGACATGCGCCTGAGACCGTCCGGCGAGAAGGGGCCGCTCGCAACCAGCCTCAAGGGCTTCCTCGACTACCAGAAGCAAGACGCCTGGACTTGGGAGCATATGGCGCTCACGCGCGCCCGCGTGGTCTTCGGCGCGCCCGCGCTCAAAGCGCGCATCGAGGCCGCCTTGCGCGAGGTGCTGACGGCACCGCGCGATCCCGACAAGCTCCTCCTCGACGTGGCCGACATGCGCGCGCGCATCGAGCGCACGCATCACACCGACAATATCTGGGAAGGCAAGCGCGTGCGCGGCGGTCTCCTCGATCTCGAGTTCATCGCCCAATATCTCGAGCTGCGCCATGCCGAGCGGCACCCCGGCGTGCTCAGCACCAACACGACGGAGGCCTACGAGCGCCTCGCGGAGTGCGGCTGCCTCGAGTGCCAAGCGGCGCGCGAGCTCATCGCGGCGACGCGGCTCTGGCGCCGCGTGCAGGGCATCCTGCGCCTCGCCGAGGAGCGCGTCTTCGCGGAGGAAAGGGCGCCGGACGGCCTGCGCCGCGTGATCGCGCGCGCGGCGGGTGCCGCCGACTTCTCCGCGCTCAAGGACCGGCTCACGGAGACCGCTGAGCGCGTGCGCCAGCACTTTGCAGCCCTCATCGAGACGCCGGCGGCCGAGTGCGGCGACGAGACATCAGAAGCATCGAAGGAGGCCTTGCCATGAGCGTCGGGATCGGAGATCCGGCACCCAACTTCAGCGCACCCAGCGACGGCGGCGGCAAGGTTGCGCTCGCCAAGCTCAAGGGGCAGAACGTCATCCTCTATTTCTATCCCAAGGACGACACCTCCGGCTGCACGCAGGAGGCCTGCGGCTTCCGCGACGCGCTCTCCAAGTTCGGCAAGGCGAACGCCGTCGTGCTCGGCGTCTCGCGCGACAGCGTGGCCTCCCACGACAAGTTCAAGGCCAAATACAAGCTCCCCTTCGCCCTCGTCTCCGACGAGGACGGCAGCATCTGCGAGGCCTACGGCACCTGGG
>Ga0074044_10003492_pt1 | contig 13357 bp, 9 predicted proteins | sample BogForMeECP23OM1_FD_94443 | JGI IMG/M metagenome (GOLD analysis project Ga0074044, IMG submission 94443) | Bog forest soil microbial communities from Calvert Island, British Columbia, Canada - Bog Forest MetaG ECP23OM1 | ecosystem: Environmental > Terrestrial > Soil > Wetlands ... | reverse complement strand
CGGTTTGCTTCATGCCACGGCGCTGAACATCTCCAACATGGTTGGGATCGGACCTTTCATTACCATCCCGCTGTTGATGGCTTCGATGGGCGGCCCGCAATCCATGCTGGGCTGGCTCACGGGCGCGCTCATCGTGATTTCCGACGGTCTGATATGGAGCGAACTGGGGGCGGCGTTGCCCGGCTCCGGCGGCAGCTACCATTTTCTTCGCGAGGCGTATGGCCATCAGACCTGGGGTCGCCTGATGGCTTTTCTTTTCATCTGGCAATTCGTGGCGAGTGGGCCTCTGGAAATCGCATCCGGGATGGTTGGATTCGGAAACTATTCTTCCTATCTCTGGCCGGGATTGACCGCTCGAGGCCAACAATACGTCGGGGTAGCCGTAGGCCTCGCCGCTTTGTTCCTCTTATGCCGGCAGATGACATTCTTGAGGAAGGCGACCGTCACTCTTTGGGTGGGCACGGTGCTGGCGATGTTAACCGTCATCGTCGCCGGTTTTTCCCACTTCCATGCTCACCTGGCGTTCGATTTTCCTCCCGGAGCGCTGGCCTTTAATCGTGGCTTCGTGCTCGGTCTGGGCAGTGCTACTCTGATCGCCGTGTATAACTACCTCGGATATTACGATGTGTGCTACATCGGCGACGAAGTGCAGAATCCTGGTTACGTGGTGCCGCGCTCGATTTTGTATTCGCTCGCAGTCTGCTGTGTGGGATATCTCGCGTTGCATCTCGCCTTGATCGGAGTGGTGCCGTGGCGCGAAGGAATTCATTCGAACTTCATCGTTTCTGACTTCATGGAACGCCTCTATGGCAGGGGCGCTGCGATCGTGGTGACGATTTTCGTCCTCTGGTCGGCCTTTGGCGCCGTATTCGCGCTTCTCTTGGGTTATTCGCGAATTCCTTATGCGGCTGCCATCGATGGCTATTTCTTTCGTCCCTTTGCGCAACTGCATCCTACGAAAAACTATCCCCAGGTTTCACTTCTGGTTCTGGGCGCGGTGTCGATCGCTCTCGCATTCCTTAAGCTTGATCAATTGGTCAGCGCCTTGATCACTACCAGAATTCTGGTACAGTTTCTCGGACAGTTGTTTGCCATTCCACTCTTGCGACGAAAATTTCCCGACAGCGCGCGGCCGTACAAGATGTGGTTTTATCCCGCACCCATTGTCATTGCTTTCTTCGGATGGGCATACATTTTTCTAACCTCCGGCTGGCTCTACATCAAGATCGGGTCATTGACGTTGCTAACCGGCGTTCTGGTTTTCTTCATCTGGGCGAAGTGGAAAGCTACATGGCCCTTCAACCCGGGCCAGGATGCTGCGTGACATCAAGACCCCAAGCATCACAGGAGCAATTCATGATTGGAAGTGCTTTTCGCGGCCTTCGGTTCGCTGACAAAGTGGTCGGACAGGCCCGTCCGGTTCAGACGACAGGTCTCTTTTTGGCCTGCGTGCTGATTTTGGTCGGAGCCTGTCTCGGATCTTCTGACCCGGCTAAGGCTTCTCCGGTGGCTATTCATATCGAGGACTTATCCGTGGTGGTTCAGCCGAGCGACGGGACATATGAGATTCAGACAGGAAACAGCGGACACAGCGTCATTCACGCCAGAGTAGCGGCGGAGATCGATCACAAGTGGCTCAAGTCAACCGATTATCCGCACCATAAGATATCGCAGTCGACTTTTGAGGATGTGCTCGGACACGGCAACAAAATAACCATAACTTCGTCTGGACTTCCGCGTTCCCCTGACCTCGCCTATACATTGCAACTCTATGAAGGGAGAGATTTTGGTGTTATCGAGGTTGAGGTGCAAAATCACACAACCAATCCGACGACCATCCAAAGTATCCGAAGCGTCGAGGCCATCGGGACCAAAATCGTGGATCTCGGCGGGGCGCAGAAAAGCGACCGAGTTTTATCGGATAGCTACAGCGAGGATTGGCCGCCATTGCAGATCTTCGATTTAGGGAAAGCTCCGAACGGAATACATCGCGCCGTGGGCAGCCAACTTACTTACAACCGGGATAGCAAGGAGAGCCTGTTTGTCGGGGCTCTGACTTCCAACCGCTTTCTCACCATTGTTCATCTGCAGACGCAATCTTCATCACCCGATGGCCCCGTCATCGCTTCCTATACGGTCGATTCAACCGGAACTACAGAGATACAAGCAACCGAGCCTGAATCCGGTATGCGAGAAGGGCCGGCGGAAAACCTGATTGAATTAAATGTTCCTCTTGCCGCAGGTGAGTTAGTAACTTCAGAACGCCTGATGTTTGCAGTCGGAGAAGATTATCATTCGCAACTTGATAACTACGGCGTTGCGATTCGAGAACTGCATCATAGTCGCATCAGCCCAGACAACATGCTGGGATGGTGGAGTTGGACGGCTTTTTACTTCAAGATCACCGAAGGTGCGTCACTCACCAACGCTCAATGGCTGGCGGAGAACCTGAAGGGGCTAGGCTACGACTATTTTCATTTCGACTTGGGTTACGGATACACTCGCGGTGAATATGCGACGCCCAATGCCTCCCAGTTTCCTCATGGCATGCGGGATCTTACTCACCACATTTGCCGATTAGGACTGAAGGCGGGAATTTGGACGGCTCCTTTTGAAGTGGCCGAGCGGGCCTGGATTTACGAGCACCACAAAGATTGGCTGGTGCACAACGCACACGGCGATCCGATTTCCATTGGCAAAGCCGAGGAGGTGGAGGGCGAGCGCCTGTTCGTCTTAGACGCCACTCATCCTGATGCCCAGGAATATCTTCGCGAGACCTATCGCACGCTGGTCCGGGAATGGGGCGTGCGCTACATCAAGCTCGATTTCATGGACAATACGGCAATCGAGGCTTATTACCATCGCCCGAACACAGCCGCCCTCGAAGCACAGCGCATCGGACTCGAGGTTATCCGTAATGCAGTCGGCGAAGACGTGCTCCTCGATAAAGATGGGAGTCCGATGTTGAACCCGGTTGGCCTGGTGGATGAAGGCCGTACATCCCAAGACACCGGCCATGCCTTCATCCGCAGCAAGGAAGCTGAGCCGGGCATCGCGGCACGTTATTACATGCATCGCAACTTTTTCATCGCCGATCCGGACGCGTTTACGGTTTCCCGGCAGCTCATTGAAGAACGTACCATTCAAGCTCCACTTACATTGAGTGACGCTCAGGTTTCGATCACTCTGGCAGCGGTTTCGGGAGGAATGTTCGAAATTGGCGACGACCTTCCAACACTGGGCAGCGATCCGGACCGCGTCGCGTTGGTCAAGAATCCCGATTTGCTGGCCATGGCTAAGCTGGGACGCGCTGCTTTGCCTCTAGATCTCCTGACCTACGCAGATAAGGATGAGCAACCCAGCGTCTTTCTGCTGCGTGAAGAGCAGCGTCAGTCCGTGCTGGCAGTCTTCAACTGGACGGAGCAGTCGAGTTCGCACACTTTCAGTCTCTCCGATTTAAACCTTCCCGCAGGACACTCGTACAAATTCTCCGATACGTTCGGGCAAGATCAGCCCTTGGCGACGGACCACGAGACGCTCCGCATTGACAATCAACCCGCGCACACAGTCAAGCTGATCAAAATTATTGATACTTCGATCCCGCCGGCCGCGCCTTCGATTGCCTTCCGCGTACCGTCTCAGGCAAAGATTGGCGAAGAGATTGAGTTCTCCAGCACAGTGTCTAAAGACGGAGTCCCCGCGCTCGCCTATCATTGGGATTTCGGCGATGGAGTGGCCGCCGATGGCGCAATCCTCACGCATACGTATACAGCCGCCGGCAATTACACAGTGCGGTTCGCGGCGGAGGGCCTCGATGGCAAGTCCGCGGAGAAAACATTTTCGATCAACGTCGGCGGGCCGGTGATTCTTCAGTCTCCTCAGCGTTACGCCGAATCGCACGAATAGATGCCTTGTGGTCGCCGGTCAGTGTTGCACCTTCTAAACAGAGCGACATAAGTAAGTGCGCATAATGAAGGATTGTGGTTTCATAGAAGAATGAAACCACTTGCCATTGCCGACTCTCCCACCATCATTCTCGGTTTGCAGGATGAGATCCGCCGTTCGGAAGAATCTCGCTACGATCATCGTCTCCATGGGGTGCTCTTAGTCGCTCAGGGTATGACCTGTCCGGAAGTGGCCCATCTTTTGGGCGATGCGCCACGGTCGGTGGAGTATTGGGTGGGTCGTTTTGAAAGAGACGGTCTGGCGGGATTATTGGAGGGAGAACGACCGGGACGGCCGCGACGCTTGACCGAAAAACAACTGGAGGGGGTGGATCGAATCTTGCGTCATCCGCCGCGGGAGATTGGTCTGAGCGGGAACCTCTGGGACGGCAAAACACTCAGTACCTGGATTGAGCAAAGCTATGGCATTGCCATCGGGGTTCGCCAGTGCCAGCGTATGTTCCGTCAGCTCGGATTCCGGTTGCACAAGCCACGACCCGCGCTGGCCCAGGCCAATCCCGCATTGCAAAAAGCCCATAAAAAAAACTCCAAGACTTGATGCAGGACGACAGCGTCGATCTTTGGGCGACCGACGAGGTGCACTTTCAGCAGCACGGCTCGCGCTGCCGCATGTGGATCCCGCCCGAAATCAAGGACCCGGTTCTCCTGCACGCCCCCACCCGCAAGAGTGTGGGCTATTTCGGGGCCGTGCGTTTGCGGGATGGGCGCTTTGTGTTCCGTCTGGAAACCGGCAAATTCAATGGACCCAGCTTCCTTCAGTTTCTCCAGCAACTCCGCTCCGCCAGCTGCGGGACGCGGCGACGGGTTGTGCTCATCACCGACAATGCCCGTTATCACCACTCCCGCCTGCACCGACCGTGGCCGGAACAACACGCCCCTCACTTTGCTTTGGACTTCCTTCCCCCGTACAGTCCCGAACTCAATCCCATCGAGCGCGTGTGGAAGCTCACCCGCCGTCGTTGCCTGCACAATCGCTACTTCGACAAGCTCCAAGACGTCATCAGCGCGGTTGAATCCGAGTTCGCGACCTGGGCCACTCGCAACGATGTCCTCCGCAGACTATGCGCAATTACTTAAGACGCTTAGCAAAGCCGAGCGTTCGCCCGCGACTCAACTGGAGATGGCGTTCCAATTGCCCTTTGGTCTGGCATGTTCGAGGGAAATGCCTGACTTTTTGGGCGAAATTCCAAAATTATGGAGACAAATCTTCTCAATGACCGACCGAAGGATTGCCAAAGTTCTCTTATCCTGCATTGTTTTGCTGACCGTTTGTTCTGTGGCCTGGGGTCAGACACCGACCTTCCAGATGCTAATTGACCCCACTGGCTCCGGCACTTGGGCAAACTATGCCCTCTCCCGTGATGGCAAGGTGATGGCAGCCAACTACGGTGGTTCCATCTACCGATGGACTCCGGACACGCCGAAGTTTCCCAGCGGTGGATTCACCTTCCTGGGGCCGGGGTATTTTCTAAACTCCGAGATCGGAATTTCGAGCGACGGGATGACCATCATCACTTCCCGCGTCGGCCCTGACGGCAACGTGAACCCGGCACTGTGGAAACAAACTGGATGGACCGATCTCGGTCATCCCGCCAACGGATGCACCCTGGACGGCCAGTGGGGCGGCGGCTACGATGTGAGCGGCGATGGCACGGTGGCTGTGGGTCTGGCCTGGTACTGCCCCGGAGCCGAGGGCTTCGTCTGGGACCGCACGAACGGCATGAAAAGCCTTTCGCATCCTTCTGGTTCCGCGGGCAAGAGCAGCCGAGCGTCAGCGATCTCCGCCGATGGCCAGACGATCGTAGGTTTCTCCGAGGACCCGCCAACGGGTGTTCGACGCCCGGTTCGCTGGTTCGGCGGGAAAACTTATTTGTTCGCAGGAGTTCACACTCCCGGCGAAGCTTCTGGCGTCAGCTCAGACGGCTCGCAGATTGTGGGACAGGTCTGGGATGCGACCGCCGCAAGCTCGTACGCGTTTCACTACACCGGAGGCAACCTCGTCTCTCTGGGGACAATCTCCGGGATGTTGTCGGATCAGAGCTTCGCGAATGCCGTTGCCGACAACGGAACGACAGTGGGGTGGAGTGGTGATCCTTTCGGTTTGGGTATCCAGGCGTTCATTTGGAGCCCCAAACTGCGCATGCAATCTCTCGCAAAGTATTTGCAGCAGCGAGGCGTGCTGATCCCGTTCGGCGTTACTCTTACCTCCGCACTCGACATCTCGGCCGACGGATCGACGATTGTCGGCGTGTGGCAGGACGCGAGCTACAACCAGGGCGGCTGGATGGTTCGGCTTAAGAAATAGCCAAGCGGGACCGTCGAAGCGTTGGTCTGTACCGCAGTCGATTCTGAAGACCCGAACCACCTGTAAAAATCAAAACAAAGAAAAAACCACATGGAGAAGTGAACGATGAAAACCGCTATACATAAGTTGGGAACTCTCGCCATCGCAGCTGCGTTTTCTTTCGGTGCGGCGAACTTCGCGTCGGCTCAAGCGCAACACGCCGGTGGCCAGGTTACCATTCCCGCATCCAGCACGGAACGCAAGGGCGATATCGGACTCCGCGCACACACCAACATTAAGATCTTTACGCCGACGGGAGGTCTGCCCGAGGCGTCCACTGCTGCTATATCTGGCCCTCCGTTCGCTGGTTATCTCTTCGAAACTCCGGCCTCTCTCGCCTGCATCTACAATCTGGTCCCCCAGTCGACTGGCTGTAATCCCAACGTCGTCACGGCGGTTCCCACCGGCGGCTCGACCTCCATCGCCATCGTCGACGCCTACGACGACCCAGGCGCCGCGAAAGACCTGGCCAAGTTCTCCAAGCAATTCGGTCTGCCGCCCGCCAATTTCCAGGTGGTATTCGCCGACGGCACCCGACCCTACAACGACCCGGGCTGGGAAATCGAGGAGTCGCTCGATGTCCAGTGGGCGCACGCCATGGCCCCAAACGCTAAGCTTTACCTGGTGGAAGCCGCTTCCAACAGTTTCAACGACCTGTTCACGGCAGAGACCGTTGCAGCATCCATCGTGGCGAACAACGGCGGTGGCGTCGTCTCCAATAGCTGGGGCGGTAGCGAGTTTGTAGAGGAAACCGCCTACGACTCCTTCTTCTCGTACCCAGGTGTGGTCTACTTCGCTTCCACGGGTGACGGACCGGGCGTCATCTATCCCAGTTCGTCTCCTTACGTGGTTGCGGTCGGTGGCACCACCCTTAGCCGCAACACCAACAGCGGCGCCTACATTTTCGAGAGCGCATGGAACTCCACGGGTGGCGGCCTTTCCCAGTACGAAACCATCCCGTCCTACCAGAAGGGTGTCGCGAAGGTCGTCGGCAGTCAGCGCGGCGTTCCTGATGTTTCCGCGGAGGCCGATCCCAACTCTGGAATCTGGGTCCGCGACAGTGGCAACGGTGGCTGGTATATCGTGGGTGGCACCAGCGCTTCATCCCCGATCTGGGCGGGCATTGTGAGCGCCGCCGGGACCAACTCGGGTTCAACCGCGGCCGAACTTACCAGCATTTACAAGAACCGTGCTAATAAGCTGGACTTCAACGACATCAAGTCGGGCGTCTGTGGTCCGTGGAATGGTAATCTCACCCAGGTTGGTTACGACCTCTGTACCGGCGTCGGCAGCCCCGTGGGCTATGGTGCGAAGTAAGAATGGTGCGAAGTAACACCGAAGTGTGATCGCTTTGCTGGACATGGCCCCGTCGGAAGGCGGGGCCATTTTTCGTTCTGCACGGACGTTTCCGGGTGACCAAAGGCTGGAGGCGCGGGTCGGAATCGAACCGACGTATAAAGGTTTTGCAGACCTCTCCCTTACCACTTGGGTACCGCGCCCGACCGCTTCACAGTAGAGCCTCAGTTGTGGGTTTGTCTAGAAGGGTTGGGAAATATTAGCGGCGCGTGTCGAATCTGGCCGACTCCGGGCACCTCGGTTCGCACTGGCTGGCAAGAACGTTCATGTTTTCTCTCAACTGAATCTGTGCTACAACACCGGACATGAGTTCGAGATTGAATTCGACCGGGAGTTTATCAATTTCCACGATTGCGCCATGGGCGTCTGAAGCTGCGACTGGCGCTGCTTCGAGTCTTGTCCCTCGGAATCTGCGGAAGGATGCATGTTCGATCTGTCCCAATTGTTCGACCGAGTTGCTTGGACACCGCTGCAAGGTCGTTTGCAGGAAATGCGGATTTTACCTGAGCTGCTCTGATTTCTACTGAGGCAGGCGGCGGTCTCGTCGCGATTTACTTCCTGACCTTCTACAATTGCTAAGATTCGTTTTAATCGTCACATCAGGAGATTGTATGCAACGCAAAGCGAGTGCAGTCTGGAAGGGTGGTCTGAAGGACGGGCAGGGGACGGTTTCGTCCGCCAGCGGCATTCTTTCGAACACCAAGTATTCGTTTACCACGCGGTTTGAGAACGCTCCGGGGACGAATCCGGAAGAACTGATTGCGGCGGCGCATGCGGCCTGCTTTTCGATGGCGCTGTCGGCGCAACTGGGAGGCGTGAACCTGACGCCCGAGAGCATTAATACGTCGGCTACGCTCACCATGGAGAAACTTGATGCTGGCTGGACCATCACCGCCGTGCACTTGGACGTAGTCGCAAAGGTGCCCGGCGCGAGCGCGGAAGCCTTCAACACCGCCGCACATAATGCCGAAACAGGCTGCCCGGTGTCGAAGGTGCTGAACGCGAAAATTACGATGGACGCGAAGCTGGGATAGCGGCGCGTCTGATTTCCATGGTAGAGACGGGGCTTGCAGCGTCTCCTGCCGCAGACGGGGCAAGCCCCGTCTCTACCTTTGGAACTGGTTAGCTTTGCGAGCGCAGGACCTGGCGTAGCTTGTTGTTGAGCTTTACCGCTTCCTGCGAGGCCTGATCGATCATTTCCACCCAGCGTCGTGAGTTCTCGGGCGGGCCTGCCTGCGAAATCAGGTAAGTGGCCTGCACGATGGTTTCGAGAGCATTGCTGAGGTCGTGCGCCATGGCGCGAAGCTCCTTCGCCAGTTCTGCGGGGATTTTGTCGGAGGCATTTCCCATGGTCTTCGGCAGCCTGCGCCTGGCAAATCGCTACAGCAAAGGCTACGACATTACGCTCGTTTGACAGCTACACGCCAGCCAGTAGAATATTAGTGTAGTCGCCTTTTAAGAAGGCCCTGCCGATTTTTTCTTTCAATGCGGATATGGCGGAACTGGCAGACGCGCTAGGTTCAGGTCCTAGTGGCCGCAAGGTCGTGGAGGTTCGAGTCCTCTTATCCGCACCAAAACAGCTTTCAGTTGTCAGCTCTCAGTTCGAGCTTAATCACGCCCCGGCGGACAAGCGGTGCGTGCTGCGGCTTTGCGCTATGCCGTACTGGCGGATTTTGTAGAGCAGAGCTTTGTAGCTGATCTGCAGCAGCGCTGCTGCCTGTTTCCGATTCCAGTTCGTCTCTTCAAGAGCACGGGCGATGGCTTCGGCCTCAGCTTCATCTTTGGCGTTGCGTGACAGCGACTTCAGTCCGCCGCCTGACTCAGCCGCCGCGGCTGCGCTTCTTCCGTCGGCGTGCGCTCCGCTACCGCCATCGGGCCGGGGCTGCAACTCGGATGCGGCCAGAGTTTCGTCTCCCAGAACCAGATAGCGCTTGATGAAGTTGCTCAGTTCGCGCAGGTTGCCGGGCCAGGAATGCCGCAGGCATGCTTCCATTAAAGGCGGAGAAAGTGGTAAGGGAGAACGCGCGTAAGACTCCGACATGCGCGACATGAAATGCTTCAGCAGGATCGGAATTTCTTCCTTGCGCTCGCGCAGCGGAGGCAGTGACATGGTGAAAGCATTCAGGCGGTAATAGAGATCCTCGCGCAGACGCTTGTTGGCGAGCGCTTCGGGAATGTTGATGTTGGTGGCCGCCAGGATGCGGACGTCGACTTTGACCACGGTGCGGCTGCCGAGGCGGGAGAAAGTTTGGTCCTGAAGGACGTGCAACAGCTTGGCCTGCAGCCCCGCCGGCATTTCGCCAATTTCGTCGAGCAGGATGGTGCCTTTGTTGCACAGTTCGAACTTGCCGGGCTTGGCGTGATTGGCGCCGGTGAAAGCTCCCGCTTCGTAGCCGAACAGTTCGCTTTCAAGAAGGTCGGCGGGCACCGCGGCACAGTTCACTTTGAGGAAGGTACGGTGGGCACGCGGAGAAAGCTTGTGGATCAGGCGGGCCAGCACTTCCTTGCCGGTACCGCTTTCGCCAAGCAGGAGCACCGGAATGTCCACGTTGGCGACGAGTGCGGCCTGGGAGCGAATCTTTTTCATTGCCGGGCTGGCAGCAATGAAAAACACATCGTCGCAAAGCTCTTCGACCTCGCCGGCGTAACTCTCACCCTTGGCCGTGCCAACGCACTGTCCAATGACGGCATCGAGTTCGGCTTTCTGGAACGGCTTAGTCAGATAATCGATGGCCCCGAGGCGCATGGCCTGCACGACTTTGCGAGTGTCGTTCACGCACGAGAGCATGACGACTTTTAATCCGGGCTTGAGATGGCGGAGTTGTTCCAGAGTCTGTAGTCCGTCGATGCCGGGCATGAGCAGATCGAGCAACACCAGGTCGGGCTGCAATCCCTTCTGGACGTGCTCGACCGCTTCTTCGCCGGTGCTGGCGGTATGAACTTTGTGTTCGTCCACTTCCAGCAGCGTGCGGATATAACGCAGCATTCCCGGTTCGTCATCCACGAGCAAGATGTTGGCGGCTTGGCTCATTTCGTTCCTCGTGGCGGACTGCTCAGAATTGGTTTCATCGGAATCAGAAAAGAAAACTTGCAACCTGCGCCCGGTTCGCTCTCCACCCAGATCTTGCCACCCATACCTTGGAGAAGGCGGCGGGCTATGGCCAGTCCCAGGCCCATGCCCTCGGCTGTTTCACTGCCGGGCAGGCGGAAGAAATCATCGAAGATTTCAAGGTGAAACTCTGGACGAATTCCCGGGCCAGTATCAGCAACACTCACTCTGACGGCGTTCGGTATTTTTATCGACTGGCGGCGGCGCTCCCCATTGACTGCGGGATTGCTCACGCCCCGACGCTCCCACATATACGGTTCGGCGTGCAGCCAGACCGTGCCGCCCTGAGGAGTGTACTTGGAGGCGTTCTCCAGAAGATTGGAAATCACGCGCTGAATCTTGGGCCCATCGAATGCAAATGGTGTTAGTTTGTCATTGGCCAGGAAATACAGGGCGAGACCGCGCTCCTGAAACCGCGCTGACCAGAGCCGGCAAACCTCGGAGAGGCATGCGTTCATGTCACCTTCGATGTATAGCATGCGCAGTTCGCCGGTTTCGAGCACACTGAAGGTCAGGAAATCCTGAATGAAGTGCTGCAATCGCTGTCCGCTCAAAAACATGTCACCCATGACTTCGCGCTGGCGGTCATTAAGCGGTCCGAGTTTCTGGCTCTGCAGCAGTTCAATGTAGCCGTTGAGAATGGCCAAGGGAGTTTTCAGGTCGTGGGCGGCAGAGGCCAGAGCGTTCGTGGTCTTGCGGAAACGATCGCGTAACTGTTCGAGATCGCGTGCGACATCGTCCGCCGAACCGAACGCGGAAAGCTCAGCCGAGGTGGACGACGGCTGGCCATCTTTCGGACCCGTGCCAGCCGGTGCAGCGGCTGGGCTTTTGTCTGACATAGTAGCCATGGGGTACCAAATAACGCACATCACTGGGGAGGAGGGAATTCTACTACCGTCAGAACGTGGGGTATCTTGATCCTAATGTTAGGTACCAAGACTGTCAATTGGAAACAACCCCAAAGCAGGCACTGAAGCGGAAAAACCTTGCACTTTTTGTATGTGACCGTAGGTCATTATGAAATCTCCTGCACTCTGAAGCTACGTCGGTAATCTCCGTGTCGCTGGCGAGGTTCGGACCGATTCCAAGTGGGCTAGGCTCCTCTCCCAGGTTTGGCCCCTAAGATGCGGTCTTAGGGGCGTTGATACCTCTGAATGGGTGGGTCGGACACGTGCGGCTTAGCTTATCTAAGAAGGAAGAACGGAAGTGGGCACGGTTGCAGCTTGCCATTCCGGTTTTTGTCCGCATCCGAGACGGAAATGGCAAGGATTCCTTGGAGTTTGCCACCTCCATTAACATCTCTCCAGGGGGTGCTTTGGTGGCAGTTCGCCGTTCGTTGCCCAAATCGACCCTGGTTTCACTGGAGATTCCGAGCGCTCCAATCGGGCCCACCAACGGTTTAAAGACCTCTTCTCGGATCATGCAAGCTAAGGCCGTGTGGGTTACGCATCTCGATGACTACCATCTTCTAGGCCTCAAGTTCGCCCGCCCTTTGAACACCGACGCAGTGGCTGTTTCGGGCAGGCGTTTGAGGAAGACGGCTTCCGCTGTGTGAACTATTTTTCCCTTCCCAAGTCTTTCTCAGCATGGCACTTTGGTGCCATGTCGTAAGTTCCCCTCCTCGGGCTATCATCCTTCTAAGTCATTAAGGGTTGAGCGTTTAACAGAAATCTTCCCGGTCGCTCGACTCTCTCCCCCGGTTTGGTGCTTGGGATGCACTTTTAGTGCACGCGGTTGACACTTGCCGCAATGGGGGTTTGAGTCTCATGACGACACTTTCCGTAAGTCCTTTGGCGCAGTCGCTAGGCGAAACTCCCCCTGACGGCATAATTTTTGGCCACTCTGAGGCCATGCAGGCGGTTCGTTCGCGGATGGGAAAAGTAGCCGCCGCTAACGTCCCTGTCCTTATCACCGGCGAGAGCGGTACCGGGAAAGACATCATTGCCCGCCTCATCCATGGGCTGTCGCCATGGAAGACTGGGCCGTATGTAAAGGTGAACTGTCCGGCAATCCCCGGAACGCTGCTCGAAAGCGAATTGTTCGGCTACGAAAAGGGAGCCTTCACGGGTGCGGTTGGATCGAAGCCCGGACGTGTTGAACTGGCCCACCGCGGCACCTTGTTTCTAGATGAAATCTCCGAGCTTGACCCGTCCTTGCAATCCAAACTCTTGCAACTTTTGCAGGACGGTCAGTTCTGCCGAATCGGCGCCCAGGAAGACAAGAAGGTCGAGGTGAGGGTGGTCTGCGCGACCAACCGCCGGCTGGAAGCTGAGATCGAAGCGGGAAGTTTTCGCCAGGATCTTTACTACCGCATCAACGTGGTGAATCTGCACATGCCGGCGCTGCGGGAACGCCGTGGCGACATTGAAGATCTGTGCGTCTACTTTCTCGAATACTACAATCGCAAGTTCAATTGCCGGGCAAGGCCCGTGTCGAATGAAGTGCTGGCGGTGCTGCAGAAATATCACTGGCCGGGAAACATCCGCGAACTGGAAAATCTGATCAAGCGCTACGTGATCCTGGGCCATGAGGAAGTGATCACCAACGACCTGGTGGCACGCGAGCCGGACTTTTTCAATCCCG
>Ga0074044_10003491_pt1 | contig 13360 bp, 8 predicted proteins | sample BogForMeECP23OM1_FD_94443 | JGI IMG/M metagenome (GOLD analysis project Ga0074044, IMG submission 94443) | Bog forest soil microbial communities from Calvert Island, British Columbia, Canada - Bog Forest MetaG ECP23OM1 | ecosystem: Environmental > Terrestrial > Soil > Wetlands ... | reverse complement strand
AGGCAAGTTGCTCTACTACACCTGTCCCATGCCGGAGCACAACGACGTCCGAGAGAGCAAACCGGGCAAGTGCCCCAAATGCGGCATGACACTCATTCCAGTGATGGAAGCGCCGGCGCTGCCGAAACCCGCCGCGCAAACCCGGCCAGGCAGCGAAACGATGCCCGGAGAGATGGTCATGCCCGAACAGCCGCATTGAGCGCAAGGCCACTATGCTCAAAGGCATCATAGATTTTTCGCTTAAGAACAAGTTCATCGTCCTGCTGGGGACAATGGCGCTGGTCCTGGGAGGCGTGTACGCGGTGCGGAACATCCCGCTCGACGCCATCCCGGACCTGTCGGACGTGCAGGTCATCATGTACACGGAATGGCCGGGCCAGGCGCCGCAAATCGTCCAGGACCAGGTCACCTATCCCATCACGACCAAGATGCTCTCGGTGCCCAAGGCCAAGGTCGTGCGGGGCTACTCGTTCTACGGCTTTTCCTTCGTCTATGTCATCTTCGCGGACGGCACCGATCCTTATTGGGCGCGCAGCCGCGTGCTGGAGTATCTCAGCGGACTAAGCGATCGTTTGCCCAAAGGCGTTTCGCCGGCCCTTGGACCGGATGCGACCGGCGTCGGCTGGGCCTTCATGTACTCGATTAACTCCACCAACCGCGACCTGGCGGAACTCCGTTCCATGCAGGACTGGTATCTGCGTTACCAACTGGCCTCGGTGGAAGGCGTCGCCGAAGTTGCCTCGGTCGGCGGTTTCGTAAAGCAATACCAGGTGACCGTGGACCCGACCAAGCTGCGCGCCTACCATCTCTCGATTTCCGACGTGGCGATGGCCGTCAAACGCAGCAACGGCGAGGTGGGCGGCCGCTCCATCGAGCTGGGGGAAAAGGAGTTCATCCTCCGCGTCCGCGGGTATGTCGAGAAGTTGGAGGACTTGCGCAAAGTCACGGTGGGCGTGGGCGACAAGGGGGTGCCGATTCTGCTGGGACAGGTGGCCAACGTGGAACTGGGGCCGGATATGCGGCGCGGCATTGCCGAGTTGAATGGCCAGGGTGAGACCGTCGGGGGCATCGTGGTGGTGCGCTATGGCGCCAACGCGCGGCAGGTCATCATGGACGTGAAGCGGAAGTTGGATGCGGCGATGAAGGGATTGCCCGCCGATGTCAGCTACCAGATCGCCTACGACCGCACCGCCCTGATTGACCGCGCGGTCAAGACGCTGGAAGAGAAGCTGCTGGAGGAGAGCATCGTTGTGGCGCTGGTGTGCATCGCGTTCCTGATGCACCTGCGCAGCGCGTTCGTGGCCATCATCATTTTGCCGATCGCGGTGCTCATCTCGTTCCTGATCATGTTTGGGCAGGGGATCAGCTCGAACATCATGTCGCTGGGCGGCATTGCCATCGCCATCGGCGCCATGGTGGACGCGGTCATCATCATGATCGAAAACGCGCACAAACACATGGAGCGCGACCAGGGCAAGAAGCCCCACTGGGACATCATCCGGGACGCCTCGGTCGAGGTGGGGCCAACACTGTTTTACTCGCTCCTGGTTATCACCGTCTCCTTTCTCCCGATCTTCATGCTGACCGAGCAATCCGGTCGGCTGTTCAAGCCGCTGGCCTTTACCAAGACCTATTGCATGGGTGCGGCGGCCATCCTCTCGATCACGCTGGCGCCGGTTCTGATGGGCTTCTTCATCCGCGGCAAAATCCCGGCGGAGGAGAAGAACCCGATCAACCGCCTCCTGATCTGGGTATATCATCCGGTCATTGATTTCGTCATCAACTGGCGCTGGGTGGTCGTGATCGTCGCCGGCGCGCTTGTGGTGTGGGTCTTTCTGCCCTGGAACAAGCTGGCGGCCCGCCTGCTGCCGGACGGCGCGGTCAAGCAATGGGCGTTCAAGGTCGGCAAGATCTTTCCTTACCAGTACATCGGCTCCGAGTTCATGCCGCCGCTCTACGAAGGTGACCTCCTCTACATGCCGACGACCTTCCCCGGTCTGGGAGTGACGGAGGCGCGCGCGATCATCCAGCAGACCGACAAGATCATCAAGACCTTCCCCGAGGTGCACCACGTCTTCGGCAAGATCGGCCGTGCCGAGACGGCCACCGACCCCGCGCCGATGGACATGATCGAAACGACGATCATGCTTAAGCCCGAAGAAGAATGGCCGGCGGCGGACGTCAAGGACGCGGAGGGCAAGGTCATCGCCCATCGCCGCCGCACGCCCGGCGAACTGGAGGACGCAATGAACGCCGCCCTCCAGTTCCCCGGCCTGTACAACCTCTGGACGATGCCGATCAAGACCCGCATTGGTATGCTGGCGACGGGCTTCAAAACGCCCGTCGGCATCAAGATTGCCGGGCCGGACCTGGCGGAACTCGAGCGGGTCGCCGCCGAGGTCGAAGCGGTGGTCAAAGGCGTGCCCAACACGTCGAGCGCCTTTGCCGAGCGCACGATGGGCGGCAATTACATCGAATTCAACATTGACCGCGATGCCATTGCCCGCTACGGCCTCAACGTGGGTGACGTGCAGGATGTGTTGGAGGTAGCCTTGGGCGGTATGCCCCTGACGACTACCGTTGAAGGCCTGGAGCGTTACGGTGTGACCCTCCGCTACAGCCGTGACTTTCGCGAAAACCTGGGTGCCTTGCGCGAGATCGTCGTCCCCACCCCCAGTGGAGCACAGATCCCGCTCGGTCAACTGGCGAAGATCGAGATCGTCCGTGCGCCGATGGGGATCAAGAGTGAGGCCGCGGTGCCCAATGCCTGGGTTTACGTAGACGTGAAGGACATTGATGTCGGCACGTATGTTCAAATGGCCATGCGTGCCGTCAATGAGGCCATTGCCAGGGGCGAGATCAGGCTGCCCACCGGCTATAATATCTTTTGGAGCGGCGAATACGAATACATGGTCAAGGCCCGGCAGAGGCTGATGGTTGTCGTGCCCCTCACCTTGCTCATCATCATCCTGATCATCTATCTCAACACGCGCTCCGCCATCAAGACCGCCATCGTCATGCTGGCAGTGCCGTTCTCGCTGGTGGGGGCCATTGGCATCCTGGCATTCCTGCACTACAACCTGAGCGTGGCCGTCTGGGTTGGCATCATCGCTCTCGCCGGCCTGGACGCCGAAACCGGCGTCGTCATGCTCCTCTACCTCGACCTGGCTTATGCCCAGTGGATCAGGGATGGCAAAATGCGCAACGTCGCCGATCTGCGCGATGCGATTTACCACGGCGCTGTTAAGCGCGTGCGCCCGAAAGCGATGACTGCGTGTGTTATCATCGCCGGCCTGATGCCCATTCTGTGGAGCCACGGCGCGGGCGCCGATGTCATGAAACGCATCGCCACCCCCATGGTGGGCGGAGTTGTCACCTCCACCCTCATGGAGTTGACCGTCTATCCCGCCATCTTCTACCTCTGGCGCTCGCGCCGCCTCAAGGAGCTCTGACGGGAATGGCACTCAGACCCCTCCGAACCCAGCTCGGCACCCCGAATAGCCGGACCTCTGGCCCCCTATTCCTCCAACGGCAGACCAGACCGTCCCGCGACCCCCACCGGAGTCTCGCCGTAGCACCTCTGATTTCGAATCAGAGGTGCTACGGTGAGACTCCGGTGAGGCTCCGGTGAGGCTCCGGTGGGATTACAGAGGCGTGAGCGGGCGGCAGGGGACGCAAGTGAAGCAATTGCAATAAGTTACACCATCCAACCCCCATTCAGCCATGACAAACCCTACGCCGGCACGTTCTCCCGCAACTCGGTCAACCAGACTTCGGCCTCGGCGTCGCTCGGGGCCCGCCAATCTCCGCGCGGCGAGAGCGAGCCGCCGGAGCCGACTTTTGGCCCGTTCGGGAGGGCCGAGCGCTTGAACTGGCTGAGCTTGAAGAAGCGATAGAGGAACACGTCGAGCCACTTCTTGATGGTGCGCAGGTCATACTCATTGCGCTTTGCAGCCGGCAGCAAGTCCGGCCAGGCGCCGCGGTTCTTATCGGCCCAGGCATGCCAGGCCAGGAAAGCGACTTTGCTGGGCCGGAAGCCATGCCGGGTGATGAAGTAGAGATTGAAATCCTGCAGCTCATACGGGCCAATCTTGTCAGCGGTCTTCTGTGCAGGCCGAGCTGAAGCCCCGCCTATGTGCGGCACCAGTTCGGGAGAAATCTCCGTCGCGAGTATCGCTTCGAGTGTGGCATTGGTCGCGGCGTCGAACTGGCCCGACGAAACCACCCAGCGAATTAGATGCTGAATGAGCGTCTTGCTCACCGAGCAGTTCACATTGTAGTGCGACATGTGGTCGCCGACGCCATAAGTCATCCAGCCGAGCGCAATTTCACTCAGATCCCCGGTGCCCACGACCAACGCATCGTGCAGGTTGGCCAGGCGGAACAGGTGCGAGGTCCGCTCGCCGGCCTGCACGTTCTCAAAGGTCACGTCGTACACCGGTTTCCCTTCCGCAAACGGATGCCCGATGTCGCGGAACATCTGCTTGCAGGCCGGCCGGATGTCAATCTCGCCCGCGGTGACGCCCAGCGCTTTCATGAGCTTGCGCGCGTTGGCAAGCGTCAGTTTGCTCGTGGCATAGCCGGGCATGGTGTAAGCCATGATGTTCTTCCGGGGCAACTTCATCCGGTCCATCGTCCGGGCAGCGACAATCAGTGCTTGCGTCGAGTCCAGGCCGCCCGAGATGCCGATGACAACGCGCTTGCTGCCCGCGCTCGACAGCCGCTTGAGGAGGCCGTGCACCTGGATGCTGTAAGCCTCGAAGCAGCGCTGGTCGCGCTCGCGCGGATCGCTCGGCACGTAGGGGAAACGGGCAATCTGGCGCTGCAAGGGGACCCTGCCTTCCGGCACACGGAACTCGAACGGGATGCGCCGCATCGCTTGCAACCGCTCCCGGCAGTCGCCGACCGAATCGCTGAAGCTGGTCATCCGCATCCGGTCCTGCACCAGGCGTTCGAGGTCAATGTCCGCCGTGATCATTTGCTCCCGGTCCGAGAACCGCTGTGACTCCGTCAGCAACTCGGCGTTTTCGCAAATCAAGGCATGCCCATCCCAAGCGATGTCCGTCGTGGATTCGCCCGGACCCGCGCACGAATAGAGATAGGCGGCGATACACTTGCCTGACTGGGAGGCGCAGAGGTTGCGCCGGTACTCGGCCTTCCCGATAGTGATGTTGCTGGCCGAAAGATTCACCAGGACGGTGGCCCCCGCCAGCGCCGCGTAAGTGCTTGGCGGAATGGGCGTCCAGACGTCCTCGCATATCTCGGCATGGAGCCTGAACCCTTCGACGTTGCCCGCCTCGAATATCAAGTCACTTCCAAACGGCACACGCTCGCCCAGGAAGGGCACCTCGCGGCTGACGGCATCACGGCCGGAGGCGAATTGCCGCTTCTCGTAATACTCACGGTAGTTCGGCAGATACGTCTTGGGCACAATCCCCAACACCCGCCCGCGATAGATCACCACGGCGCAGTCGAACAGTTTTGCCTCGAACACGAGCGGCGCCCCGACTACCAGCACCGGCGCCAGCCCCTGGCTCGACTCGGCCAGGCGTGCGACGGCTGTCTTGCTCGCGTCCAGCAGGGCGTACTGGTGGAACAAATCGTCATTCGTGTAAGCCGACAGGCCCAGTTCGGGAAAGAGCGCCAGTGCGGCCCGAGCCTTGGACGCCTGATGCGCTAATGCGAGGGTCCGGTCAAGGTTAAACACTGGGTCCGCCACGCGGACCGACGGGATGCAGACGGCGGCGCGGATGAACCCGTGCGAGTAGATCGAGTAAAAACGCTCACGCATGACCTGTCACTTACAGGAAATCAGACTTGTTTCCAACGCTAAATTGGCTGCCAGGGAAACGGAGCGGTGGAGTAATGGAGTGATGCTGTAGTAAAGCAGAACATGAGCAAACGACCAGAAGGCGAACTCGTAGAGCCGACACGAGGTCGGTCGCAGAGCGAGCTCAATAACGCGGCTTACTCCAAAGCCCTTAAGGCTCACTCATGATTTTGGCGCGCTGCTGATGATATTCCTCAGGTGTAATCTCGTCTGCCTTGTACTTTCGCAGCAATTCTGCCAGGCGCGCCTCCTTGCTCGCAGAAATGGCCGGGGGCGGAGCCTGGACGGCGGGGAAGGCTTGCCGAGCTTTGGCCGGCTTTTGCGAGAGCTTCTGGGCCTTCGGCTGTGCCTTGGCAGGTATGGCGTTGGTCCCCTGCAGTTTGGCCGGGACGCGCTTTTGCGTCGGTGTGGAGGTTGCTGCCTTGGGAGCGGGAATGGGAGCCGAGGCGAGCGCATTCGTAAGCGCAGGCGGCTGCGCTTCCAGTTGGTTCATTTTCTGCCGCAAGTCTTCGCGCGCCTTGGCTACGCTCTCCTCTGACACTGGCGGTGGGACGGCGCCCGGGGCTTGCGGCGTTGGCTGCACAGCAGTTGCCGGGGCCGCTTGCGCCAGGGTTGTCCGAGGCTGGGCTGAGGGAGCTGGCATCCTCGGTTGCGCGACGTGCAGCGCCGGCCCCACAACAGGCGGGGGCGTCCACTGCCCCGGCGGCGTGGGCCTCCCGCCGGGCCGCGTTTGCAACTCGTTGAGCTTCTTCTCCAGGGCCTCGCGCGGCATGGCGTTGGTGTCGGCGTCGGCCGCACGCAACGGCAGGACGGCCATGCAAGACGCCGACGCGCAGACCACCAGGAAGCATTTTGAAAACTGCATGAGGACTCTTTTACGGCAAAACGGCGGGCGACGCAACAGCTTTCCCGGCGGCGACCATGTGTTCCCATGCCCGCCGCCAGGGATAAAGCAGCACCGAACGCAGCATGAGCTGGCGGACCTGAGCTCGACCGACCTTAATTCGCCGCGCGGCGTCGAGCGCATTGCCGACGCGCAAGCGCTTCAAGGTTTCACAGCCGATTAAGATGGGCCAGGCGCAGGCCAGCCGCACGCGCACGTTGCCGCGGGGCAGGGAGTTGGTGTAAGCCCAGCCCGCCAGCAGGTGGGCTTCGGCGCGGTCGAGATACGCATGGTAGAGCGGACGCAGGCGCGGCTCACTCGCCGGCTGGAGCAGGTCTTCGGGCTTGAGGTTCGAGGCGGTCAGTCTCTCCGCCGGCAAATAGCAGCGCCCGTGTCGCAAGTCCGCGGCAACATCGCGCAGGATATTCACCAGTTGCAACCCTTTGCCGAACCGCACGCCATTCGTAAGCAGAAACGCGTCATCCAGTGGCGCCTGCGGGAAAAGGTGCGCGCGGCATATCTTTGTCCAGAACTCGCCAACGCAGCCGGCGACACGATAGGTGTAATCATCCAGCTCCTCATCGGTGCGTAGCGCGACGAGGGATCGGGCCGAAGCGCCAGCAAAGCGTCGCAAGTCCAGTTCCTGCCCGCTGGTGATGGTATTGAGCACAGCCCGCACCAGTTGGGCGTCGGCGAAGGGCAGCCCGCGTAGCAGCTCCAGGCTCGCCTCGCATTGTTCGAGCAGCACGCTTTCAGCGCGGGAACCCTGCTGCCGTGCCAGGGCGCCAAAATCCAAAGGCACTTGGCGCTGCCCCTGTATCCGCTCGCGCAGCGCTTGCAGAGCTTCCAGCCGTTGCGCCGGGGCCACGAGCTCCGTGTCGGCGATTGTGTCTGTCGTGCGGGCGAGCAGGTAAGCCAGGCCGATAGGTGAACGAACCGCTCCTGGCAGCACGCGCAGAGTGAGGTAGAACGAACGTGACACGTCCCTCAACGTGCCGGACAACAACTGTTCAGGCGCTTGCGCCATGGTGTCTGCGCGAATGAATTGCCGTTCCGCCGCCGCCAACGCCGCCGGCGGCGCCTCGGTTAGTCTGTCCGTTTCTTCCACCTCGCCAATTGCTTTCCGACTTCCTGAGTCCCTGGCGCCCCTGTGAGCCGGCGCCGAGCCATCGCCTGCTTGAGGTCAAACGCTTTCAGGGCGTCCGCGTCGAACTTCTTTTCCACGGACCGCAGTTCGGCGAGCGTGAGTTGGTTCAGCGGCTTGCCCAGGCGTTCGGCCAGCGCCACCAGGGCGCCCACTGCGTGATGGGCCTGCCGGAAGGGCAGGCCCTTGCAGACGAGGTAATCAGCCAAGTCGGTCGCCAGCAGCGCCGGATCGCTGGCTGCCGCCCGGCACACTTCGCGGTTGGCCTGAGTGTGCTCGAGCATCGCAGCGAATAGACGCACGGCGGCGCGGACCGTATCGGCCGTGTCGAACAGCCGCTCTTTATCCTCCTGCAAGTCGCGATTGTAAGTCATCGGCAGACCCTTGAGGAGCGTCAGGAGCGCTACCAGGTTGCCGATCATCCGGCCGCACTTGCCCCGAATCAGCTCCGCCACGTCGGGGTTCTTTTTCTGCGGCATCAGGGACGAGCCGGTGGTGTAGGCATCAGCGATCCGGATGAAGTTGAATTCGCTGGTCGCCCAGAGGACCAGGTCTTCCGCCAGCCGCGACAAGTGCACCCCGAGCAGCGCCGCGCTACCGCAGAACTCCACCGCGAAATCCCGGTCGCTCACAGCGTCCATCGAGTTCTGTGTCAACTGCGGCCTTCCGTGCGCATCCACAAAGCCGAGCAACTCGGCTACCAGCTCGCGGTCGAGGGGCAGCGTCGAGCCGGCCAACGCGCCGCTGCCGAGGGGGCAGACGTTCACGCGCGCGAAGCATTCCTGCAGCCGCTGGGCGTCGCGCGCGAGCATCTCCACGTAGGCCAACAGGTGATGCGCCAGATAGACTGGCTGCGCTCGCTGCAAATGGGTGTAACCCGGGATGATGACTTCCCGCTCCCTTTCGCCCAACCGCACGAGTGCCCGCTGCAGCCGCCGAATCTCGGCTTGCAGCTCCGTAATCTGTTCCCGCAGCCAAAGCCGCATATCCAGAGCCACCTGATCGTTACGCGAGCGGCCCGTGTGCAGCTTGGCCCCCGCCGGCACGCGGTCCGTCAGCGCCGCTTCGATGTTCATGTGCACGTCTTCCAACTGGGGTTGCCACCGGAACCTGCCCGCCTCGATTTCCTTCCCGATCGCATCCAGCCCCCGGATAATCGCGCGTTGTTCCCGCTGATTCAGGCATCCAACCTGCCGGAGCATCGTCGCGTGGGCCACGGACCCGGCGATGTCCTGCCGCCAGAGCCGCCGGTCGAACGAAATGGATTCCGTAAACCGGGCCGCGTCCGCCGCCGGGCCGCCGGTGAACCGTCCGCTGCGGGAGACAGGAGAAGTCTTTTTCATGCGCTTCGCTCATCGCGAATGTGCGCCAATGCGTTACGGAAGTCACTGCCAAAAAAAGCATTGTCGTCCCCGGCAGGGTGTGAAATGGTTGGCGTCGAAGCGATGAGCGAATTCAAGTTTGCGTGTCCGGTCTGCGGCCAGCATCTCACTGCCGACTCGAGCACGAGCGGCGGGCAAATCGTTTGTCCGACCTGCTTCCAGAAGATCGTGGTGCCCCAGGCCCCCACGTCCGCCGACACTAAGCTCATTGTCTCGGCTGCCCAGGTGGCCAAGCCCCGCCCCGCCTCCCCGGATGCCGCGCCCTCCTTGGCCCCGATGCAGCCCTCGTCACACCGCAACTCGATACCGGCCCTCATTGCGCTGCTCGTCGTCCTCGGTGCAGCCGGCGCGGCGGTGTTCCATTTCCGGGACCGGCTCCTCGCAGCCCTGCGCCGGCTGGCGCCCGCCGAGACCAACACCGTCGTCTCGCAGCCAGCCACCCCGGCGCCGGTCAACCCCACTCATCCTGTCCCCACGAACTTCAGTTGGACGCTGGAGCTGACGAATGCGGTCATCCCTGGCACGCCCGCCGCGGGGGAGATTCACGGTCGCGGTTTCGCCTGCGAAAAGGCCGTCCTGCACGGGGGCCTGCTCTTGTTCGGCCAGGGCACCGCGCCGGCCTGGGACCTGGGATTCGGGGTTGACCTCGTTGCGCGCCAAAGCGAGGAACTGAGCGGCAGGACCATAGAGATTGCCCCGGACCAGACGAACGCCCCGCGCGTGGGCTGGCGCTGGAAGAACGACCAGCAGCAACCTGCCACGCAAATCATCAGCAACGGCTACCTGCTGAAGGTCACGTTCGGCCAGGCCACCAAGGGCTACATGCCCGGCAAAATCTACATCTGCCTGCCCGATGCGGACAAGAGCTTCGCGGCGGGAACCTTCGATGCGGAGATCAAGAAGCCCCTGCAGCCCAAACCCGGCCCGCCCATGACGCCCAAACCACGGCAGTGAGAGGCCGCTCACGCCTCTTTCTTCGAGCACCGCCCCAGCTTCCGGAACTCCTCGCACGTCGCCGTGATCTGCAGCCGATGCGCCTTGGCCGCGAAGCCCAGCCGCCGGCTGATCTCACTCTCAAGCAGCTCGAACTCGCGGCTGTCGAACTCGACGATCTTCCCGCAGTCCAGGCAGATGATGTGATTGTGATGGGGATGCTCGGCGTAGTTCGGGTCGTAGTACTTCTCCTCCTTGCCGAAATCCATCTCCCGCACCAGGCCGCTTTCGGTCAGCAGCGGCAGCGTGCGATAGACCGTTGCCCGGGACACCGATTTGTCCCGCCGGCGCGCCCATTTAAGCAACTCTTCCGCCGTGAAGTGCTTCTCCGTGCTGAACACGGTACCGATGATGGCCCGGCGTGGCCCGGTAAGACGCAGATGCCTGCGCGCCAGAAAATCCAGGAACCGCTCCCGCGCGCGCTTGTTGTCCGCATCTGCCACGCCGCCAGTTTAAGACGGCACGCCCGCCGCGGTCAATGCCCCGCCCATAATGGATCTGCCTGACCTCGCCAACAGGCGGTGTTGCTGGGTTCAAGCCCCGTCGCAGACAGCCCGTGATCCTCCACTTGGCCGCTGGCTATGGCCCGGTGTCCGGGCGCTCGCCGGTGTACCATCGGTAGTCCACTCCTTGCGGAGCGTAGCGTATCCGGGTAACAGTCCCTGACACCCAGAGGGTTATGCATCCTCGGTTGTGGCGCCACCAGCCCATTGTCAGGTCAGCCCCCGGGTAGAAAGCGGCATAAGCCGACCCAGGTTTCCATTTGGTTAGAATCTGGGAGTTTCCCGGAAACAAACCCAGCGAATCATCCGGACCTTCCATCAATTGTTCAAACGAATCCTGGCAGAAGATGGTGGTCGCGGGGCTCAAATAGGCGGTCCGCTTCAAAGGTCCCTGAGTGCCGGCGCCGTACTGCGTTCCGGTGCCATTGTAGGGCGTCGTCAAATATTGGCACATCCCATAGGTCGAGTTGGCCCAATAACTGTCGGGATAATTGTAGCCTAAATCCCGGAACTCATCCACGAGCTTGCCATCCGGGCAACCAAAAAGCTTCTGATTACCGCTGAAGTATTGGTAATATCCCAAAGCCCAATACGCATCAAAATCCGTGGGCGCGCGCAAGGTGGTCGAGTCCGGCCCCATCGTCCACTGCCCGCCATAGACCACGGAGCCTCCCTGGAGGCAGGAGAAGGTATCATTGTTGTCATCGGCGTACAAATTGCCGGCAATGCCGATTTGGTGGAGGTTGTTGCGGCACACGGTGCCCCGGCTGGCCTCCTTTGCTCGCACCAGGACCGGGAGAAGCAAGCTCGCGAGGATCGCGATAATCGCGATCACTACCAACAACTCGATGAGGGTGAACCCGGCGTCAGGGGGAAAGGCCCGCAAGCAGGGCTGGCCTCCTTTGGCCGCATGTCGGTCACTCTTCATTTTTACATTTAACGCCGAAACCTTTGGCTAGTCAAATCCAACGGGCCAGTTCATCGCCCGTCTTCAAAGCGTCTTTTCGACGACGGCCTTTGAGCATAAACGCTGCCAATGTGAGGTCGCTTAACCTCTTTCGGAGGGGCGGGAGAGAGACCTTCAACGAGAAAGAAGGCGTTAATCCTCGCAATCTACAATGCTCTGTGACTCACCGGTTTACGTTTCTGCAAGGCGGGCGGATCAACCCATCAAGGCTTGGCGGGTGCGATTAGATTAAGGCTCGAGCATGGGCCACAGCGGCTTTTGAGACAGCCCTGTCTCTGATCGGAGCAAAGTGGGAATCCCAAACGGCTCGTCGCGGTCTGTGGGGTCGCCAGACGAAGAAGCCGCCATCACATTCCCGGGAAGCGGATGTCCCGGTTGGAAGCCATCTCGTCGCGTTGAGGCGGCTACTGAATCAAAATCCGGTAGAAGCGCTGAGTTTTGGTGGCGGGATCGGAAATGATCTTGGTGCCGCCGTCGCCGGCGAGGTTGGTCAGGGTCTGCCAGGCCGACGGATTTAAGGAACCGGACTCTTGCACCACGTAAGTAAGCCCAGCCGTCGTATTAAAGGAGAAACGGAACGTTCCTCCCGACAGGACCGGCTGGGCGATCTTCACTTGGTCCGCCAGAACCGCAGAGACGTTCGTGCCGCTATAATGCGCAACCCACGCGGCGCCGCTCACAGCCGGTGCATTGATTTGGGAGAACGCCCCGGTTTGCGAACCGCAGGTTAGAATCTGAAACTGATCTCCTAGCTGAGCAACGAATCCGTTGATCAAGGACAATTGCAGGGTTCCAGCAAGGCTGGCGTTGCCTCCCACAACCAGTTGATCGTATTGGGTTCCAGGATTGTGGCCGCCGAGCTCAATGCGCAGGGTGCCACCGGCCCCTTGCTGATAGTTGTCGCCAGGGCCGAGTGTCAATGTGCCAGGGGATCCTCCGGGGCTGGTAACCCCGCCATTAACCACCGTGGCCTGGATTGTCCCGCTCCCCGCGAGGGTTCCGCCGCCAATGTTGAGCAGAGTCCCTCCGAGCACGGTGCCGCCATCCACCGTGGTGCTACCGGCGGTTTGCGACCAGGACCCCTGGAATTGGAGCGTGCCCGCTTCCACCTCGATCGTGCCGGAGTTGTTGAGGTTGGCGGCAATGAGGCTGGTTTGCGTTCCCGCCGATTTCACGAAGCGGCCCGCGTTGTTTATGACCAGCAAGGGGCTGGCGCTATTAGTGGTGAGCGCCACGTCCGTTTGGATATCGAGTGTTCCGTTCACAAGATTGTTTAAGGTTGCTCCGTTTCCGCAGGTGACCGTGGCCTGGTCGTGTAAGAGGATGTTTCCTTGGTTGTTGATGGTGCGCTGCGAAAGTGTCTTCGCGGCGCTACCCCCGATATTGAGGGTAGCGCCTTGGGGAATACCCAGGCTCCCGCTGCCTTGGATGATGCCGTTGGTCCAAAACAGGGCGCTAGCAATCCTGAGGGCCCCGACTCCGCCAATGGTTCCATTGGTCCCAAGCTCGAGTTCAGTGGCCGAAGCGCTGCCGTTCACGAGCCATTGCGGAGCCGAGGCACCCTGATACAGGCGAACAGAGCCTGGACCGGTGAAACTGGCGCCCGTGCTCAGGGTATGTGTGCCACCCCAAAACCACAGCGCCGCGTTGGTTTCGGT
>Ga0074044_10003490_pt1 | contig 13361 bp, 12 predicted proteins | sample BogForMeECP23OM1_FD_94443 | JGI IMG/M metagenome (GOLD analysis project Ga0074044, IMG submission 94443) | Bog forest soil microbial communities from Calvert Island, British Columbia, Canada - Bog Forest MetaG ECP23OM1 | ecosystem: Environmental > Terrestrial > Soil > Wetlands ... | reverse complement strand
TACAACGCCAAGGGCATGGCGCTGAACGATTTGCAGCGCTTCGACGAAGCCGAAGAAGCCTGGGAGAAGGCGCTGCAGCTCAACCCGAATCTGAAAGTCGCGCGGGTGAATCTCGACGCACTAAACGGCGGCCCAAACGGCCGCGGCAGCGTCAGCAAGCATCCGCAACAGCCGTCAACCACGCCGCCTTAGCAATGCTCGCGCCGAGAAGCAGCTCGTGCTACGGGGCGTCGCCGACTGACACCAGCACCAGGTAGGGCGTCGTTCGATCGTACACGAAACCATCTACCAGTATCGGCTTGGAGGGTTTCGCCGCCGCTGCGTTCGCAATCTGAGTCCGCAGTTTCTGATTTCCAACCACCTCTAGCTGCCTGCTCAGAATCAGGCGATACAGATTCTGTCCCAGTTCGTCGCCTTGATCGAGCTGCAGGCTGTTGCTCATCGCATCGCCGTTGATCGACATCGGGATCGTCCGCCCATCCACGCGCATCCGCACGATTTGCTGATCCACCGTCAATCCGGACTCGTCCCTGGCGAGGCGTCCGATAAGCTTGATCTCGTGGTAGTGATTCGGATCGTTGGTCGGGAACGGAAAACCCTGCAGACCGTTCATCGAGAGCCCGGCGCCGCTGACCGACCCGCCGGGGAACCTGCCGATTGCCGGGATATTGTTTGCGATTCCACTGACACTGAACGCGCCTATCGCGCCCATCGAGCCAATGCCGCCGAGCCCGCCGCCCGCTCCGCCGCCGGGGCCCGCCGCGCCAGCCACCGCGGCCGTGACCGCAACCGTCAGTGCCGCCGCAAATCCCGCCATTCTTTTGCCAAGCATCGATGAATCCTCCCCCGACGCGATTCGTGCCTAGCTGCCAGTGATCGGACGCTCGGGCTCCGCGACGCAGTACGCGCATCGGCAGAGATTCCTGAGCTGCGACATCGTGTAGATAGTCTCATGCCCGTCAACCCATCCGATGAACACCGCCGCGTCGCCCAGCCGCGAAAGCTGACGCATCCGCATGCTCGCCGGCGGCACCTCGCCGCCGACGCTGCCCTTGCACGCCTCGCACAAGCATCCGCGGCGCAGATTTTCGAGCGGAAAGATGCTGTCGTGACCGTCAGCCCATTGCACCCCGACGGCGTAGCGCCCCACTTCGTGCAGCCCTCTAATCTTCGGAGTCTTTGACTTGATAAGCGCCATCGGTGCAATCTCTGCGTGAGTATATCTCCTGCGCCGCCGGCTGTGGAGATGTCGAAAAGAAGGAGCTCTCGAATCATGGATGAAGAAGCCAAAAAACAGTCACTGTTGATGATCCCGTATGGGTTGTTCGTCCTCGGCGCAGCCCACGGCGGCAAGGCCACCGCGGCAACCGTCAACTGGGTCACGCAAGCCAGCTTCAACCCGCCGCTGGTAGTCGTCGGGATCAAGAAGGACTCGGGCTCGCACGCGACGGTCAAGGACTCGAAAAAGTTTGCGCTCTCGATGCTCGCTGCCGGGCAAAAATCGATCGCCGGCGCGTTCTTTCGTCACGTCGAACCCAAGGACGGCAAATTCGGTGACTTCGCGTTCGAGAGCGGCGCCAACGGCGCGCCAATCATCAGCGACGCGCCCGCGTCGGTCGAATGCGACGTCGTCGGCTGCTACGAACTCGGCGATCATAGCGTCGTCGTCGGCAAAGTCACCGAGGCGCACGTCAAGCGCGAGGCCGAGGCGCTGACGATGAAAGAGACCGGATGGAACTACGGCGGATGAACAATCCTGAGCGATGGATCCGGCTGAGATCAGAATCGAGGAGCTAAGCGGCGCGCTCGAGCGCCTGACCGCGAGCGCCGGCCGCGAGCTGCCCGCCAAGCAACCTCATTGGGGCGACGCGATCCTGTGCGACGGTCTCATCTATGCCGCGCGCACGCTCGAGGCCAGCGCCCCGATCGAGGCCGCGGAGCGATGGTTCGCGCCAAAGCTCGCGGCCGGGCCGCGCACCGACGGATGGTTCTGGTTCTGGGCGGCCGAAGCGCTGCCGGCGCTCGACCTGTACCTGAGGACGGACGATGCGCGCTACCTGGAATACGCTCGCGCAATCGTCGGCTTCATGGAAAATTCTGCCGCGCGAACCCCCGACGGCGCGTTCGTCCCGCATCCGCCGGCGCTCGAAGTCTGGATCGACGTCTGCTACTTCACCGCGCCCGCAATCGCTTTGCTCGGACGAATCTCGGGCGACCCTGCGATGCTCGAGCGCGCGGCGGATCAGATGCTCGTGCATCGCGATCATCTGGCCGACCCCGGCAGCGGACTCTTCTGGCACGTCGCCTACCTCGATCGCAAATCGCATTCGCCGTGTCTGTGGGCGCGCGGCAACAGCTGGTTTTCGATCGCGGCGCCTCAAGTTCTGGCCGAGATCGAAGCGGCGGGCCTGCTTCAGCCGCTGGCGGCAAAGGTTGAAAGGATTCGCCGGGCGCTGGCGCTCCAACTCAATCGAGTCGCGTCGCTGCAGGACGCGTCCGGCTTGTGGCACACCGTCATCGATCGCGACGATTCGTACCTCGAGGCGTCGGCGGCTGCGGGATTCGCGCTCGCGCTCGGCCGCGCGATTCGGACCCGGCTGCCCGGGCTCGACGAGGCGCGCGCGCGCGACGCATACTCGCACGCGCTTGGCGCCATTTGCTCGAAGATAGACTCGCACGGCGCGTTCACCGGCGTGTCGCAACAAACGCCGCCGGGAGACTTTGCCTTTTACAATTCGATCGAAATCGCAACTGCGCCGTTCGCCACCGGCGTATGCATGATGGCGCTCAGCGAGGCGGTTGAGACATGGCAAACAAAAAAGTCGTAGTGCTGCCGGGCGACGATGCGGCGCCGGAGGCGATGAGCGCGACGATGGACGCGCTGCGCGCCTTGAAACTCCCGATTGAGTACGTTGAGTTCCCGCCCGGCGAGCAATGGGTGCGCGGTCAGACCGACGCCGCCGCGCGAAAGCAAATCGACGCCTCCGACACGACGCTGTTCGGCTCCACCTCGGGCAAGACCACCGCCATCACCTATCTCCGATGGGGCAAGCAGACCTTCGCCAACGTCCGGCCGGTGCGCTTCTCGAAGGGTTTCCTGAGCCCGCTGGCCAGGCCCGAGGGAATCGACTTCGTGATCGTGCGTGAAAATCTCGAGGATTTGTATCTCGGGCTCGAGGGTCCGCTCGAAGCGCTGGCGCCGCTGAAGCTGATGAGCAAAATCCTGCGCGCGCCGCTCGACACCTCCGAGCGCGGCGTCTATGCGATCAAAGTGATCACCGAGCGCGCGACCCGCCGCGTCGCCGAGTTCGCGTGCCAGCTTGCGATCAAGCGCAAGCGCGCCGGCGGCAAGGGCAAGCTAACCTGCACGTCGAAGTACAACATGCTGCGCGAGTCCGACGGCCTGTTCCGCAAGATCGTCGAGGAAACCGCCGGCAAGTATCCCGAAATCAAGTACGAACAGTTCATCGTGGACGACTTCGCACGCCGGCTGGTGCAATCGCCGCACGACCTCGAAGTGGTGGTCGCGCCGAATCTGTACGGTGACATCCTGTCCGACGCCGCGGCGGGAATTATCGGCGGACTGGGGCTTGCGCCGAGCGGATGCTACGGCGCGGACTACGCCTACTTCGAATCGGTGCACGGCACGGCGCCCGACATCATGGGGATGGGAATCATAAATCCTTCCGCGACGATGCTCTCGGCCGCATTGATGCTCGATTACCTGGGCTTTAGCGCCGACGCGGCGCGCCTCGACGCCGCCGTGCGCAAGGTGTACGCCGACGGCCGCGTGCTGACGCCCGACCAGGGCGGCAGCGCCAAGACCGTGGAGTTCACGCGCGCCGTGATCGCCAATCTTTGACAATCAGGGAATATAGATGGAGTCACCTAATTGAATGCGAAACCCACCGCCGCGCCGTTCGCCGAGATCGTGATTGAGAATCTCCCCGATCGCTGCCAAGCGGCAATGCGAATCAGCCCTTGCCGATAAGGTGGCGCCCTATTACAAGAGGGGGGTTGATCGGCAATGAATCCGGCAACAACAAACTTTCGGCAAACAAGGAGACCATATGGCATCAGGTAAAAAGCTTGGAGAATATTCACTGAAGATGATCACTCAGACCATCACGGCCGGACCTGCGGGCAGCGTTCTCAACCACGTGAATTGGGAAGCGACGGCGACTGGTCACGGAGCGGTGTTTGGCACGTCCACGTTCGTGGGCGGCGTCAAGGACGGGACTTTCAGTTGGCATTCGCAAGCATTTCTCGACAACGGCGAAGGTCAAACCGGCATGGGTCAGGGCACCTACCAGAGCACCGGGAAAAATAAGTGGAGCACGAAGGGCATCGTTGATATCTCTGATGGCCGCAGAGAATTAAGCGAGGGTGAGATTGACCTGGCGGCGCGGTCGTGGAAGGGGACGTTATTCGAGGGATGAGCTGAATACTGGGCGTCGCCGTTTCGGCGGTGAAAAACGTCGCCAGTAGTACTACGGGCGCTGCGGCAACCCCTGCCGCAGCGCCTTTTCATTGCGATTGTCGCCAGCGCACCGGGGGCTACATTCGGCGACGAGGAGGCCGCCGGGCCGATGCCGCCAGGATCGCGAATGCGCTTTGGGCGAACTACCAGGCGGGGAGATTGTGACGCGCGCGAAAGCTGGACAATATCGCTACATACCTGTAGCGTAATTGGCGGATGGAGCCGTTTGAGAACAAAGTCGCGATCGTCACCGGCGGCGGCATGGGCCTGGGACAGGCCTTGTGCGAGGCGCTGGCGCGTCGAGGGTCGGTCGTGGTGGTCGCGGATATCGACGCTAACGCCGCCAAACAGGTGACCTCGCGCATGGTACAGAGCGGCGGACGCGCTCGCGCGGTCGAGGTTGACGTTTCGAAGAAGGAAGACGTTGCGCGCCTGATTGAAACGACGGTCTCCGAGTTCGGACACCTCGACTACATATTCAACAACGCGGCGATCTTTATCGGCGGCGACGCGCGCGACGTCTCCATCGAACAGTGGGACCGCGTCCTCGCGGTCAACCTGCATGGCGTCATCTATGGGACGATCGACGCGTATCGGGTGATGGTGAAACAGGGACACGGGCACATCGTCAACATCTCCTCCGCCACCGGCCTGCTGCCGCAGCCCGGCAACGCGCCCTATTGCACCTGCAAGCACGGAATCGTCGGGCTCTCGCTCTCGCTGCGATTTGAAGGAGCTGACCTGGGCGTGAAGGTGAGCGCCGTTTGCCCGGGTGATATGAAGACCAGCGTCTATGAGAACCTGGTCGTTATGAACATGCCGCACGATGAGGTAGTCCGGGTAAGCCGGCGCTCTCATTTCCCAATCCGCCAGATGAGCGCCGATGATGCCGCGCGCCAAATCCTGCGCGGCGTGTCACGCAACCAGGCTCTGATCGTCTTTCCTGCGGAAATTCGATGGATATGGCGAATTCATCGCGCACTCCCAAGCCTGATCTATTGGATAAGCGTTCGCCGGATGAGAATGTTTCGCAAGCTTCGGATCGCCGCCTGAGCGACGTGAATACCGCCAAACGCCGTGCGAAGGCCCGCCGGGGGCGGCCGCGCGATCCGGCAGCCGATGCCGCAGTGCTTCGCGCGGCGCTGGCACTGTTTGTCGAACACGGCATCGAGGGCGCGAGCTTCGAGCAGATTGCCAGACGCGCCGGCGTCGCGCGCACTACCATCTACCGTCGATGGTCGTCGCGGGAAGATCTTCTCGCTCAGGCGATGGACATGTCCAGGCGAGCGCCGGAGAGATTCCTGGCTGCGGCGGCGCGTGTTCCGCCCCACCAGATGGCGGAGGAATTGATTAACGCGCTCGCCGAGACGGTTACCAGGCGCGGGTATCTGAGGACGGTCGCAAGACTGGCCGGCTCGTTGCCGGACTCTCCGCAACTGATGTCGGTTTATTGGAACACTTATTTAATCCCGCGGCGCAGGCTCGTCGCCGAGACTATCGAGCGCGCGCGCGAGCGAGGGCTGGTGCGGAAAGAAGCCGATCCGGAAATTTTGCAGGACATGATCGGCGGCGCGATCATGTATCACCTGCTGATTCGTCCGGGCCGCAAGACTCGCAAGGAGATGCGCGCATACATCGGCCGGCTGCTGCGCCATGCCGGACTGACGCAGGACTGAGGCAGATTCGCGCCGATCTTTCCCGGTAAAGACGGTCTAGTAGAAGCGGGGTTCGCCCGGGGGTCGGGTTTTCCAGCGGCGGTGGATCCAGTTCCAGTGATCGGGATGCGCGCGGATCATCTGCTCCAGCGTGTTGGAGTAGAGCTGCGTGTATTCGCGCACCGCAGCCTCGCGATTGCGAGTCTTCTCAGGATAGAACGCGGGCATGATTTTCATCTTGTGATGAATCGTGTCGCCCTGCCGCACCATGAATACCGGCATCACCGGGGCACCGGTGGCGATCGATATCCTCGCGATGCCGTCGCTGGTCGAGGCGGGCATCCCGAAGAAATCGACGAACACGCCCTTGCGCACGTCGAGGTCGAGCGCGATTGCGATCATCCAGTTCTGCCGCAACATCCGCATCATCTCGCGCCCGCCCGCCTTGCGCTCGATGATGCGGTTGCCGTAGCGGACCCGCGCGGTGCAGATGGCGGCGTCGATGAGCGGATTGCGCAGCGCGCGATGGACGATGGCAAGGTGGTAGCCGTAGATGGAGTGCGCAATCTGCATGAGCTCGAAATTTCCGTAGTGTGCGGTCAGCACGAACAGGCCGCGGCCGTTGGAACGGCGCTCCGCCTCATCCCAATGTTCCTTGCCCTCGTAGGTGGCGACCTGCTCGATGTTGGCGCGGCTCAGCTCAGGCAAATGGGTCCATTCGGCGAGTACGCGGCCCCAACTGCGGTACATCTTGCGCAGAATGTTGAGGCGGGCGGCAGGAGTCATCTCGGGGAAAGCGATCTCGAGGTTTTTGAGCGCGATCGGCCGGTTGGGGCGATCGAAATTCATTGCCCATCCGCCCAGGCGCGCGCCCGCGCGAACGGCGCGCTCCAACGGCATCGCGCGGAGCGCCGCCGTGATGGCGGTTATGCCCGTATATTCGATGCGGGCCTTAACCGGACCGATTTGCCTGGCCATGGTGATCGAGAATGGTCTGAGAGAGCGGCGGCGTGCAAGCTTCCCGGTTTGAGCCGGCGATGAAGTCGCCAGCTCGTGCGAGAGTAAACAATTACGGGGAGACGGACGGAGTTACGCCGGTCCTGGAAACGCCCAGCGCGCTCGACGAGTCTGCGAATCCGGCGCCGGTTGCCGGTCCTGCTGAGACTCTGCCGGCGCCTGGATCAAGCGGCGTGACCGCGCCGCCGCTGCCAGCAGGGGGGTCGGTCGTTACGGATCGCCCTGAGTGCGACGGAGCGCTGGCGGCAGACGAGTAAGACGCCGGGTACGGCAGGGCGGCGGCGCCGTCGCCGCCGGCCGGTCCGGTCGGCGGCGGCGCGGTGGAGTTCATCGAGGTGGGGCCGATCTCGGTAGTATTGAAGGGCGTCTCCACGTTGCTGTTGGGCGCGGATTCCATGGCGCCGGGATTTTCGGGACCCGGAGGGGCCGGTGGGCCACCGTAGGGCGCGTTCAGGTCGGCCTCGGGAGTCACAGGGATCGAAAAGCTCGGCTTATAGACCTGGCGGATCTGCGAGGCCGGCAGATCGTGGATTTCCTTGCGGCCGAGCGAGTTGACGAACTGCTGGCGTTCGTCGAGGGCGAGCTCGCGCAGTTCGCTCTTGTTGCGAACTATGTGCGGAGTCAGGAAGACGATGAGGTTATCCTTCTGCTTGTCGGTGCTCTTGTTGCTGAACAGGTTGCCGATTACCGGGATGTCGGAGACGAACGGAACGCCCTGATTATCGAGCGTGTCCTGGCTGGCGAGCAGGCCGCCGATAACTGCGGTGCGATGGTTCTGGATGAGCACGGTTGTCGAGGCGGAGCGGATGGTCGTAGTCGGACCGAGCGTGTTGTTCGCGGTGCCATTAACGACGTTGGAAACCTCCTCATAGAGGTCGAGCTTGACGTAGTCGCCCTGCGAGACCTGCGGCACGATATCGAGCGTGATGCCGACGTTCTGGCGCTGGACCGAGTTGAAGATTTGTCCGGGCAATCCGGCGTTGGCCGCAGCCGAGCCGACGAACGGCAGGTTCTCGCCGACGACGATCATCGCTTCTTCATTGTCGGCGGTGAGCAGAGTGGGCGCGGAGAGAACGTCGGCATGAGTATCGGTTTCAAGCGCCATCATGAGCGCGACATCGCAGGGGATGCTGGTGCTGCCGGTAGCGGTGGTGGTCGTCCCGCTGGCGCCGCTAGCCGCGGCCAGCGCCGCAGCAGAAACGGTACAGGTGCTTTTCGACGCGAGGCCGAGGCCCAGGCCGGTCAATCCGAGCGGGTCGCTGAGCGTAGTCTGAAGCTGTCCGAAGTTGAGCGTGCCGACGCCAATCGTGCTGCCGCTGATATTGGTGGCGGCGTTGAAATTGACGCCCAACTGGCGCTGGCGCTCGGCGGTGACCTCGACGATGACGGCCTGCACGAAAATCTGGACGCGCGGGGCGTCGAGGTCGTCGATAATCTGCCTGAGGGTCTGCCAATCCTGCGGCGCCGCGCTGATGACCATCGCATTGGTCGCAGGATCGGCGGTGATGTTTACGGGATAAGAGAAATCGATGCTCTTGCCGGCAGAGCTGACGGATGCCGGACTGCCGCCGGAACCGCCGCCGCGGCTGAGCATCCCGCCACCGCCGCCGCCCATTCCGCCGCCGCCGCCACCGCCGCCAAAGCCACCGGAGCCGTTCGTGCCGCCGAAGCTGCCGCTGCTGGCCATGCTGCTGCCACTGTAGCCGCCGCCGCCGCCCATTCCGCCGATGCCGCCGCTCATGCCGCCGAAGCCGCCGCCGCCCATTCCGCCGCTGGCAGCGCTGTTAAAGCTCGAACGGCCCAGAGATCCTTTGCCGGTGGTGGGCGAAAGGGTGGACGGGCCGCCGCCGCCATTGAGCAGGTTGTTAAGCACCTGAACCATCTCGAGCGCCTGCGCGTTCTTGAGCCGATAAACGTGGATTCGCGAGGTGGCCAGGGGAGGAACAACGTCGAGCTTGGAGACTATTTCCTGGATCTCACGCATCTGCAGCGGCGGCGCGAGGACGACAAGACAGTTGGTGCGCTCGTCGGGGATGACTTTGTAACCCGTTCCGGCACCGGAGGCGGAAGGCGCGACGCCCATTTGCGGCCGTACCGGCATCTGGGGGCTCGCGCCGGCGCCCTGCATCCTGGCGCTCATCAGCTGATCGATCTCGGGCGCCAGTTCATCGGCAAAGGCAAGCCTGAGCGGAATGACGACAATTGACTGCTGCACGCCGCGCACGTCGAGGAGGCCGACTATCTGGACCAATCGCTCGACGTTGTAGGCGTCGTCGGTCACGATGATGGTGTTGTCAGCCGGAAATGCGGCGATCAGGCCGTCGTGCGAGACCATCGGCTGGATGACGCTGATGACCGAGGCAGCGTCGAGATTCTTGAGCCGGATCATGCGGGTGACGTACTCGTCGCCTTTGGACTCGGCGGGAGTCTGCGATTCGGTAAGCGGCGCATTCGAGCGCACGTTGCGGGCGGGCTCAATCTTTATGATCTTGCCGGCCTGAACGGTGGTGAAGCCCTTTATCTGGAGGACGGACTGAAAGATGGAGTAGGCCTGTTCGGGAGTGACCTTGCTCGGCGAGATGATAGTGATTTTGCCCCGCACGGATTCGTCGATGATGAAGTTGCGTCCGGTTATTTCGGAGATGAACTTGGCGAGAACGGGAATATCCACGTTCTGGAAGTTCATTGTAATTGTATTCTGGGGAGGGAGCCCTTCGGCGAAGGCAGATGAGCGAAGCGTACAAAGGAGCAATGCGGCGGTAAGCGCCCCAACCAAAAAACGGTTCATCGAACTCCCCTCTGCATTGCGGGTCAAAACGTCGTGAGCATATTTCACGACCGCTGCGCAGCGCAACCCGGGATTGTTGCAAACGTCACAATGCTCGGCGACTATGACGATCACCGACCCGATTTCATTCAATCCCGGAGAAAAAAGGTGCAAGCGGCTGCGTCCGGCAGCGATCTGCGGGTGGGCTGGACCCGGTGAAATTGTAAAAGGGCGGGAAAAGCGAATGGCCAAGGTGACGAATTGCGGTACGAATTCCTGATCGGGCTCAGATACTTGCGGGCGCGGCGGCGCGAGCGGTTCGTGTCGCTGATCGCGATCATTTCGCTGGCGGGGATCGCTATCGGGACCTTCACGCTGTCGATGGCGTTGTCGGTGATGAGCGGCTTCGAGAAAGACCTGCGCGCGCGGCTGCTCGCGTTCACCCCGCAGATAACCGTCGAGCGCAGCGACGGCGGGGTGTGGAATCCGGGCGCGCTCGCGAAGAAGATCGCGGCGATGCCGGGGGTAGCGGCGGCGGCGCCGTTCATCACGTCGCAGGTGATGGCGGTTTCGAGCACGGACTCGGGCGCGCCGGGTCTGGTGTCGGGCGGGATCCTCCGCGGGGTCGAGCCGCACGACAATGCGGTGCTCAAGGAATTGAAGGACACGCTAGAGAACGGCACGCTCGCGGACCTCGAGACGACGCATCCGGTGACGATCGCGGACAAGGGCGTCAAGCGGCAGGTCGAGCTGCCCGGCGCGATCATCGGCAAGTCGCTGGCCTTCGAGCTGGGGGTGAGACCGGGCGACGCGGTGATGCTGATTTCGCCGGCGAGTTTAGGAGCGGGAATCGGGCCGCCGCGCCTCAAGCGATTCGTGGTGACGGGATTCTTTCACTCCGGGATGTTCGACTTCGATTCGACATTGATATTCGTCGCATTGAAGGATGGACGCGCGCTGCTGGCCGACGATGCGTCGCTCGAAAGCGGGCTCGAGTTGCGGCTGGTCAACATGTTCGACGCGCCGGCGATAGGCAACAAGATCGCGGCGATGGCGGGACCTGATTTCGCGGTGTCGGATTGGACGGCGGCGAACGCGCCGCTGTTTGTCGCGCTCGCGCTGGAAAAGATGACCTACTTCATGGTGCTGTTGCTGATAGTGCTGGTGGCAGCGTTCAACATTATCGCGACGCTGGTGATGGTGGTGATGGAGCGGCGCAAGGAGATTGCTATCCTGCGCGCGATGGGTGCGCGGGCGGCGTCGGTGGCGGGGATCTTTCTGTGCGAAGGCGCCGCGGTGGGTGTGCTCGGCACAGCGATCGGCGTGAACACCGGGTTCGTGGCCGCGTACCTCATCGGCAAGTATCACTTGATTCATCTGCCGGCCGATATGTTCATGGTGAGCGCGTTACCGGTGCAGTTGAACCCCTGGAACTTCGTCATGGTGGCGGCGGCGACGATCGTGCTGTGCCTGTTGGCGGCGATCTACCCGGCATTGCAGGCGGCGCGCCTCTCGCCGGTCGAGGTGATTCGCTATGAGTGAGGCGCGCGGCGCGGCGGCGAAACCGAGCGCCGCCAAGGGGCGTCTTATCGAGGTGCGCGGCCTCGACAAGACATTTTACGACGCCGACCGCGAGATTCGGGTGCTGCGCAATCTCGATCTGAAAGTCGATGCGGGCGAGGAAATCGCAGTGGTGGGGCAATCGGGAACCGGCAAGTCCACCCTGCTGCACATCATCGGGAGTCTCGAGGAGCCGACGGCGGGCAAAGTTTATTTCGAGGGCGAGGATTTGTTCGCGCTCGATCAGAAATCGCTGGCGGAGTTCCGCAACCTGAAGCTGGGTTTCGTGTTCCAGTTCCATTACCTGCTGGCGGACTTCACGGCGCTGGAAAACGTGATGATGCCGGCGCTGATCAGCCGCATGGACGACAGCGAAGCGAGCCGGCGCGCGGCCGAGATGCTCGAAATAGTGGGGCTTGGCGACAAGCTCAAGCGCCGGCCGGCGGAACTGTCCGGCGGCGAGCAGCAGCGCGTCGCGGTGGCCCGCGCGGTGGTGCTGCGGCCCAAGCTGCTGCTGGCGGACGAGCCGACAGGCAATCTCGATCCGCATACGGCGAGCGGAGTGCACGAGCTGTTTCACAAACTCAATCGCGAGCTGGGCATCACGCTGGTGATCGCGACGCATAACGAGCAGTTGACGCGCAGCGTGGGGCGCGCGCTGCGGCTCAATGAAGGAAAGCTGATGGACGAGCGGCGATGACCCGCCAAGCCGCGGAGAACTACGGGGAACCTTCGTCTGATCTCTCCCGTGAAGTAACGGGGCGGGAATCAGACGGGGATTTGGTTTACACGGGAAGAGCGATTGGCTAGTTTGGTCGCCGTTTTTAGTGTGTTTGAGTGACATCCGGAAAATTCAACGCGCGCACGCTGCGCGCGCCGTTATTTTGCGGACTGCGCGGTCCGCATCGCGGGCGGTTGCGGGCAAGCGCCGCGTTGATGATTGCGGTGCTGGCGGCGTTTTCGTTGCTCGCGGCAGCCGTGGCGCGCGCGCAGGGACCGGCGCCGATAATCTCCAAGGTTGAGATCGCCGGCAATCAACGCGTCGAAGAAGACGCGATTCGAATCCACATCACGCAGCAGCCGAACCAGCCGCTCGATCAGGCGGCGGTTGACAACGACGTCAAGTCGATTTACCGGATGGGGTTTTTCGAGAACGTGACCCCGCGCATCGAGCAGCGGGGCAGCCAGACCGTGCTGGTGTACCATGTGAAGGAGCGCCCGCAGATCACCGACGTCAAGCTGTACGGGATGAAGGCCATCAGGTCGAACGACGACAAGATCGTCGCGGCGATGAAGGTGCATCCGGGGGCAATCCTCGATCCGATCGCGGTCAAGGAGACGATCAACAACATCGAGCAGGTTTACTCGGACAAGGGCTACACCGACGCCAAGGTGACCTTCAAGCCGATCCCGCAGCCCGACAACACGGCGTTCGGCGAATTCGACGTGGTCGAAGGGCCGAAGGTCGAGATCACGAAGATCGAGTTTGTGGGCAACCACGCATTTTCGTCAACGATCCTGCGCAACGAGATCGGAACGCGAACCTATAGCAGATTGCTGAGCTGGTTCACGGGATGGGGCGCGCTCGACCAGAAAAAACTGCAGGAAGACGTCGATCGGCTGACGGCGTTTTACTACGACAACGGCTATCTGAACGTGCAGGTTGCGCCGCCGCAGGTGGTGCGCAGCGGCGGGCAGATCACGATCGTCTTCGCGATCGACGAGGGCACGCCGTACCGGGTCGGCCGGATCAATATTGAAGGCAACCTGAAGTTTCCGCGCAGCCAACTGCGCAAGCAGCTGACGATGAAGAGCGGACAACTGTTCCGCGGCTCGGCGTTGCAGCGCCAGGTGCTCGCGCTGTCGGATTTCTACTCGAACC
>Ga0074044_10003488_pt1 | contig 13365 bp, 11 predicted proteins | sample BogForMeECP23OM1_FD_94443 | JGI IMG/M metagenome (GOLD analysis project Ga0074044, IMG submission 94443) | Bog forest soil microbial communities from Calvert Island, British Columbia, Canada - Bog Forest MetaG ECP23OM1 | ecosystem: Environmental > Terrestrial > Soil > Wetlands ... | reverse complement strand
GAGGTAGGGCAGGGGCTGGTTCCCGACAACCCGCTCGGCCGTGTCTATCGAGACATTCTCGGCTGGACGAATCAGGCCGTCGCCGCCCAAGCCGACGCCGTGTACTTGATGGTGGCGGGGCTGCCGGTCGAAGTGAAATGTCTCGCAACAACCTGTGAGCAAGCCGCGGCGACCGCGTCGCGAGAGACATAGGGACCGCCGTTTTGGCCGAGACGAATAATGAAACGACCACATACAGTTACCAATACGCTCAGATACGTGATTGCACTTCTCTCCCTCTTCCTTGCGGGTTGCGGAGGCAGGACGAGCGTTTCCGGCCCCGCTGAGCGGTTACGCGACCGCAAGGCATTGTCCGCCCCAGAGCCGGCGAGAGCGGCAATTTTTCCCATGACCGTCGTCGACGGGCTGGACCGAAAGGTGACTCTTCCGCGCGTGCCCGCGCGGATCGTGTCGCTGGCCCCCAAGAATACCGAGCTGCTTTTCGCGATCGGGGCGGGAGAGCGGGTTGTGGGAGTCACCGATTTTTGCAACTTTCCCCCCGAGGCACGGAGGCGAGAGCGCATCGGCGGGTTTTCGAGCGAGAGCCAGAGCCTGGAAAAGATCGTCGCCCTCAAGCCGGACCTGGTCGTCGCGGCCGGTGAGCTTCAATGGCCGAGCATCACCGAGCTCGAGCGATTGGGTGTCCCGGTCGCGTCGCTGGGAGCCGAGTCGCTCGCGGGTCTGTACCGCGAGCTCGATCTGCTCGGTCGCTTGACCGGGCACGAAGACGACGCGGCCCACCTGACCGGCGCCATGAAGCGCAGGGTAGAGCGCGTGGTGGAGATGGCCCGGACGATCAAGCCCGAGCAGCGAGTCACAGTCTTTTATCACGTCTGGTCGGAACCGCTCACGGCCGCCGGCGCCGGTTCGTATATCGGTGAACTGATCCAGATGTGCGGAGGCATCAACGTCGTCAGCGATGCCAAGGAGCGTTATCCGGACATCAGCCAGGAAGTGTTGTTCGCTCGGAACCCGGAAGTGATCCTTGCTCCGACGGCTGAGGCCGAACCGGTAACAGTTGAGCGGCTCCGGACGCGACCGGGATGGAATAACCTCCGGGCCGTCCGGAACAACCGGATTTACTTGATCGACGACGATTTGATCTCGCGCTGCGGGCCGCGATTGGTCGACGCACTGGAGGTCATGGCAAGAGCGCTTTACCCCGATCGTTTCGGCACCGCTATCGATCGAGCGCCTGGAGCTCGCGCTACTGGAGAGGAGCCGCGACCGTGAAGGCTCCCACGATAACGCTTGGTTTGCTCGCGGCGATTTTGGTTGCGAGCGCAGTTCTTAGTCTCGGCGTGGGAGCGGTATCGATCCCGGCCGGCCGCGTCATGCGAATCCTCCTGGAGCCACCGGTTTCGGGAGCGGGTGCAACCGACGTGACGATCGTCTGGGAGCTGCGGTTGCCGCGTCTCTTGCTGGCCGGTTTGATCGGCGGGGGACTGGGCGCTGCGGGCGCTGGCTATCAAGGGTTGTTTCGAAATCCGTTGGCCGATCCGTTCGTCATCGGCGCCTCCAGTGGTTCGGCCCTGGGGGCGACGCTGGCGATCGTCGCTGGGCTGCGGGAGAGCGTTTTCGGCATGGGGGCGGTGTCAGCCGCGGCGCTTCTGGGCTCACTCCTGGCTGTTGCGACCGCTTATGGGATCGCCTCGATGGGACGGCAGGTTTCGATCCCGTCGTTGCTCTTGGCCGGAGTGGCCGTCAGCAGTTTTATCGGCGCCTTGGTGTCGCTCCTCATGTTCTTGAACGACGAGAAGCTGCTGACGATCTTCAGTTGGTTGATGGGGAGTCTCTCCGGTCGAGGATGGCCGGTGCTCTGGACGACGGCTCCGCTCGTTCTGGCGGGTGGCCTGACCGTGTGGCTCCAGTCGCGGTCGCTCGATTCGCTCACGTTCGGTGAAGAGACGGCGGCATCGCTCGGCTTGCGACTCGGGAGGTTTCGCGTGCTCGTTGTCGTCGCCGCCAGCTTGGCGACCGCCGCCGGCGTGGCGGCCGGGGGCATTATCGGGTTCGTGGGACTGGTCTCTCCACACGTCGCGCGGCTCTTGGTCGGCGCTCGGCACGTGCTGCTCATTCCAGCAAGCGGGCTCCTGGGGGCACTCTTGCTCCTGCTCGCCGACGACCTGGCCCGAACCATTTCGGCCCCCGCCGAGCTCCCCGTGGGCGTGGTGACCGCCCTGCTTGGGAGCCCATTCTTCCTGGTCCTCCTGAAGACACAGCGGCGCGAGTTGGGGGCGATGATTTGAGCGCACTTGAAGCACGCGACCTTTCCTGTGGATACGGCCGTCGCCGGGTTCTCGAGGCGCTCAGCTTGGCAGCGCGTGCCGGCGAGGTCCTCGTCCTGCTCGGTCCCAACGGGGCGGGCAAGACGACGTTGCTTCGGGCACTCGCGCGCCTTCTTCGACCGATGCACGGTTCCGTGCTCCTCTACGAAGAGGACATCTGGGCGCTGCGATCCGATCAAGTTTCGCGAAGAGTGGCGATCATGCCGCAGACCGAACGGCGCGACTGGCCGCTGACCGTGGAAGAGTCGGTCCGGTTCGGCCGTGTTCCGCACCGCGGCTGGTGGCTACCCTATCGCGCCCTTGATCGGCGGATCGTCGAGGAGGCGCTTGGGAATATGGGGCTCTGTGCGGTGCGCGATCGCTCGATCACGGAACTTTCCGGGGGCGAGTGGCGGCGGATGATCATCGCGCGGGCTTTGGCTCAGGAAGCCGGCGTCCTGCTCTTGGATGAGCCGACTGCCGGCCTGGATTTGAAGTTTCAGGCCGAAGTCCTGCGCCTGGTCCGCCGGTTGGCGACCGAGCGTGGCCTTGTGGTCGTCCTGACGCTGCACGATTTGAACCAGGCCTCGCTCTACGGGCATCGGCTTGCGCTCTTGTCCGAGCACTCGCTCGCGGCTTTGGGCTCTCCCGAAGAGGTGCTGACGGAGGAGCTGATCAGCCGGACCTTTGGGGTGCCGGTCACCGTGACAAGGCATCCGGTCTACGGCACCCCACTTGTGGCCCCGCTGGCCGACCTTTCTGAGAGCGGCGCGTGGTGACCGATGGCTCACTTACCACCCGATGTGCACATCCTCTGGACGGCCTTCCTGCTTGATCTTTTCATCCCAGAGCCGCCGAACGCAGCTCATCCCGTGGCATGGATGGGAATGGCGATCGGGGCTCTGCGCGACCGCGCGCCGAAGCACGGTCGCTGGAAGCCGTTCACGGTGGGCGCGGCGATCGTGCTCCTGGGTGGCGCGCTCTGCGCGGTTGTGGGGCTCTGGCTGCACGCGGGTTTCCGCAAACTGCCTCCGCCATTCTCGATTCTCGCCGAGGCCCTGGTGCTCAAGTTGATGTTTTCGGCTCGCTCTCTGGTGAACGCTGGCGAAGCGGTTCGAAGGGCGCTGGAGTCGGGCGAGCTGGAAGCAGCCCGCCGGCTTGTCGGCTGGCACCTGGTGAGTCGGGACACCTCGAGACTCGATGATTCCCAGGTCGCCGCTGCCGCGATCGAATCGTTGGCCGAAAACGCGAATGACTCCATCGTCGCTCCGTTATTGTTTTATGCGATCGCCGGCTTGCCCGGCGTGCTCGCCTATCGCTTCATCAATACTTGCGATGCGATGCTCGGCTATCGAGACTTGAAGCGCGAGTGGTTGGGAAAATGCTCCGCCCGTGTCGACGACCTGGCCAACCTCATTCCGGCGCGGTTGACGGCCGCCCTGATCATCCTGGCGGGCGTTCCCTTGGGCGGAAGTGTGCCTCGAGCGGTTCGGACGTGGTTCCGTGACTCGCGCGCGACCGCCAGCCCGAACGCGGGTCATCCGATGAGTGCGGCGGCCGGAGTCCTGGGCGTCGAGCTGGCGAAGTGCGGACACTATCGACTCGGGCCGGGAGAGCGCCTGCCGGCGGCTCGAGATATCGCGCGGGCAAGGCGACTGGTTTGGAGTACCACACTTCTTGCAATGTTGGGAATATCAGTGATTAGGATCATTATGTGAGGACTCGCCGTCAGGTGCTGCCTTTCCCAAACCCCCGCCTTATGACCTGGCGCCGACCGAAAGTCTTGCTCGGGTCAGTTGGGCCTCTACCCAGCTTATGTGACATCCCCGCTGGCCCGGAGCCGAAATCCGACGATGACAGCGGCAGGGCGCCACATAACAAGAGCGATCACATAATCACTCTTATGTGATTAAATACATAAGATTGTAGTTGTGCAATCTCGTGGCGAACGTGGGATTCAGCCGGGTTGCCGCCATGTACATCACGATCGCAAGAGCCATCGCAAGACCGGTGAGGAACGAGCCCAGGAGCGGCCGTGGAATCCGCCGCCGGCGCAGCCAGGCCCAGTACAAGGTGAGGTTCAGGATGGCGGCGATCATGGTGATCGGGGGATAGACGACGATCATCCAGACCCACTGGAAAAAAGCAAGATCGAGAGCGGCCAGTACGACCAACCGCATCAGTTCCCGGGTCGACAAGGACGATTTCGCGAGCATCTTCTCGACCTGACGGAAGGGGCGGGCCCCACGTCGAGACGCTTCGGAGAGGTGACCGCTCGGGTCCCCTACTGGGGATCGGCGATGCTTTCCTTGATCTGACGGGTGTCCGTCGCGCTGGCGAGCCGGCGCGCGACCTCGGCAGCCACGGCGTCGGTGAAGCTCTCCGTCGATTCTTTACCGCCCAGGTCGCGCGTCCGCACACCCTCGCGCAACAGGTCAAGGGTCGCCGTCTTGACCGTGCGGCCCAGCCTGATCTCGCCGATCTGGTACAGGAGCAGCGACAGGGCCAGGAAGATGGCTGTGGGGTTGGCCAGGTTCTTGCCGGCGATGTCGGGGGCCGTGCCGTGGGCGGCGTCGAAGAGCGCGACCCGCACGACCGCCGCGGGGTCGAATCCCAGGTTGGCGCTGGCGCCGATTCCGAGCGAGCCGGCCAGCCCGCAGGCCATGTCCGACAGGAAATCGCCGTACTCGTTGAGCACCAGAACAATCTGGAACCGTTCGGGAACCATGATCACCTTGCCGAGCAGAGCATCGAAGAGTTCGGCGGTGTGCGCAACCTCCGGGAACGACCGAGCCACCTCGGTCGTCACGCGCTCGAACAGGCCGTCGGTGGCCTTCTGGATCGTGTACTTCGATGAGCTGGTGACCCGCTTGCCGGTCTTGCGGGCCAGGTTGAAGGCATAGCGCGCCGCTTCCGTCACCGGCCGGCGCTCGACGATGCGCAGGCTGACGGCCCCATCGTCACCAATCATCCGGCCGGGGTCGTCATAGGTTCCCCCGGTCGCGATCCGCACGATGTCGAGATCAAGCTCCCGCCGGAAATTGGTGGGCACACCCGGAATGGTGTACACGGGGCGGTGAATGACCGACAGGTCCAGCCGCCGGCGGAGAATGGCGTTGGGACTCTCCTCCGCGGTCGTGGTCGGGTACTTGAGCGCCACCCTGCTGAACGTGACCGCGTCGACCGCCTCGTCGTAAATGGTTTCTTGATTGACTCTGCGACTCTCAAGGCGAAGATCGACCGGGCGGAATTCGAGCGTGACCGGCAGCGCCTCGGCCAGACGATGGATCGCCCGCGAAAGCTCCTCGCCAATGCCGTCTCCCAGCAACTCCGTGACCTGATAGGTAGGACGCGTCATCCCGTTTCTCTCTCCCGCGGCGGGGCTGGCTCGGCAAGCCAAGCGTTGAAAGGCGTAGTCGACGCTCGGGCTCCGAGCATCCGCCTGATGGCGGGAGCGTGATCCGCCCAGGGCATGTGCCATCACGCAAACAGTCCACAGATTGTAAGACGTTCCCGTCAAGAGCGTCAAACCTCGGTGTCTTCCTCGCTCGTTGCAAACGACACACCGACCAGGTCTGCTGCTCCGCCATTGCTACCTCTAATCGGTTCGTTCTCCCGGAGAAAGACCGAGCCTATTGGACGTTACTCTCTTGATGTCAGCAACTTATGGTCGGTAGAGGCTCAACCCCTCGGCGAGCCCGGGCACGTCCTGAAGTTCACCACCGAAGATCGGCGTGAGGTTGCTGCCGTCGGACCGCATCCTGTAGAGCAAGTTCCGACCCGATCGATGCGAGAGGAAGGTGATGAAGGAACCCTCGGGGTCGGCCCCTCGGCACACGTTCTCCGTCATTGCCACGCAGGGCCAGAGGGCAAACATCGCTTGGAAGAGTCTCATCTCGGCGTCTCCCTGAGGAAGTGGGTCTCCGATAGTGCGCGAAAACGGACAAGAAAATGTTAAGGCTTCAGCCGAATTCAATCTATCTTGCAAACTGAAGACGATAACACTCAACTGAGCCAATGGTGACAGATCGGGGAAGGAACTATCGAAAAGCTGACGGTCTACTACGACCGCGAGTGAAACACCCTGAGTGTCCGGTTCGACGATCCCAAGAAGGAAAGTCTCTGCGAGGAAGCCGACGACGACGTGGTCCTTGTCAAGGATAAGGACGGACGCGTCATCGGCTTTGAGCGGCTCAATTGTCTTTCGGCCGAGCAGCGCGCGGCCGGGGTGAGCATTCCCGTGGAACTTCACATGGCGTGAGGGTTTATTGGTGTCGGTACTGATTTCAACGAAAACAGAATTGACACCGGAAACTGACTGCCGTTCAGCTACCCCCGGATGATCTTCCTCGGGGGCCTCGTCGTTGATCTCGATCGAGGCTCCCGAAACCCGCACGTGAAGTACCTGGCCAAGTCTTACCCCTCCGGCCAGTTCTTACCCCTGAACAACGATTCGCCGGCCGCGGCGAAGTTTTCGCCACCGACATCGCAGCCCGAGCCACACCATGGCACACAAGTAATGATTCTGAAAGGAGATGCGGCATCGATACAGCGAGGCGCGGGTTTTGCTTGAGAAGGTCGAACCTTGCTGTCAGACGAGGTTTGTCCTGAAGGAGATCGGTAATGAAGCAGAGCCGCGGCTTCACCTTGATTGAGCTGCTTGTCGTCATCGCGATCATCGCCGTGCTGATAGCCCTCCTACTCCCCGCGGTCCAGTCGGCTCGCGAAGCCGCGAGGCGCATCCAGTGCGTCAACAACCTCAAACAGATCGGGCTCGCCCTGCACAACTACCATGATGCGCTCTCGATCTTGCCGCCGGGTTACATCGCGGCGAGCAAATTCATCGATGGCGAGACCGACACGGCGCCGGGCTGGAGCTGGGCGTCGATGATCCTGCCGCAGCTCGACCAGGCACCCTTGTATTCGTCGATCAACGTCTCTCTGCCGATTCAGGCGGCTGCGAACACGACGGCGACGCAGACGATCCTCAGCGCCTTCCTCTGCCCGTCCGATCAGCTACCGGCGGGCGGTACGTTTCCGGTCACCGACGGGTTGGGGAACACGGTCGCGCCGGTCGCGCCGAGCTCCTACGCGGCCTCCACTGGCAGCGACGCCGCGGACGTCGCCCTCGGGCTTAACTGCGACGGTTCGGGCAACGGGCTATTCTTCCGGAACAGCGGGGTCCGCATTGCGGCGATCACCGACGGCACAAGCCAGACGATCGCGATTCTGGAGCGCGCCTGGGGCGATACGGAAGGGACCTGGACGGGGGCAGTTGCCGGCGGTTTCGTGCTGCGAGGACCGTTTAACCCCTGCCCCGGCTCCGCGTTCGCCACCTACCTGGCCCCTTGCCTCGTCCTGGCGCACTGCCACTTGCTCAACACCAACGCCGATACCGACAGCGGCCTCGACGACCCTTCCAGCTTCCATCCGACGGGAGCCAATGCCCTGTTCACCGATGGCTCGGTGCATTTCCTCCGCAATGTCACCGGCGACGCGGGCGTGAACCCTGACGGCTCGACCCGATATACACCATCCAGCCTGATCCTCCAGGCACTTGGCACGCGAGCCGGCGGCGAGGTCGTCAGCTCCGACTCGTATTGAGGACAAGACCGAATGAGGAAGATCCGGGCAGCGATGCGCTTGACGACCACGATGGCGGGTGTGCTGACGCTCTTCGCGTCGATCATCACCCTGCCGGGTTGCGCCAACGAGGAACGCGGTCCGATCCGCTCGGGCGGTCGGGAGGTGAAATCGTGGATCACGGACCTGCACAACCCCAAGCCGCAGGTCCGCCGCCAGGCCGTGCTCAAGCTGGGCAACGCCGGCGATTCCGATCCCGCCACGGCCGAGGGGCTGGCCGAGGCCCTGCAAGACCCGGACGCTCTGGTTCGCCGCGATGCGATCCGCGCCGTCGCAAAGCTCAAACAGCCCGGCGGCTTGATCAAGGAACGGCTCCAGACCATGAGCCGCCTCGACAAGGACTCGCTCGCTCGCGACCTGGCCAGCAAGGCCCTGGAACGGCTGGGCGGCACCAAGTGAGTCTTTTCTTGAAGATCGATTGGACGGTCAGCGGTACGCCGCCGCCTGGATTCCGTAGAGCTCCGCATAGTGGCCGCCCTTCGCGATCAGCTCCTCGTGAGGGCCCATCTCGACTACGCGGGAGCCGTCAAGCACGACGATGAGATCGGCCATTCGCGCAGTGCTGAAGCGATGTGACACCAGGATTGTGATCCGGCCGTGGTCGCTGCCGGCCGCACCATTCGACTTGCCGCCCCGCGCGGCCGCGGCATAGCGCTCGAAGAGCGCGTGCTCGGTCTCGGCGTCCAGCGCCGCGGTCGGCTCATCCAGCACCAGGAGCAGCGGATGATCGCGCATGAAGCCGCGCGCCAGGGCGAGCTTCTGCCACTGGCCGAAGCTGACCTCCACGCCACCGGGCCAGGTGGGGCCGAGCTGCGTCTCGAGCCCGGCCGCCAGCTTGGCGACCACGTCGTCCGCTCCCGCGCGGTTAACGGCTGCCGCCACCGCGGGCTCGTCGTCGAGTCGAGGAACATCACCAACGCCGACGGTATGGCGCGCCCGGAACTCGAACCGGAAGAAGTCTTGAAACGCGCCCGCAAGCCGCGCCCGCCACGCATCGACGTGCATGCGCGCGAGCTCGAGCCCGTCGACCAGGATGCGGCCGCTCGTCGGTTGATAGAGCCGGCACAAGAGCTTCACGAGCGTGGTCTTGCCGGCGCCGTTTTCGCCGACGATGGCCACCACGGAGCCGGCCGGGAGATCCAGACAAACATCCTCGAGCACGCGTCGCTCCGTGCCGGGATAGGCGAAGCAGACGTGCTCGAAGCGGATCCCGGCGGAGAGCCGCCGCGGCACCGGCCCATCGGAGTGCTCGATCAGGGCGGCCGCGTAGTCCTCGAGCCAGGCCAGGCGCTTTGAGCCGTCGAGCCAGATTCCGCGCAGGAAGCCAATCTCTCCCACGGTGGCGCCGATGTATGCCGACAGCCGGGAGCCCGCCGCCAGCACGAGCAGTACATTGCCTGGCGTCGCATGGATGCCCAGCGTCGCGAACAACACGGCGGCGACGAAGCCGGCGCCGAAGACCGCCCACGCCAGCGTATGCCAGAGGGCACTCCCCCAGCGCGCCGCGGCCACGGGCCCGTACCACTGTTCCCAGGCCGCGCGGCGCCCGGCCACCAGACGATCGCCGATGCCGGTCACCCGCACCTCCTTGCCGGGCGGAGCGGTGGTGGCCGTCACGAACAGGTGGCGCGCCAGCCGGTTGGAGGGTGCGCCCTGTTCTTCGGCGGCACGCTCCACGCCCGGCCGCCACGTGGAAGCGAGCACTGTCGGCAACGCGAACGCGGCCAGCAGCGCGAGCGCAGGGTGGATCGATATCAGTAACGCCACCGTCACTGCCAGTCGCAAGATCCACCCGCACGTGGAAAAGAGCGACATGTACATGTGGTCGAGCACGAACACCTGGTCGCGCAGCACCGCAAGCCGGTTCAGGTAAAGGGGGCGCTCGTGGTGCTCGATGGTGGCCACCGAAGCCTGCAACCGGGCCACGTGCGATTCGAGCGCGATGGTCACCTGGTCGCGAAACCGGCGCTGGACGCGAATGCTGACCACCCTCAGGAACCACGTCGCGGTGGCCGCCACGCCCATGCCCACCGCCGCGGCCAGCACGAGCCGGCGCTCGCGAGCGAGCACCCCGTCCGCGAGCAGCTTGAGCAGCAGCGCGAGCAGCGCGTCGGGTACCGCCGCCAGCAGCGACAGGCCGAATGCCACGACCAGGAGCCTGGGCTCGGCATCGTAGCCGCGCTTCAGCGCCCGCCACATGGCGGGCAGCGCGGGCGGCAAGTCGTCACGCGAGGACATCGTAGGCCACCCCTTCCTCAGCCAGGGCGCCGGCAGAACCGAAGCGCGAGGCTTGCAGGTCGAACATGGTTCGGTAGCGGCCGCCGGCGGACATCAACTCATCGTGCGTGCCCAGCTCGACCACCCGGCCACCCTCGAGCACGCAGATGCGATCAGCGTGGCGCACGGTCGAGAAGCGGTGCGAGATGAGGATCGTCGTGGTGTGGCGCGTCGCGGCGAGGATGCGGTCGAAAATCTCGGCCTCGCCGCGCACGTCGAGCTGCGCGGTGGGCTCATCGAGCAGCACGACGCCCGCGCCCTTCCGCACGGCGCAGAGGGCGCGGGCGAGAGCCACGCGTTGCCACTGTCCGCCGGAAAGTTCGGTGCCACCCGGGTAGCCGCGCGCGAGCACCGTGTCGAGATCCGCGAGGCCCGACGCGCCCGCATCCGCGAGCGCGAGCCGGATCACGTCGTCGGGCGCACCGGCGGGTGCCACGTTGGCGCGCAGCGGCAGCTCGAATCGAATGAAGTCCTGGAACACCGCGGTCACCCGCGACCGCCAGGCATCGAGGTCGAGCTCGCGGAGATTGACGCCGTCGACCTCGATCGCGCCGTCCTGGGGGTCGTAGAGCCGGCAAAGGAGCTTGGCCAGCGTGGTCTTGCCGGCGCCGTTCTGGCCGACAATGGCGAGCGACGACCCGGCAGGAATCGTCAGATCGAAGCCCTTCAGCACGGGCTCGCCCGTGGCCGGGTAGGCGAAGGTGACGTTGCGACAGCGGATCTCTCGCGCCGGCATGCCGGAGGCTGCCCGCGTGCCGCGGACCAGCGACCCGGCGGGGTCCATCGCCTCTTGGAGGCGGAGCACCGCCGCCGCGGGTGCCGCGGCGCCATCGAGCGCCCACGACAACCCGCCGAAGGCGATCATGCTGGTCATCAGGGCGGCAGTTGCGAATGTCACCACCCGATCGAGTGCCAGCGCGCCGTCTGCCGCGGCGCTCGCCATCGACCAGAACGCCACGATGTTCGCGGCCAGCACCAGCAGAAGGCTCCAGACGACGGGGCGCTCGCGCAGGCGGGTGGCCTGCCAGCGCAGCTCGAACAGACGGCGGCGCCGCGCGCGAAAGCGGTCCACGGTCCATCCCGCGAGGCCGAAGAGCCGGATCTCCTTGGCCGCGAATGGTTCGACCGCAAGGCGGTAGGCGTAGTCGGCGTGCCGCTGCGCCTCGCGGACTTCCTCGGTATTGCGGTCGCGCCACACGCCGCTTTCGCGCAAGAGCCAGTGCGTGCCCAGCCAGCCGCCGCCAAGCAGCAGCGGCGCCCACCACGCGTAGCCCGCGAGCACGGCGGCAGAGGCAAGACCCGCCACCATCTCCACCAGCCCCGAGGCGATGAAATCCATCGAGATGGACAAGGGCGGCCCGCTGATGCCCAGGTCGAAGTCCCGCGCCATGGTCAGATCGCTCGTGAGTTTCGGGTTCTCGAGGTGGCCCATCCCAGGGGGCCGCACGCAGGCGGAAATGAGCCTGTCGTTGAGCCACGCGGCGGTCCGGCTGCCAAGATTGGCGCCGATGGCCTGGTGGATCGGTGCAAGAACCTGAAGAGGCACGAACAGGGCCCCCACCAGGACCAGCGGTGCAGCCAGGTCGTCACCCCGCTGCACCGCGCCCACGAGGCCGCCGATGGCGATGGCGAACAGCGCGGGCAGGACCCCGCGGAGCACGAGCACGGCCCACCAGGCCACCGCAAGGGTGCGGTCAGCCCGCACCAGGATCCCGAAAAACTTCCACTCGGGGCGAGCGCGGAGGCGTTCGATCATCGGTGCAGCCCTCCGTGAGCCTCGACACGGTTCCCCGCCTCGAGCGATCCCGCGGCTGCCAGGCAGAAGGCCTGCAATGTCGTGCTCTCCAATCGTGGTTGGGTGTTCTTGAGGTGGGGCGGCTGTCCCCGGCCGTTATTTCCGTGGCCAAGGCCGCCAAGCTTCGTGCCATGGCATAGTCCGGAGATTCCGGAGGACTCGTCCACAAGACCGCGATGAAAGCATACTCGGAACAAGGTCCCTTTTTCATCTACAGCTCAACAGAAAGCTAAATCGACTGCACAGGGGATTAGTTTTGATCGGACGAACGACAAGGAGCGACCCCGCGAACGGGGTTCCCCCCGGATGGAGCAAGCGAGGTCGCTCCGCATTCGCGGGAATCGCAGCTTGCCGCGACCCCTCGAGCGTTGATGCGAGGTCACGGTTGCTGATGTCAGTTGGTCGCGAGCCGGGAAATTACCCCGGGTACGTCATATCCCTTTCGTCGTTCGATCAGGTTCAGATTGGGCGAATACGACGGCAGGTACAACAACGTGGTTCCTGACTGCGTCGCCAATTCCTGTACCACTGCGTTACGTTGATAGCGTGCGTTCGCAGGCCTCAGCCACGGTGCGGACAGGTTGCTTCTCGAAGGACTCGCGAATCAAGTCGCGATCAGCAGCCATTTCGCTCACCGGGCGATTGGGGTTTCACTCCCGCAGGCCCTCCAAACCGCCTTCTCGAAACGTTGAGCACGATCGCGGTGAATCGTCGGGGTCCGCCGTCGATGCCGCGCGCGGAGCTGGGTATCCATGGCCTGAACAGATGGACCGTAAAATGTCTAGAAATGTCTAGAAAACGCGGAGTTCAAACTGACAAAACGCCCCGAGCGAGGACAGAAGTATTGGCAGCGCCTTGAGTTGGTATCCATAGCCTGAACAGATGGACCGTAAAATGTCTAGAAAACGCGGAGTTCAAACTGACAAAACGCCCCGAGCGAGGACAGAAGTATTGGCAGCGCCTTGAGAGCGCCTTGAGAACCTATCGAAGCCCGTCGCCATGCGTGGCCAAGCCGGAGATTATCAGAAGTCGAAGGGTCCACCCAGTTTCTGTCGCCCGGGAAACGTGGTTGGAGCGGAAGGGGCCACCCACTCTCTGGCACCCCGGATACCTGGTTGGCCTCCAACGTCCACCTGGCCACTGTTCTCCCGCCCCACGCCCCACGCTGCACGCCCCACGCCAGACTAGCGGGGTCAGGTCCTGCGCAGACCCTCCCCCGCCGGCTACTGCCTGCCACCGACCGGCCGGGTAGCAGGGAGGTATTGCTACCTCCCCGCCCCCTCAGAACTGGACGTGAGAGTTGCCCCTCATCCAGCTCAAGCATTCACTGACGCCCCTTGCGGG
>Ga0074044_10003485_pt1 | contig 13376 bp, 10 predicted proteins | sample BogForMeECP23OM1_FD_94443 | JGI IMG/M metagenome (GOLD analysis project Ga0074044, IMG submission 94443) | Bog forest soil microbial communities from Calvert Island, British Columbia, Canada - Bog Forest MetaG ECP23OM1 | ecosystem: Environmental > Terrestrial > Soil > Wetlands ... | reverse complement strand
GCGGGCCGTCGACCTTCGCGAAGGGCGTCCGAACGCCGGAGGCGAACCATATCTCGGGGCTGTCTGCGGTGTGCAAGGGGTGCTCCTCTTCAGTTTTTGCCGCCAAAGCGCTCGGTACGAATGAGGCGGGGCGGTACTTCCTCCAGAACCAGGCTCTCGGTGGTCGCCGCCACGTAATCAATCGATCCACAGACGTAGACCTCGCGCGCGGTGCGGCCCCAACACGTCAACAGCTGATGCAGCAGCGGTTGGTCGAAGCGTCGCTCGAAATCCTCGGCTCGATGCCGAGGACCGCGTGTCGTGGTCGCGACGAAGGTGAAACTCGGCTCCTCGGCCTGGGTGTTCAGCAATTCATCGCGAAACACCAGTTCCTCCCAAGTGCGTGCCGAATAGGCGAGGAGCATCGGCGTCCTGGACTCGGTACCAAGCCATTCGCGCACGATCGCCATGAGCGGCACGACGCCGGAGCCGCCGGCAATGAGCAGCACCGGGCCGCCGTCGGATCGTCGCCATACGAAGTGGCCGCCAATCGGGCCGCGGACCTCGATCGTGTCGCCGGGCCGGGCCACGTCATGAAAGTAGGGCGACACTTCGCCGTCCTGCAATCGCTCGATGGCGAGCTCTACATCCTCGCTGCCGGGAGCCGAAGCGATGGAATAGCTGCGTTGCGCCTGGTAGCCGTCGGGCGCGGTCAGGCGGACGTCGAGATGCTGCCCTGCCACGCTCGCTTCGAGCTCGACCTGGAGGAAGGCGCTTAGCACGCGGCTCGTCCGCCGGACAAGCCGGACGATGACGGCCTCCTGCCAGCGCGTTGCACCGGCCGGGGGAATGCCCGCCGTCATGGGTCGTTCGTGTAGCGCTGCTCGCGCCATGGATCACCGTACATGTGATAGCCGCGCAGCTCCCAGAACCCCGGCTCGTTGCGGGCGGTGAAGCGCAATCCGTTAATCCACTTGGCGCTCTTCCAGAAATAAAGATGAGGGACGAGGAGCCTCGCCGGCCCGCCATGTTCCGCCTCGAGAGGCGCGCCGGCATAGCGCGTCGCAATCATTGCCTTTCCGCCGAGCAGATCAGCCACCGGCAGGTTGGTTGCGTAGTCGTCGTGCGATTCCGCCAGCAGGTACGCGGTCGGGGGCTCGATGCCCGCGGCTTGCAACAAGTCGTCGATGGTTACGCCGTTCCAGGTTGTATCGAGCTTCGACCACTTGGTCACACAGTGGATATCGCCGCGCCAGATCGTCTGCGGCAGGGCCTCGAACTCGGCCCAGGTCCAGCTCGCCAGCGCTCGCGGACCATCCATGACAGCGAGTCTCCAGCGCGCCCGATCGATACCCGGTGTAGGCCCTTTCGCCAAGACCGGAAAATCCTCCGTCAGGTACTGGCCTGGCGGCAGTCGACTCGCTACATCGTCGCTCGGCCGCCGTCCGAAAAATCCACGCGTCGCCATGAGACATCTCCTGTCGAGGGGGCAATACCCGTTACAAACTGGAGGAACTCACGTTTCCCGATCCGCGAGCAAGTGCCGCGAGCTCGTCGAGGCGCCCTCCTGCAGAAAGCGCTTGGCGCGCTGCTGAATTTCACGATCGGCTACGCTCGCGCGCTCGTGCTGGCGCAGATGCTCGATCCATGACTCATCCATGAAGCACTCCACGAAATGCGCCGGATCGGCCGAATCGTGAAACAGCTCCCAGAAGTAGGCGCCGTTGCGGTGGCGCATTTCGCGAACGGCCTGCATCGCGGCAACAAATTCGGCACGCTTGTCGGGTTGCACCCGATAATCGATGGTGACCATGACCGGGCCCTTGTCGGGCTCCGGAGCTTCTGCCAAAAACGGGGCGGGCCAGGCCAGCGAGGGCGTGAAATCGAGCACTTCGTGTTGGCCGAGCCTGTAGTTCCAGGTAAGGCCTATGAACAGCAGCATGCCGACGCCGGCTGTCGTGAGCGACGCCGGAATCCCAAACCGGGTTGCGACCTGCCCCCACAAGACGCTTCCCAGCGCCATGCCACCCATGAATACGACGACAAATGCGGCCAGTCCCCTGGCGCGGACCCACTCCGGCAGGGTCATTTGGGCGGAAATCTGCAGCGCCGAGAGAATCGCAATCCAGGCGCTGCCGGTGGCGACCATGGCTACCGCGAGCAGGCCCACGTAAGGCAGGTGCGCGAGGGCGAGCATGGCGAGGGCGTAGAGCGCGCTCGCCAGAGCCACCAGCGTGTCGCGCGACATGCTCGCCCGCACCCGCGGCAGGAGCATGGCCCCGGCGACCGAACCGACCCCGATGCAGGTAAGCAAAAGGCCGTAGGTTTCCGGACCTCGCCCGAGTTCTTGCCGCACGATGAGGGGAAACAGGGACCAGGTTGCGCTGGCGAACACGAAGAATGCGCCGCCACGGATCAGCACGATCTGCAGCGCGCGCGAATGCATGACAAAGCGCATGCCCACGCGAATGGCGCTGAAGAAGCGTTCCGCGGGTAGCGTGCTCTTGCGGTGCTCGCGCCGCCAACGCAGCAGCACCACAAGGACGCCGATGTAGGACAGGGCATTGAGCACGAAAACGAGCCATGCGCCGACCGCCGCCACCAGCAACCCGGCAATCGCCGGTCCGATCGCGCGCGAGGCGTTGATGGCGATGCTGTTGAGCGCGACGGCAGACGGCATCTCCTCGGCCGTGACCAGATCGGGCACGATCGCCGCCCACGCCGGCAACATCATTGCCGCGCCTACCGCGAGAGCGAAAACGAATCCGAGGAGCAGCCACGCGCTGGTAATCTCCAGCCACGTCAAGGCTCCGAGCGCGCCAGCGACGACGAGCAAGTAGATTTGAATGACGATCAGGAGCCGGCGGCGATCGACGATGTCGGCGAGGGCGCCCGCCGGCAGCGCGAGCAGCATCAGCGGAAAGCTGTCCGCGGCTTCCACCAGTGCCACCATCGACGGCGAGGGGGAGAGCGAGGTCATCAGCCACCCTGCACCGACGTCCTGCATCCACCCGCCGACGTTCGCTACGATGGTGGCAATCCATAGACTGCGAAAGAGCGCGTTGCGCAACGGGCTCCAGGGCGAACGCGCCGCGACCGATGGCTTGCCGCCTCGGCCCGAGGCGGCGGGCGAGGCGTTCACGCCAGCCCCCCGCCATGCACCGGGCTGCGCGCCGAGACTCGGGCACAGCCGGCGGATTGCCCGGCGCGCGCGCAGCGTCCCGGCGCAATCGCGCAAGCCAACGCGACGGGATTTCGCGAGCGACGCGTTTGTCGTATGGCCACGATGGCGAGTGCTGGCGGTCCGTGAGCTCAGCCGCCCGCTGTCCACGCCTGCGTTGACGATGACAGGCGGTGCCCCGCGATGCCATTGACGACGAGCAAGGCGAGCGCCAGTGCCAGGACGGCACTGACGCCGACGCGAAAAATGAGCAAGGCGCCGATGGCGGCTCCGAGGAACATTGCGGCCATGGCCAGTAGGCGACGCAGCGGAGGAGGGCCCTTTCCGCCGGCGAGCGTCGAGTCGGCGGCGAGCCCGGTCAGGGTGAGCGTGAGCACGGTGGTCGTGAGATCGGGCACACCCAGGCGGCGCGCCACGGCATTTTGCAGGCCCATAGTCATCGCGAGTACCACGATGAGCGCATAGCGGGCCAGGTAACCGCCGGCGTCGAGCGCCAGCATCGATAGACCGAGCGCGGCGGCCATCAGGCCGATCTTGATGTAACTCGCCACTGCCAGCAGCCGACCCCTATGATGTCCCAGACTGGAGGCGAGTCGACCGCCGGCCAGCGCGCCCGCCAGGAATGCGGCGATGGCCGCGAGCGACGCGGGGATCGAGAAGTCCTGTGCATCGGCAACGGCAAAGCCCAGGAACACCACATTGCCGGTCATGTTGGCAACGAAGACGTGGCCCAGCTTGAGGTAGCTGACGGCATCGACCAGCCCGGTAACCACGGTGAGCACGAGCAGCAACGCCGGCAGTGGGCCATGCCGTTCGTCAAACCACGGCGCCGCTTCGGTCATCCGGGAGACGATAGCCATTTCGTTCTCGATCATGCGATTGTAATCGTTGGCGTGATTTCGATCGATGCTTGCCTGCGCCGTATCGCTGCCACGCGGAAGCCCCTGATGATGGTGGGGCCTCCGGCGAGCGGCGGGCCGGTCCGGAGCAGCCCCGAGCCTTGGCCGCGGGCTCTACCGTTCGCGCGTTACCCCGTCATCGCCGATAATTGCCTGCGGGCGGTCGGGCAATCGCCCCAAGGCGACGCCGCTGCTACGGGAGGCAACAGGCGATGCGCAAAGAGCACGCCGTGCAAGGCGAGGGCGGCCCGCCCGCACAACACCGTGGAGTCACGCTAAATCGTGCCAAACCAAATCCGAACGTTCATCGCCGGCATGCCCAAGGCCGAATTGCACGTGCACATCGAGGGCACGCTGGAGCCCGAACTCGCGTTTCGCCTGGCCCGGCGCAACGCCGTGGCGCTTCCCTACCCGTCGGTGGAGGCACTCAGAGCGGCCTACCAATTCACCGATCTGCAGTCCTTTCTCGACATCTATTACGCCGTAGCCAGTGTCCTCGAACACGAGCCGGACTTCTACGAGATGACCCTGGCGTACCTCGAGCGCGCAAAGATGGATAACGTCGTGCACGCCGAGATATTTTTCGATCCGCAGACGCACACGGCGCGCGGCGTGCCGATCGCCACGGTGATAGCAGGCATCAGTCGCGCGCTCGAAGCCGGGGAGCGGCAATTGGGCATCAGCTCGCGGCTTATCATGTGCTTCCTGCGTCACCTGAGCGAGACTGAAGCGCTTGCAACCGTGGACGCGGCGCTGCCGTTCAGGGATCGGATTGTCGGAGTGGGCCTAGACTCTTCCGAGCGCGGGCATCCGCCGCGCAAGTTCGAGCGCGTATTTGCCCGCTGCCGCGAGCTCGGCTGGCGGGTCGTGGCGCACGCCGGCGAGGAGGGGCCGGCTGCTTATATCGTCGAGGCCTTGGACCTGCTCAGGGCCGAGCGCATCGATCACGGAGTGCGCTGTATCGAGGACCCGGTGCTAGTCGAGCGCCTGGCGCGCGAGCAGGTGCCTCTGACGGTCTGCCCCTTGTCCAACGTCAAGTTGCGTGTGTTCGGGGATCTGCGGCAACACAACCTGAAGCAACTGCTCGCCGCGGGGCTGCGGGTTACGCTGAATTCCGACGACCCTGCGTACTTCGGTGGCTACGTGAATGACAACTTCGTCGCCGCAGAGCAGGCGCTGCACCTGTCTCGCGACGAACTCTCCCGCTTAGCCCGCAACAGTTTCCTTGCCGCTTTCATCGCCGATGCGGACAAGAAACGCTTCTGCGCGGATCTCGAGGCCTACTGCAGCACGCATTGAACGCCGGTCATGGGCCCCAGTGCGGCCCGTCGCTCACGACGAAGGGGCGCGGCGCACCATCTCCGCGATGATGGCGGTGAATTGCTCGCTAATCTCGTGCTGGACAAACTCCTTTGACAGCAAGGCGCCGGCGAGGAGGCTAGGCACGATCTCCAGGTGATAGGTCAGGCGCGTGCCCTTGCCATCGGGCTCGAGCATCATGGTAGAGACGACCCGACGCAAGCTGCCCTTGATCTGGGTGCTGTCGATGGTAGCCTTGGGTTTGAGATCCAGCTTGCGTTCGGTGTCGTAGGGAAAGCTCAAGGCGCCGTACTTGGCCACGCCGCGCTGTTCGACCGTTATCGAAGCGTCGTCACGCTTGAGCACCTTGCTTTCCGTCACGTTAGGCACCCATCCCGCCATGTGGTCGAAATCGGTGAGCACTTCCCAGGCGACCGCTTGCGCAACCGGCGCAAACATGACCGCATTGAGCACGTAGGTCTCGCCGTCGTACGTTACGTCGATACTGCGTATCGGCGAATCCGCGGCCCTTCCAGGGTTGCTGGCGAGGATAAGCATTGCAGCAAGCATGCAACCCCAGGCTTTCAGGGCCTGCCTCGATCGCCATGTGAGCATGATGTGGACTCTGATGTTGGTTGAACAGGGCAGTCGGCAGGCTTGGCGTTGCCGCAGCGCACCGGTAGTGGATCGGGCTTGCTATCAGGGCGGCGCGCCTGGTCCTCGCGCCGCAGAGGGGGATTTTCACCGAAATGGACGCGTCCGGCAAATCCGCAAGCGCGGGACATTCGGTTTGCCGGCGGCGGTCCGCTACCGCCCCTTCGCGGGGCCTCGCGGTTTGCGCCTGGTCCGCCGGTCGGCTACTATGGTCGCAAAGCGCCAATCTTACGCAGTGAAATTCGGCCCGCGGCCGCCGTTTTGGCAGAGGATGGAGTTGGTTGGTATGTCCGAGGCCACGCACGCGGAACCGACTCGGCGCTCCCTATCGTGCTCCGACGCCAAAGCAGCGACCGGCGCGGGCACAGTCAGCGGGTCATAACCAAGGATCGCGCCTAGCATTATGTGCGGCATTGCCGGGTACTGGAGCGCCGATCCACGGGCACGGGAAGCACTCCCCACGATGACCGCCGCGCTCGCCCATCGCGGCCCGGACGCGGACGGCTTCTACTATGACGGCCCCGTCGGGCTGGGTCATCGCCGGCTCTCCATCATCGATATCGAAGGCAGCAGCCAGCCGCTGGTCTCCGCCGACGGCGCAATCGTCGCTATCTTCAACGGCGAGATCTACAATTTCCGCGAGCTCAGGCGATCCCTGACCGCCGCCGGCCATCAGTTCACGACCAACGGCGATGGCGAAGTGCTCCTGCACGCCTGGCGGGCGCGCGGCGAGCGCATGCTGGAGTGGCTTACCGGAATGTTCGCCTTCGCACTATGGGATCGCACGCGGCAGCAGCTGTTCGTCGCTCGAGATCACCTGGGCGTGAAGCCTGTCTACTATGCGTGGCACGCTGGAAGCCTGGTGTTCGGCTCGGAGATCAAGGCCCTGCTGCCGTTCCCGGGGCTGCCGCTGGCCGTCGACCGCGAAGCCCTCGCGCTCTACCTCGAGTGCCAGTACATCCCGGCGCCGTACAGCATCTACACCGGGATCCGCAAGCTGGAGGCTGGCCACTGGCTGTCCGTGCGCGATGGAGTTCTGCAAACCGGAAGCTTCTGGACGCCATCCTATGTGCCCAAGCATCAAATCGACGCCGCGAGCGCGGTAGACACGCTCGACAAGCGTCTGAAAGAGTCCGTCGAATCGATGCTGGTGTCCGACGTTCCCGTCGGCGCGTTTGTCAGCGGCGGCGTCGATTCGGGCTTGGTCGCCGCAATGGCCAACCGGCTCTGCGGCGGGATCGACACCTTCAATCTGGGCTTCACGGGACACGAGGCGGGGAGCGAGCATGAGCACGCGCAGCGCGTCGCGACGCATATCGGCAGCCGCCATCATTGCTTGATGCTTGCGCCCGAGGACGTGTTGACCGGCTTGGATCGATGGGTCGAGACCTTCGACGAGCCGTTTGGCGACCATGCAGCGCTGCCGACCATGGCGCTCGCCAAGTTTGCCCGCGAGGCGGTCAAAGTCGTGCTGACCGGCGAGGGTGCGGACGAGGTCTTCGGCGGCTACGCGAACTACGCCAAGCGTGTCCGGGAGGAGCGAATCACGTCCGTACTCGGCGCGAAGGCTTCGCCGCTGCCGTTGCTGCTGCGCGGGCTTCCCGGCCGCCTGACGCGCGATCGAATCATCAAGGCCGTGCTCGAACCGGCGCGCCGTCGCTACACCACCATTCCCAATGTCTTCGATTCCGCATTGCGGCGGACGTACTTTACCGATTCATTCCGCCTCTCCACGCAAACCACGTTGGCCGATCGCGCGGAGCTGTTCTTCACCGAATGCGACTCGCCGTCTTACCTGGATCGGCTGCTCAATATCGACACGAGGCTTTGGTTGCCCGACGATCTGCTGACCAAGGTCGATCGGGCGACCATGGCCTTTTCCCTCGAAGCGCGAGTGCCATACCTCGACCAGGATCTCGTCGCATGGTGCGCGCGCCTCGATCCGGCGCTCAAGGTGGGTGCCGACGGCGAAACCAAGGTGGTCCTGAAACGTCTGGCCGAACGCTACCTGCCGCGCGAGACCGTGTACCGCGCCAAGCAGGGATTCATCATGCCGCTCGATCGCTGGATGGCCAACGAGTTGAAGCCGGAGATCATCGCGGCCCTCGGCCCGGAGGGCCTGCAGCGGCGTGGGCTGATCAAGGCTTCTGCACTGCGCAAGCTCTGCTCGGAGCACTTTGCCGGCAAGAAGAACCACGCCACGCGCTTGTGGACCCTTTTGGTCCTCGAACGATGGCTGACGCGCTATCAACCGGATTTCGTGGTGTGATCGATGCGTCCGTTGTCCATTGTTCATACCGAGTCGTCTGCCGGCTGGGGCGGCCAGGAGATCCGCATCCTCAGCGAAGCATCGGGCATGCTCGAGCGCGGCCACCGTGTAAGGCTCGTCGCGCCGCCGGAGACGGCTATCGCGATCGCTGCAGGACGCGCCGGAATTCCGGTTATCCCGTTGCCAATCCGGAAAAAAGGCCTGCACGACTACTGGTCGATGCGGCGCTGGCTTGGCGCCAGCCGGGCGCAGGTCGACATCGTCAATACGCACAGCTCGACCGACAGCTGGCTCGCCGCAATCGCCTGCTCCACCATGCGCGCTCCGCCACCGATTGTCCGCACCAGGCACGTTTCCACTGCAATCAACGGAGGCGCGGCAACGCGCTGGCTGTACGCTGATGCGACCGCGCATATCGTCACCACCGGCGAAGCGCTCCGAGTTCAACTGACGAGCCGTTTGCGCATCCCGGGCGATCGGGTGACCTCGGTACCGACCGGAATCGATCTGGCCCGCTTCGTTCCGGGTGACAAGACCGCTGCCCGGCAGCGGCTCGGGCTGCGGCAGCTACCCGCGCTCGGATGCATCGCGACGCTGCGCAACTGGAAGGGCCACGACTACTTGTTCGAGGCGATCGCGCTGGATCGAAAGGGCTGGGGCGGCTGGACCATCGTCGTTGTCGGCGACGGGCCCCATCGTCCGAAGCTCGAAGCGCATCTTGCCGCGCTCGGCCTCGGCGATCTCGTTCAGTTCGTTGGCCAGCAGGACGACGTCGTACCCTGGTTCCAGGCAATGGACCTGGTCACGCTGCCATCCTACGGAGAGGAGGGCGTGCCTCAGGCAATCATGCAGGCGATGGCTTGCGGCATTCCGGTAGTGTCCACGCCGGTGGGGGCGATCGCGGAGGCAGTCGAGCCCGAGCGCACGGGGATCCTGGTCGCGCCTCGGTCCGCCGAGGCGCTTTCCGCCGGACTCGCGCGCCTGCGCGACGACGAGCCATTGCGGGCACGCCTCGGGGCAGAGGCCCGGGTGCGCGCCTTACGCGACTTCGGGATGGCCCCCATGCTTGACCGCATGGAGGGCATCTTTCGTCAGGTCTCGGGGGTCAACTGAAGTGTGCGGGATCGCGGGATTTTTCGGCACGCGCACCGTGGCACGCGAGTCGATCGAGCGAATGCTCGATGCGCTGCGTCCGAGAGGCCCCGACGCCGAGGCCGCCACGCTGTGGACTTCGGAGCTCAAGCCCACGGATGCACCTGCTGCAAACGGATTGCTGAGCACGCGTCTGTCGATCATCGACCCCCGGCCGGATGCCAACCAGCCTATGGCCAATGGCGCAGGAGACGTGTGGATCGCCTACAACGGCGAAGTCTACGACTGGGCCGCCGACGCCAGGACGCTCGCCGAGGCGGGCTTTCACTTTCGCACCCACTCGGATACCGAGTTCATCCTCCACGCCTACGAGCATTGGGGGCTGCACTTCATCGAGCGGCTGCGCGGCATGTTTGCGCTGGCAATCCTCGATTTGCGCCAGCGTGCCGCCTACATAGTCCGCGATCGCTTCGGCTTGAAACCCGTCGTCTACGCGCATCGCCCCGATGGCTTCGCCTTCGCTTCGACCGTACGCGCCCTGCTGCCCTGGCTGCCACCCGGGGCGCGCGAGTTTTCGGCCGAGAGCATCGATGCCTATCTTGCACACCGGACGATACCTGCACCGCGAACGGTGTTCGCAGGCATGAGCAGGCTCCCGGCGGCGCATTATCTGCGCTATGACCTCGCCAGCGGCGCTCTGACGGAGCATGAGTACTGGCGCCCCGAAGCGTCGGCCGATCCTTGGCTGTCGACCCTGGACGCGGCAATCCAGATGCGCACCGTTGCCGACCGGCCCCTCGGGCTGTTTCTCTCGTCGGGAATCGACTCCAGCGTTGTGGCCTGTCGATTGGCGGGAATGGGGCATTCTGGGCTGCAGACATTTACCGCCGGGTTTCCGGGGACGGGCTTTGACGAGAGTGGCGAAGCGCAGAAAACCGCATCCCGCCTCGGCTTGCCAAACCTGGCGATTGCAATCTCGAATCGCATCGCCGACGATTTCCCTCGCCTCGTTGCCGACCTCGACGAGCCGTTCGCCGACCCGAGCAGCGTGCCGATGTGGCAACTGTCCCGGGAAGCGACGCGCCATGTGAAGGTCGTTCTCGGCGGCGACGGGGGCGACGAGTTGTTCGGCGGATACAAGCGTTACGCCAAGCACCTGCGCACGCGCTGGCGCCGCGGAACGAGCTTGCCATGGCTGAGAGCCGCTGCGACGATCGCCGGTCGCCCTTGGCAGCGCGCGGCCGAGGAGCTCCGACTCGACTGGCGATCCGCGTATGTGCTGCGCTTCTCAGGACTGAGGCCTGGCCAGCGCAGGTTTCTGGAGCCGGATCTTGCGCCGCAACCCCATTACTGGCGCATGCCCGCGGACACCGGCCGCGCGGACCTGCAGGCACTGCTCGAAATCGACCGCTTGAATTACCTGCCCGAGTACATTCTGCGCAAGGGCGACCTCTGCACGATGGCGCATGGACTCGAGCTGCGTGCGCCGTTTCTGGATCATCGCTTTGCGGCCTGCGTGATGGGTATTCCGCCGGCGCGGCGATTTACCACGCCGGCCAAATTGTTTCTTGCGCCGGCGCTGGCGCCGATCGCCGCTCTCGACCCGTTCGCCCGCAAGAAGCGAGGCTTTAACCCGCCTCTCGACGGCTGGCTGCGCGGGGACCTTGCCCCACGGCTGGATGGGTTGGGAGAGCGGCTCTCCGCGCTCTCCGCCGGTCAGCTTGCCGCGGCGCCGGTCGACCGCTTCGTCAGCGCTTGGCGCGGCGGATCAGCAAGTCTCGCGGAGCAACTGCTTCAGCTCCTGATCCTCGACGAGTCGCTCCGCCAGCTCGGCGAACTGGCGCGGCTGGCATGAGAATGCCGAAGGCTGCCGCGATCGCGCGAAGATGGGCGCTGTCGCCAGACCCGGGGCCCGCATGTCGGCGACCCGGGCAACTATCGCACCGTCAATCATCCAGAAACTGGCGCTCGTAGAGTCGGGCGTAGATGCCCTTGCGCCCCAGCAGCTCGCGGTGCGTCCCCTGCTCGGCGATCCGACCCTTCTCGAGAACCACGATGCGGTCGCAGTGTTCAATCGTCGACAGGCGATGGGCGATTACGATCGTCGTCCGCCCGCTCATCAGGTGATCGAGCGCAATCTGCACCTGTCGCTCTGATTCGGTATCGAGCGCCGAGGTTGCCTCGTCCAGAATGAGGATCGGTGCGTCCTTGAGTATCGCCCGCGCGATCGCGATGCGTTGGCGCTGTCCTCCGGAAAGCCGGACGCCCCGCTCGCCCACAACCGTATCAAAGCCATGCGGCATGGCGCGGATGAAATCGAGCGCGTTGGCCGCCTCCGCCGCGCGTTCGACGATTTCTCGCGATGTGCCGGCCAGCGCCCCGTAGGCGATGTTCGCGGCAACGGTCTCGTTGAAAAGGACGATATCCTGGCTGACCAGCGCGATCTGGCGCCGCAGGTCCTTGATGCGAATGGTCGCGATGTCCAGCCCGTCGAGAAGGACTCGGCCTTCGGTGGGAAGGTAGAGGCGCGGGACCAGGTTGGCCAGCGTCGACTTTCCGCCGCCGCTGGGGCCCACCAGGGCGACCGATTCCCCCGGCGCAACGGCCAGATCGACTCCGGAAAGCGCCTCCGCGTCGTCTGCACCATAGCGCTTGGTGACTCCTTCGAACGTGATCTTGCCGGCTGCGCGAGCGACTTCGATCGTGCCGCTGTCGGGCTCCGGCGTCTCATCGATCAACGCGAACACGCTTTCGGCCGCCGCGAGACCACGCTGGATCGTGCCGGCCACGTTGCTTAGCGTCTTGAGCTGGTTGAGCAGATGCAGGAGGGCGAACACGTAGGTCATGAACTGGGGTGCGTCAAACCCCTCGGTGGCGCTTTGCCGCAACGCCGTCCAGACAATGACGCTTACCGCGCAGGCAACAATGACCTGCGTGATCGGAGTGCCAAGCGCGGCGGCGGAGGCCTGCTTGGCAACGGCCTGCCGGAGGCGGTTGCTCATTTTCCGCATCCGTGCGCTTTCGAAGGCTTCGCCCCCGAAAACCTTCACCACGCGGTGCGCACCGATCGCCTCCTCCAACACGTGCGTCAGGAGGCCGATACGGTCCTGCACCAGCCGGCTCATGCGCCGCAGTCGCCCGTGAACCATTCGGATCGCGACCCCGACCAGTGGAAACGCGACGAACGCCAGCAAGGTGAGTTGCCAATTCAAGTAAAGCAGATAGGCCAGCATGAACACGATCGTCAGCGTGTTGCGGATGACGACGGTGATCGCTTCGGACGCCGCCGAGGAGATCTGCTGGGCGTCGAAGGTTACCTTCGACAGCAGGATGCCGGCGGAGGTGTCGTCGAAAAATGATGCCGGCAGCCGTAGCAAGTGGTCGCAGGCTTCGCAGCGCAAGTCAAACACGACCCGCGAGCCGATCCATGCCAGGCCAAATTCGCTGGCGTAGGAGCCGATGCCGCGCAGCAGAAAGACGCCGACGATGCCGACAGCGAAGTACCACCCGGGCGTTGAACCGGGCGTTTGCAAGTTCCGGAGCAGTGGTGTAAGGCCCTGCAGCAGCAGCAAATCGGTGCCGGCTACGACGAGCATGCCGACTATGGCAATCGTGAACACGCCGCGATACGGGCGCACATAGCGCAATAGTCTGCGATAGAGTTTCACGAGCGGGGCGGGGAAAGGCGCGGAACGTTCAGCGCCGCGGCACAAGGACTAGTGTACCGGGTCATCAATTCAATCACAAAAGCGCGCGCTCGGATCGGAAATCGGCCGCAGGAGGGCGGGACCGAAACGCAAGCTCGGCGAATTGCTCGCCGGACGGGCCACTTGCGGTCTTTGGCTAACGGATTTCCCCGTCACCGGGCGCCCATCCAGACGCTTAGCATCCCGATGGAGCGGATTTCGATGCCATCGACGGCGACGTGCAGCGCCTCGTCCTCACGCTGGGCGCCGAGCACATAGAGCAAGGGAAGGTAATGCTCCGGCGTGGGCACCGCCAG
>Ga0074044_10003484_pt1 | contig 13377 bp, 10 predicted proteins | sample BogForMeECP23OM1_FD_94443 | JGI IMG/M metagenome (GOLD analysis project Ga0074044, IMG submission 94443) | Bog forest soil microbial communities from Calvert Island, British Columbia, Canada - Bog Forest MetaG ECP23OM1 | ecosystem: Environmental > Terrestrial > Soil > Wetlands ... | reverse complement strand
TCGCCACGGCACTCGAGGCGAACAAGGCCGTCGCTGACCGCATCCTCCCAAATCGGCATTCTCGGGCAGCTCGTGCGCCAGGCCTCCATGGCGTCTCTATAGGTGCGCGGACGGCTTGCCGCCCAGGCGAGGAATTGCAAGGTCAGCGGGCTCACGGAGCTAGGCATCGTGCGCGTCCCGGTCGAGTGCCGCGGCGAGCACGCGCGCGGCATGCACGGCCTCGCGCCCGCTCAACTCGCCGATCTGGCGGCGGCAGCTCGTGCCGCAGGCGACCAGCAGGGTGTCGGCCGAGGCCGCGCGGACCGCCGGCAGAAGCGAGAGCTCGGCCATCTTGAGCGAGACCTCGTGGGTCTCGGCCTGGTAGCCGAAGGCGCCCGCCATGCCGCAACAGGAGGAGGCGATGGTCTCGACCGCGAGCCCGGGCACCAGGCGCAGCGTCTCCTCGAGTGCCGGCATCGCGGCAAAGGCCTTCTGGTGGCAATGCCCGTGGACGAGCGCCTTTGCAGGTGCCAGCGCCTTGAGCGGGAGCGAGAGGTGCTGCGCCTTCGCCTCCGCGGCGAGGAACTCCTCGAAGAGCACGGCAGCACCCGCGAGCGCTTGCGCCTCCTCGCCCAGCCGCAGCACGGTGAGCTCGTCGCGCAAGGTGAGCAGGCAGGAGGGCTCGAGGCCGATGACCTTGAGGCCGCGCGCGACGAAGGGGAGAAGCGCGCGCAGGAGACGCCGCATCTCCTTGCGCGCCTCCTCGACGAGGCCGACGGCGAGGAAGGTGCGCCCGCAGCAAAGCGGCCGTCCGCCGTCGCCGGCCTCGGCCACATGCACGCGATAGCCGGCGGCCTCGAGCACGGCGAGGGCCGCCTCGCCGTTCTCGGGCTCGAAATAGGTGGTGAAGGTGTCGGGCAGGAGGACGACCTCGGGGCCGTCCGGATTGCGGGCGGGGTGGTCGCCGGCGCGGAAGACGTCGCGCCGCCAAAGTGGCAGCTTGCGCGCCCTCGCGAGCCCGAGCCAGCGCTCGCCGAGCCGTTTGGCGCCGGGGATCGCCTGGCTGAGGTTGCTGAGCGGGGCGAAATGCGCGGCCAAGGGCGCGTAGCGCGGCAGGTAGCCTATGAGGCGGTCGCGCAAGGAGAGGCCGCGGCGCAGGTTGTAGTGATGGAGGAACTCGATCTTCATGCGCGCCATGTCCACGCCGGTCGGGCATTCGCGCTTGCACGCCTTGCAGCCGACGCAAAGCCGCATCGTCTCCGCCATCCCGTCGGCGACGAGGGCGTCGGGGCCGAGCTGGCCCGAAAGTGCCAGGCGCAGCGTGTTGGCGCGGCCGCGCACGAGATGCTGCTCGTCGAGCGTAGCACGGTAGGAGGGGCACATGACGCTCGCGTCGAACTTGCGGCAGGCGCCGTTGTTGTTGCACATCTCGACGGCAGCCCCGAAGCCGCCCCACTCGGACCAGTCGAGGGCGGTCTCCAAGTTAGTAACGCGGTAGTCCGGCTTGAAGCGGAAGAGGCTGCGGTCGTCCATCCTCGGCGCGCGCACGATCTTGCCCGGATTGAAGAGGCCCTTGGGGTCGAGCGTGTCCTTGACCGCCTCGAAGGCGCGCACCATGCGCGGGCCGAACATCGCCTCGTGGAACTCGGAGCGCACCAGCCCGTCGCCGTGCTCGCCCGAATGCGAGCCCTTGTACGCGCGCACGACGGCAAAGGCCTCCTCGGCGATGGCGCGCATCTTCGCGGCCCCTTGGGGGTCCTTCATGTTGAGCACGGGGCGCACGTGGAGGCAGCCGACGGAGGCGTGCGCGTACCAGGTCCCGCTGACGCCGTGCCTGGCGAAGATCTCGCTGAGGTGCTTGGTGTAGTCCGCGAGATCGTCGAGCGAGACGGCGCAGTCCTCGATGAAGGAGACCGGCTTGCCGTCCCCTTTCATCGACATCATGATGTTGAGCCCCGACTTGCGCACCTCCCAGATGGCGCGCTGGAAGGCCGGCTCCGTGGCCGCGACGACGGCGTCGGGAAAGCCGAGATCGCCCATGAGCTCGACGAGTGCCTGCAAGCGCCTCTGCTGCGGCGCGAGCTCGTCGCCCGCGAACTCGACGAGAAGAAGTGCCCCGGGCTCGCCGCGCACGAAGGCGTCGATCGTCCCGCGGAAGAGCGGAATTTCGCGCGCGAGCTCGATCATGGTGCGGTCGACGAGCTCGACCGCGTCCGGGCCGAGCTCGACGATGCGCTTGGTCGAGGCCATCGCCTGATAGAGGCTCGCGAAATGGCAGACGCCGAGCACCTTGTGCTTGGGGATGGGGTGGAGCTGGAGCTCGATCCGGCGCGAGAAGGCGAGCGTGCCCTCGGAGCCCACGAGGAGGTGCGCCAGGTTGATGGGCGGCGCATTGGCGCCGCGCGGCACCAGCGCATCGATGTTGTAGCCGCCGACCCGGCGCTGCACCTTGGGGAAGCGCTCGGCGATCTCGCCGGCCTCGCGCCGGCCGAGGCCGAGCAGTGCCGCGACCAGCGCGCGCTCCTTGGCACTCGCGCCCGCCTCTGCCTCCGCCTCGCGGAGCTCGGCAAAGCGCATGGCACTGCCGTCGGCGAGCGTCGCCTCGATCGCGGCCACGTTATCGCGCATGGTGCCGTAGCGGATCGAGCGCGCGCCGCAGCTGTTGTTGCCGGCCATGCCGCCGATCGTGGCGCGGCTCGAGGTCGAGACGTCGACCGGGAAGAAGAGCCCGCGCGGCCGCAGCAGATTGTTGAGCTGGTCGAGCACGATGCCGGGCTCGACCACGGCGCGGCGCGCCTCCAGGTCGAGCTCGAGAAGGCGGTTGAGCCGGGGGCTCACATCGACCACGACCGCCTCGCCGACCGTCTGGCCGCATTGCGAGGTGCCCCCGCCTCGCGGCAGCACCGGCACCCCCGCCTCGCCCGCGATCTCGATCGTGCGGACGATGTCCGCCTCGCTCTCAGGGATGACCACGCCGATCGGCTCGATCTGGTAGATCGAGGCGTCCGTCGCGTAGCGGCCGCGCGTGAAGGGATCGAAGCGCACCTCGCCTTCGATCTCGCGCGCGAGCAGCCGGGCGAGGCGAGGGTCGCCGACCCGCCCGGCACTACCGCTTCCCTTGGGCTGAGGGCGGCTCATGGGGCTCCATTCTCGGTGGCTCGAGCGTTCATGCCTAGTGCCCTGATTCTGAAATTCACGATATCAGGAAAAGACTCGTCATTGCGAGGCGCCCGAAGGGCAACGAAGCAATCCAGAGCGCGTTTCGCATTAGGCGCACTGCCCCGGCGTACGCCGGGGTTCGCTGCGCTCGCAATGACGGTTATCTTCAGGCGAGGCGAATTTCCGGGTCGGGACACCAGCATAAATTAATTGCATAATGGGAGACCACTAGCGAGGGCTTGCCATGGCTTACCAAAGCGGCCGCCATTTCCTGCAGATTCCCGGGCCGACGAACGTGCCCGACCGCGTCCTCAGGGCCATCGACCAGCCGACCATCGACCACCGGGGACCTGCCTTCCAGCGCCTGGGCAAGGAGCTCCTGGAGGGGCTCAAGGCGATCTTCAAGACCAAGGGACCGGTGGTGATCTTCCCGGCCTCGGGCACGGGCGCCTGGGAGGCGGCCCTCGTCAACACCCTCTCTCCCGGCGACAAGGTTCTCATGGTCGAGACCGGGCATTTCGCCAGCTTGTGGTCGCGCATGGCCGGAAGGCTCGGGCTCGAGCTCGATTTCATCCCCGGCGACTGGCGCCACGGCGTCGACCCGGCCGCGGTCGAAAAGCACCTCGCGGACGACCGCGCGCGCAAGATCAAGGCCGTATGCATCGTGCACAACGAGACCTCGACGGGCGTCGCCTCGCGCGTCGCCGAAGTCCGCAAGGCGATCGACGGCACCCGGCATCCAGCACTCTTCATGGTCGACACCATCTCCTCGCTCGCCTCGATCGACTACCGCCACGACGAGTGGGGGGTCGACGTGACCGTCGCCGGCTCGCAGAAAGGCCTGATGCTGCCGCCGGGCCTTTCCTTCAACGCGCTCAGCGAAAAGGCGCGCGCGGCGGGCAAGACGGCACTCCTGCCGCGCTCCTACTGGAGCTGGGAGGAGATGCTGGCGGCGAACGCCGGCGGCTTCTTCCCCTATACGCCGGCGACCAACCTCTTGTTCGGGCTCAGGGAGGCGATTGCCATGCTGCTCGAGGAGGGGCTCGACAACGTCTTCGCGCGCCACGACCGGCATGCGGAGGCGACGCGGCGCGCGGTCAGGACCTGGGGCCTCGAGGTCCTCTGCCTCGATGCGCGCGAGTATTCGAGCTCGCTCACGGCGGTGCTCATGCCGCCCGGCCACGACGCCGACGCCTTCCGCAAGGCGACCCTCGAGCGCTTCAACCTCTCGCTCGGCAACGGGCTCGGCAAGCTGCAGGGCAAAGTATTCCGCATCGGGCACTTGGGCGACTTCAACGACCTCATGCTCGCGGGCACGCTCGCGGGCGTCGAGATGGGCCTCCTGGCCGCGGGTGTAGAGGTCAAGGCAAGCGGGGTCGCGGCCGCACTCGCCTATCTCGGCGGAAACTACGCGGCTGCGCCCGCCTCGGCCGCATGAGCGGCCGCATCCTTCGAGACGGCGGCTTCGCCGCCTCCTCAGGATGAGGCGGATTTTGTGGGTGGCAGAAAGATTCTACCTCGTCCTGAGGAGCGAGCGCAGCGAGCGTCTCGAAGGACGCGCAGCAGTCGGTCCGAAGCGCTCTTGCCGGAGTGCACGACCGTGATTTGGCAACGATAAAAACGGATAGGGGGATGAAATGCCTGGGACGACAGCAGCACCGCGCCGGCTCCTCAGCGCCTCCAACATCATGCTCGCCTTCCTCTGCGCCATGTATTTCATCACCTATGTCGATCGCGTGAACATCGGCACGGCGGCGACCGACATCAAGCGCGAGCTCGGCTTGAACAACACCCAGCTGGGTGAGGCCTTCAGCGCCTTCGGCATCGCCTATATGCTCTTCCAGATCGTGGGCGGCTGGATCGGCGACAAGCTCGGGCCGCGGCTCACGCTCGTCGTCTGCGGGCTGATCTGGGCGGCCTCCACGATCGCGACCGGGCTCGTCGGCGGCCTCCTCTCCCTCATGGTCGTGCGCTTCGTCCTCGGCCTCGGCGAGGGCGCCACCTTCCCCACCTCGACGCGCGCGATGTCGAATTGGCTGGCCAAGGACAGGCGCGGCTTCGCCCAGGGCATCACCCACAGCTTCGCGCGGCTCGGCAACGCCATCACGCCGCCGCTCGTCGCCTGGCTCATCATCGTCTCCGGCTGGCGCAGCTCCTTCGTGGTGCTCGGCATCGTCAGCATCCTCTGGGTGCTGGCCTGGGGCTGGTACTTCCGCGACGATCCGCGCGCGCACAAGGGCATCTCGGCCGCCGAGGTCGCGGAGCTGGAGCCTTACCGCAGCGGCAGCGGTGCGGCGGCCGAGGCGGTACCCTGGCGCCGGCTGGTGCCGCGCATGATGCCGACCACGATCGTCTATTTCTGCTACGGCTGGACGCTTTGGCTCTATCTCACCTGGCTGCCCACCTTCTTCCGCGAGGGCTACCACCTCGACCTCAAGAACACCGCCTTCTTCTCCTTCGGCGTGCTCGCGGCCGGCGTGGTGGGGGACACCCTCGGCGGCGTCATCAGCGACGGGCTCCTGCGGTGGAGCGGGAGCCTCGTGGTGGCGCGGCGCAACCTCGTCGCACTCAGCCTGCTCGGCTCGCTCGTTTTCCTGCTGCCGGTGCTGCTCTTCCAGGACCTATTGCTGATAGCACTCTGCCTGAGCGCCGCCTTCTTCTGCCTCGAGGTGACGATCGGTCCGATCTGGTCGGTGCCGATGGATATCGCACCCCGATTCTCAGGTACGGCGAGCGGCATCATGAATACGGGCTCGGCCGCCGCCGGCTTCGCCTCGCCCTTCGTCTTCGGCTTGCTCGTCGACCTGACGGGCGACTGGCATCTGCCCTTCTGGGGCTCGATCGGGCTCCTGCTGCTCGGCGCCGTGCTCAGCTTCTGGATGCATCCCGAGCGGCCGGTCGAGGCGGCCGATGCCGCCCCTCCCGGCGTGCGGCGCTGACGCCTTCAGGCGGCGCTCACCACCTTGAGCTCGGGCTCCGGGCTGTCGATCAGCCGGTCCGGTCTGCAGTACTGACGCAGCTTGTTCACGTCGGTGAGCCGGATGCGGTGGCCGCGGACTTCAACCCCCATCGTGCGCAAGGAGGAGAAGGCGCGCGACAGGCTCTCGGGCGTCATGCCGAGCCGCGCCGCGATGAGGCGCTTGTCGTGCGGCAGCTCGACCAGGCCATCGGACCCGTTCTCCTCGGCAAGCGCCAGGAGATAGCAGCCCAGGCGCTGGGTCGAGGTCCTGAGCTTGAGGTCCTTCACTTGGCGCAGGAGTGCGCGGTATTGGCGCGCGAGAGAGGCGAGCATGGCGAGCGACAGGTTCGCATCATGCGCGATCGTCCGATGTACCGCCGCCGCCGGCACCATCAGGATGCGCGCCGGATGCACCACCTTCGCCGAGACCAGATAGGGCGTGTTGGTCAAGACCGCCGCGGACATGAAGGCCTCGATCGGCTTCAGGATTTCCACCACCGTCTCGCGCTCGTCGGGGGCGGTGCCGGTGAATTGCACGCTGCCCTCGAGCAGGACATAGAGGAAGTCCGGCAGGTCGCCCTGGCTGAACAGCACGGTCTGGCTCGGGAAGCGTTGCAGGAAGGCGCCCTTCGTCAGCGTGCCGAGGGTCTCCTCGGAAAGCTCCGAAAAGAGCGGGACGTCACGAAGTCTCTCGTAATCCTCAGGCTGCATTGCGCTTACTCCTTGGGAGTCAAATGGTTCCGAACGGGCCCGTACCCCGCCCGCTCCCATCGCATCGACCCCTCGCTGAGCGCATCACCCGCCTTGCGCAGCCGACCGCCGAACGGCCGGCCCGCCCCCTTACGAGCCTTTCCACCTCACTGACCTATCACATGAGACTTTCCGACAAAAGTTAAAATGACCTCAGACTCTTTCGTCGCGGGCGCTTGAGCAGGTGCGGCGCCGGCGAGCCCAGACGCGCGCCTGGCCGGGCAAAGGGTGCTGTCCGGGCGTCCTCAGTTGGCGACGATCTTCTTGGGCAGATAGCGGCCGTTCTCGATGCCCGAGAACATCTCGCTCAGCTGCGGATGGGAGAGCGGGCGGCCACTCTCGTCCGAGACGAGATTCTGCTCGGAGACGTAAGCGATATAGCTGGTTTGCGCGTTCTCTGCGAGCAGGTGGTAAAAGGGTTGATTGCGATGGGGCCGGAGGTCCTCGGGAATGGACATCAGCCACTCCTCGGTATTGGAGAAAACCGGGTCGACGTCGAAGATCACGCCGCGGAACGGGTAGATGCGATGCCGCACGATCTGCCCGATTTGGAACTTGGCCTGCCTCATGGCCCAATCCTCCAAGGTATTGACCCGAAAGGCAACACCGGCCGCGCGGCACGACAATCCGGATGCGGCGCATAGAGATCGTCTTCGAAGTGACATAAAACTGTCAATATATCGCAGTAGGATCGTCACCTGGTTGCAACTGGCGGCGCCTACCATCCGGCCACCCGTCAGACGACCCCTCGCCCGAGGGGTCGTGGGCGGCCCACTCCGTTCAGGGGAGACATTTCATGATGAAACGCGTTGCCATGGGCGCCCTCGCGGGCGCCGCCCTGCTCTTCGCCGTCGGCCAGGCCGAGGCAGCGGAAATATCCGGTGCGGGCGCCACCTTCCCTTATCCGATCTATGCCAAATGGGCGGATGCCTACAAGACCAAGACCGGGATTGGTCTCAACTACCAGTCGATCGGCTCCGGCGGAGGGATCAAGCAGATCAAGGCGAAGACGGTCGACTTCGGCGCCTCCGACATGCCGCTCGAGCCCAAGGACCTTGACGAGGCCGGGCTCATGCAGTTCCCGATGGTCATGGGCGGCGTGGTGCCGGTGGTCAACATCAAAGGCATCAACGCAGGTGACCTCAAGCTCACCAGCGCGCTTCTCGCCGACATCTATCTCAAGAAGATCACCAACTGGAACGACCCGGCGATCGCCACACTCAACCCGGGCGTCAAGCTGCCCGACGAGGCGATCACGGTTGTCCATCGCTCCGACGGCTCCGGCACCACCTTCATCTTTACCCATTACCTCTCCCAGGTGAGCCCCGAGTGGAAGCAGAAGGTCGGCGAGAACACCTCGGTCGAGTGGCCGGTGGGCGTGGGTGCGAAGGGCAACGAGGGCGTCGCCAATTACGCCAAGCAGATCGACGGCGGCATCGGCTATGTGGAGTATGCGTACGCGCTGCAGAACAAGCTCGCCTGGACCGAGCTCCAGAACGCGGCCGGCAAGTTCGTCAAGCCCACGGCAGAGGCCTTCATGGCCGCGGCCGCGAACGCCGATTGGCAGAAGGCGCCCGGCTTTTATCTCTTGCTGACCAATCAGCCGGGCGATACCAGCTGGCCGATCACCGGTGCCACCTTCATCCTCTTCTATAAGGTGCAGGACAAGCCGGACGTGGCCGCCGAGGTCCTCAAGTTCTTCGACTGGGCCTATCACGACGGCGGCAAGTTGGCCGAAGAGCTCGACTACATCCCGATGCCGGCCAATGTGATCAAGCTCGTGGAGCAGACTTGGGAGAAAGAGATCAAGTCCAAGGACGGCAAGCCGGTCTTTACGGCGAGCATGGTCATGAATTGAGGTTGCGCTCGTCCGCGGCAGGCGGTGCGTGCGGGCTGGCACGCGCCGCTCGCCGCGGCGCGTGGCCGAGCAAATTGCCGGCGCTGACACCGAGCGCTGACTTTCCCTTCCCATGGTAAGGAAGCCCATGGCAGTCGCCGAAACCGCCTCCGCTCGGCCACGCTTGGGGAGGATCGCGAAGCCCACGGTCGGCTCGACCACCTTGGGGGACAAGGTCTTCTTCGGGCTGACCTATTCCTTCGCCGCCTTCGTCCTCCTCATCCTTGCCGGCATCCTTCTTTCGCTTGTCATCGGCAGTTGGCCCGCTTTCAAAGAGCTCGGCCTCGGCTTCTTCACGAGCGCCTCCTGGAATCCCGTGACCGAGAAGTTCGGCGCCGTGGCCCCGGTCTACGGGACGCTCGTCACTTCCCTGATCGCGCTTCTGGTCGGCGTCCCGATCAGCCTCGGCATCGTCATCGTGCTGACCGAGTTGGCACCCGTATGGCTGCGCCGGCCGATCGGCACCGCGATCGAGCTCCTCGCCGCGATCCCGAGCATCATCTACGGCATGTGGGGCCTTTTCGTCTTCGTGCCTTTCTACAAGGCCTATATCCAGCCCGCGCTCGGCTCCACGCTCGGCAAGGTCCCCATCGTCGGCGCGCTCTTCAGCGGCCCGCCTTTCGGCGTCGGCATGCTGACGGCCGGCCTCATCCTCGCGATCATGATCCTGCCCTTCATCGCGGCGGTGATGCGGGACGTGTTCGAAACGGTGCCGCCGCTCTTGCGCGAATCCGCCTACGCGCTGGGGGCCACGACCTGGGAGGTGGTCTGGCACGTCATCCTGCCCTACACGCGCACGAGCGTGGTGGGTGCCGTCATGCTCGGCCTCGGCCGCGCGCTCGGCGAGACCATGGCGGTCACCTTCGTGATCGGCAATTCCAATGAGATCAGCGCGTCGCTCTTCATGCCGGCGACGACGATCTCCGCGACCATCGCCAACGAGTTCACCGAGGCAGTCGGCGATGTCTATTCCTCCTCGCTCATCGCCCTCGGCCTCACGCTCTTCCTCATCACCTTCGTCGTTCTCGTGCTTGCCAAGCTCATGCTGCGGCAGCTCGCGGGCAAGGTCCGGTGACCATGATCTCGCTCTATCGCCGACGCCGGTTTTTCAACTATTTCAATATGACGGCATCCGTGCTGGCGACCGCACTCGGCATCTTCGTCCTCGCCTCGATCCTGTGGACGCTCATCTCCTACGGCTTCCGAGGGCTGAGCCTCAGGATGCTGACCGACATGACGCCGCCGCCGGGGAGTGCCGGCGGCGTGCTCAACGCGATCTCGGGAAGCGTGGTGCTCACCGCACTCGGCATCGCCATCGGAGCCCCCATCGGCGTGCTCGCCGGCACCTATCTTGCCGAGTACAGCGAGCGCGGCAAGATCGCGGAGGCGACGCGCTTCATCAACGACATCCTGCTCTCCGCACCCTCGATCCTCATCGGGCTGTTCGTCTACGAGATCGCCGTGCTGCCGACGCATCATTTTTCGGCATGGGCGGGCGCGATCGCGCTTGCCCTCATCGCCATCCCCGTGATCGTGCGCACGAGCGAGGACATGCTGCGCCTCGTGCCGAACGACCTGCGGGAGGCGGCAACAGCACTTGGCGCGCCGCGCTGGAAAATGATCGTGCAGGTCTCCTACCGGGCGGCGCGCGCGGGCATCCTGACCGGCATCCTCCTGGCGCTCGCGCGCATCGCCGGCGAGACCGCACCCCTCCTCTTCACCGTGCTCAACAACCAGTTCTGGTCGAGCAACCTCGACGCGCCGATGGCCAACCTGCCGGTCGTCATCTTCCAGTTCGCGCTCAGCCCCTATACGGACTGGCAGCAGCTTGCCTGGGCCAGCGCGCTGCTCATCACAGCCAGCATCCTCGGCCTCAATATTTTCGTGCGCTTGACGCTCGGCAAGCGCGAGAAGCGTTCGTGAAGGGAAAGAATCATGCTCGGATCTTCCGCCTCCCAGGCGAGCCAAGAGGGCGATAAAAGGATCGAGTTGCGCGCGCCGGCGCCGGCGGCAAGCGCCGAGGATCCCGAGGCGGTCCCGCCCGCAGCGAAGATCGAGGTGCGGAACCTCAAATTCTATTACGGCCAGGCGCTCGCGCTGCGCTCGATCAGCATGCACATCTACGACAGGCGCGTGACCGCGCTCATCGGCCCTTCGGGCTGCGGCAAGTCGACGTTCTTGAGGACGCTCAACCGCATCTACGAGCTCTATCCCCATATGCGCGCCGAAGGCGAGGTCATCCTCGACGGCGAGAACATCCTCGGGGCCAATGTCGATCTCAACCGCTTGCGCGCCCGCGTAGGCATGGTGTTCCAGAAGCCGACGCCGTTCCCGATGTCGATCTACGACAACATCGCGTTCGGCATCCGCCTCTATGAGCGCCTCTCCACCGTCGAGATGGACGAGCGCGTCGAGCGGGCGCTCACCAAGGCGGCACTTTGGGGCGAGGTGAAGGACAAGCTGCGCGCCTCCGGCCTCAGCCTCTCCGGCGGCCAGCAGCAGCGCCTTTGCATCGCGCGCGCGATCGCGCTCAACCCCGAGGTGGTCCTCCTCGACGAGCCGGCCTCGGCCCTCGACCCGATCTCGACCCAGCGCATCGAGGAGCTCATCAAGGAGCTGCGCGAGGACTATACGGTGGTGATCGTCACGCACAATCTGCAGCAGGCGGCGCGCGTCGCCGATTACACGGCTCTCATGTATTTGGGCGAGCTCGTCGAGTTCGACGATACCGAGACGATCTTCACGCGGCCGAGCAAGAAGCAGACCGAGGACTACGTCACCGGCCGCTTCGGCTGAGCAAGAAGGAAGCGGGAGCGCGCCCTCGCTATTCGCCCGCACGCGGCTCGGCGGCGGGGCCCTTCTTGAAGAGGCGCCGGCCTTCGACATATTGCCAGTGGACGACCGCGGGGAGACCGAAGATCAGCTCGCGCAGGCGCTTGGCGAGCGAGAGCGCCAAGCCCGCCTCGGGCGGCACGCCGAGCATGGCGCCGAACAGCATGTAGCCGCCTTCCTGGACGCCGACCGCACCCGGCACCACGAAGCCGGCGCTGCGCGCGGCCTGGCCCAGACTCTCGAGGATGAAAGCGTCGCGCCAGCCGATCGCCACGCCCATGAAATGGAGGGCGAGCCACACCTCGAGCGAGCCGAGCACCCAGGCGAGCAGGTGCCAGGAAGCGCTCTCGGCGAGCGCTAAGGGGTTGCGGTGGATCGCCTGGATCGCCTCGTGCAGTCCCTTGACCCCTCCCAGGGAGAGCCAGCGGGTTTTATCGGCCACGCGTCCAAGCGCCTTCTCGATCAGCTTGAAGACTCCCAGGCGCTGGGAGACGACGAAGGCTGCGAGCAGCACCGCCGCACCGGCGAGGCCGAGGCCGAGGCCGGCGATGCCGCTTCCCCCCAGGTCGGCGCGCGTAAGGAGGGCGAGGCCCGCGAGCGTGAAGAGAAGCTGGGTCGCGACCTCGGTGGTCAAATCGACCACCACGGAGGCTCCCGCCCGATCGCCGCTCAAGCCCTTGAACGCGAGCATGCGCGCGCCGATGATTTCGCCGCCGATGTGGCCGAGCGGGAGCAGACCGTTGGTGCCCTCGCGGATCCAGCGGATGCGCATGAGGCGGAAGATGGGACGCGCAGTACCACGGCCGATCAGCGGGCGCCAGCCGAGCGCGCAGAAGAGAAGCTGTGCTGCATGGACGAGAACGAGGGGCAGGAGGCCCCAGCCCAGGGTCGAGAGCGTGCCGAACACCTCTCCCGCACCCTGATAGGCGATAAGGCCCACCGTCAGTGCCAGGCCGGCGAGCAGCGCAAGGCCAAGACCGAGCTTCATTACTCCTCATTCCCGCATGCGCGGCGGACGCGAGCGCCGGGACAAGCCGGCGGCAGCGGCGCTCAGGCGTGGTTCTCGCGCTGGCGCAGGAAGTGGAAGAACTCGACCCCCTCGCGCAAGCGGCGCTTCATCATCTCGGCGCTCGTCAGCATTTCCCAGGTGAGCTCGGCGATCTTGCCCGGACGGAAATAGAAGCGCTTGTAGAAGACCTTGAGCGCGTCGAAAATCTCCTCGCTGGAAAGGTGCGGATACTGCAGCGAGCTGATCTGCAGCCCGTCGGAGGCGACGAGGCTGTCGCTGTTGTCATGCAGCCAGCCCTTCATGACCGCTTCGCGGTAAAGCTCGGTGCCCGGGTAAGGGGCCGCGAGCGAGACCTGGATGGTGTGCGGGTTCACCTCCTGGGCGAAGCGGATCGTCTCCTCGATGGTCCCCTTGGTCTCGCCCGGGAGTCCCACGATGAAGGTGCCGTGGATGGTGATGCCGAGCGCGCGGCAATCTTGCGAGAACTTGCGCGCAACATCGACGCGCATGCCCTTCTTGATGTTGTGGAGAATCTGCTGATTGCCCGATTCGTAGCCGACAAGGAGCAGGCGCAGTCCGTTCTCGCGCAAGATCTTGAGCGTCTCGTAGGGCACGTTCGCCTTGGCGTTGCACGACCAGGTGACGCCGAGCCGGCCCAGTCCGCGGGCGATCTCCTCCGCGCGGGGGCGGTCGTCGGTGAAGGTGTCGTCGTCGAAGAAGAACTCCTTCACCTGCGGAAAATGGCGTTTGGCGTGGGCGATCTCGTCGACCACGTTTCCGGCGCTGCGCGTG
>Ga0074044_10003483_pt1 | contig 13377 bp, 13 predicted proteins | sample BogForMeECP23OM1_FD_94443 | JGI IMG/M metagenome (GOLD analysis project Ga0074044, IMG submission 94443) | Bog forest soil microbial communities from Calvert Island, British Columbia, Canada - Bog Forest MetaG ECP23OM1 | ecosystem: Environmental > Terrestrial > Soil > Wetlands ... | reverse complement strand
TGCGCGTCCTCTTCCTTAAGCGTGAAATACAAATGCCCGGAATCGGGAATGCGGAGATTAGAACTCTCCCCTTCCACCCAGCAATCCGAATACTCGCGCTCGATGTGCGACCGAACCGCCGACACCAGTGCCCCCACCGTCCAGACACGCCGCTCCGGAGGACGAAACTGGAACCCGAGTTGGTCTGCCATATCCATGAGTGTCAGCCGCAAAACTCCAGTTTACCTTGTAGCCAAAACCTATTTTGTCATCCTGAGCGAAGCGAAGGACCTGCTGTCTTTATGCACTCACAAGAAAGCAGGCCCTTCGCTTCGCTCAGGGTGACAAGGTAAATGTGTGGCGCGAACTTGCACAGCCCGCTACCGCTTCATACGCCCGATCAGGAACAGAATAATAGAGAGCACGACGCTAATCAGAATGGAACTCGCTAGCGGAAAATAGAAAGTAGTGTTCTTGCCCCGATACAGGAGGTCCCCCGGCAACCGTCCCAGCGGCAACCCCGTCCGCCCCAGCAGCATGACGATCCCCCCAATCACCACCAGGGCCACGCCAAGCATCACCAGCATCCGTCCCATCTCCACCATGCTTCGAGTTTAAACCCGCCGATTGCGTGCCATGGCCTGATTGACTGCTCTCTTTTGCCCCCTGGGGCTTGTCGGTTCCCCCTTTTCCCACGGCTTGCGCTGTGGGCTGCATTCTTACGCCGCTTCGCGGCTGAAAGCGTAGGGCTCTGTTCCACCGCGTCGCGTGAATTCTAATTCTCAACGCACGCGCCCTCCGCGCTGCCGTGAAACGGCGTCCTCTGGCATAAAATTGGAAGGAAGCGATCGGCTATGCTTCGCGAAAAAGTCATGGTATCGAACCGAACATCGAACGCAACCGGCAGCCGGAGCCGCGCCGTGGTCCTGCTCAGCGGCGGCATGGATTCCTGCGTGTGTGCGGCGCTGGCGGCCCGCGACCACCAAGCTGCCGCCCTCCACGTCAGCTACGGACAGCGCACCGAACAGCGCGAAAGGCGGTCGTTTGAAAGCATCTGTGACCGGCTCGGAATTCACGACCGGCTGCTGGTGCGCAACGAAGCCCTGCGCTCGATTGGCGGATCCGCCCTCACCGATCCGAGTATTGCCGTTCCCACCGTCGCCGTTCCGGAAGCGCACCCCACCGGCGCCAGCGGGTCCATTAACGTTGTCGTCGGCATTCCCGTGACCTATGTTCCTTTCCGCAACGCGCATTTTCTCGCCGTTGCCGTCAGTTGGGCGGAAGTGCTGGGAGCCGAAAAGGTCTACATCGGAGCGGTCGAGCCCGATAGTTCCGGCTATCCCGATTGCCGGCCGGAGTATTATCGATCGTTCAATGAAGTGGTGAAGACGGGGACTAAAGAAGGAACAATCCGGGTAGTGACGCCGCTGATTGCGATGCGTAAACACGAGATTGTGACGCTGGGCCTTGAACTGGGAGCCCCGTTCGATTTAACGTGGTCATGCTATCAGCGCGAAGATCGCGCCTGCGGCGTCTGCGATAGTTGTGTGCTCCGCTTGCGCGCGTTTCGCGAAGCGGGCGCGGAAGATCCAATTCCGTATGCGGAAGCCGCCGCTCGATTGCGCTAGAACTGGTTTCATAACGGTCTTAAAATTCAGATTCATTGCCGGGAGGCTAAATCATGAGGAAATACTTCATCCTTTCCCTGCTGCTCGTCCTCGCCATTGGGATCTCCGCTCCGTTGGCGTTCGCGCAAACCACGGGCACCGTGAAGGGAGTTTGCAAAGACTTGGATGGAAAACCGATCGCCCAGGCCGAATTGGTATGGACCGGGATCGAATCCGGCCATACCTACAAGCTCAAAACCAACAACAAAGGCGAGTACTTTTCGCTCGGCATCGTTGCCGGCAAGTACAACGTCAAGCTCAGCAAGGACGGCAAGGAAATCTACCACGTTGACGGGTATACGGTGACCCTCGACGAACAGCCGCCGCTGGACTTCGACCTGAAGAAAGAACAAGAGGCGCAAGCCAAGGGCCAGGGAATGACCCCCGAGCAAGCCGCGAAGGCGAAAGAGGCTGCCGCCAAGTTCGAAGCCGAAAAGAAGACCGTCGGCACGCTCAACGAGAAACTCAACGCCGCCAAAGCGGCTTCCGATGCCGGCGACTTCGAGACCGCAATCACGACCCTGAACGAAGCCAACCAGATCGACAGCACCCGCGATCTGATCTGGTTCAAACTCGCCGACGCCTACCGCATGTCGGCGCCCAAGCAAACCGATCCCGCGGAAAAACAGAAACGCTACGAACTGGCCGCCGCCAATTACCAGAAGGCAATTGACCTGCGCGGGGCCTCTGAGGCGGCACAGAAGGATCCCGACAACAATGTGAAAATGGCCGCCTACTATAACAACCTGGCCGAAGCCTATGCGAAGTCCAACAAGGTCGATGATTCCGTGGCCAACTATAACAAGGCGGTTCAACTGGATCCAACCCATGCCGGCACGTACTTGTTCAACGAAGGCGCTGTTCTCACCAATGCGGGCAAGGTGGATGATGCGATTGTGGCATTCGACAAAGTCATTGCCGCCGATCCGACCAAAGCTGAAGCGTACTACTGGAAGGGCGTTAATTTGATCGGCAAAGCCACGCTCCAGGGCGATAAGATGGTCGCCCCCGCAGGCACGGCCGAGGCCTTCCAGAAATATCTTGAGCTTCAACCCGAGGGCAAGCTCGCGCAGCCAGCCAAAGACATGCTGGCGAGCATCGGCGCGACTATCGAAACCGGCTTCGGAACAACGAAGAAGAAACCGGTGAAGAAATAGCGTAGCCCACGCTGGGTTCGGTGGAGGGACGGGCGTCTCGCCCGTCCAACCGGGCGGGGACGCCCGGTTCTCCATCGTCATCCGTTTCGGTTACCTAGGTCTATGACCTACTTGTCCTTCGCCATTCCCCGTATCCGCGCTACATTCAAGGTATAGATTCCCAGCTTTGCGACGTTTCTCCCCTGTGGTGTCAAGGCTGTTACTAGGAGTGTATGGAATGGCTGCTCCGGGGAATTCCCCGATTGCGATTGCCTTCGAGGGCATCAGTGGGACGGGATCGATCCCAACGCCGGTGCTGCTGGCCGGCATGTTGCGCGCATCGGAAAAAGTGAGCGATCTCGTTTTTTCGCCGGGGCGGCCGCCCCAGGTGGAGATTCACGGACAGCTCACGGCGGTCGAAATTCCCGGAAGCAGCACCCTTTCAGCGGATGACACGCGCCGCATCGCGGCCGATCTCATCGGCAGCAATAAGCAAGCCATCAACACGCTTCGCGAGCAAGGTTCCTGCGACGTTTCCTTTGGATTGCCGGGAATGGCGCGGTTCCGAGTCAACGTCTTTATCCAGCGCGGAAGCTGCGCCATCGTGATGCGCGTCATCCCGACCGTCATTCCGACGTTCAGTTCGCTTCATCTGCCGGCGCAATTGGAAGAGGCGGCGAAGGTTCGCAACGGGATCATCCTGGTCACGGGCGGTACCGGATCGGGCAAGTCTTCGACGCTGGCCGCTTTGATTGACCGCATCAACACCCAATTTTGCTATCACGTTCTGACGGTGGAAGATCCGATTGAGTTTCTGCACAATCACAAGAAATCGACGGTGCACCAGCGCGAGTTGCACAGCGATGCGCCGAATTTCACCATGGCGCTGCGGGCGGCGCTGCGCCAGGCGCCGCGGGTGATCATGGTGGGCGAAATCCGCGACCGGGAAACGCTCGAGATTCTTCTCGAGGCCGCCGAAAACGGCCACATCGTTCTTTCCAGCATGAACACGGTCGATACCCCGAAGACGGTGGAGCGCATCGTCGCTACGTTCACGGCCGACGAACAGCAATCCGTGCGAGAGCGTCTGGCCAAGACCTTCCGCTACATCATTGCGCAACGGCTGATACCGCGCACCGATGGTGGGGACCGCATCGCCGTAGTCGAGATATTGAAAGCCAACTCGCGCACTCGCGATTGCGTCGAGCAGGGCGAGCGCCCGGGCCGCACGCTGCTGGACGCGATCAAGGCCAGCGAAAACGAAGGCATGCAGCACTTCGATGGCGAGATCGCGAAACTGGTCCGCTCCGGCCTGGTGGATCTGGAAACCGGCCTGTGCTTCGCCAGCAACGCGACCGTGCTGGGGCAGGAACTGGCGCGGTAAGGCGGCTGTCAGCGCTCAGCTTTCAGTTCACGGTTCTCAGTTCCCAGAAAGAGCCATTCTTGCCCTCTTCTTTCGCCGTAATTCGGCGGCGTATGATTTCTGCATGTCTTCTTCCAACCCTTCTTCGGCAGCGCCTTTAGCCCGCGTGGTTAGCTTTGAACAGGCTCGACGCCTGGTCGAGCAACATGCGACGGGCGTGCGGCCGGGAGAGGTGGAGACGCTGGATCTGCTGGCGGCGTCGGGGCGGGTGCTGGCAGAGGGGATCGTGGCTGACCGCGACTTTCCTCCTTTTGCGCGGGCTACCCGCGATGGCTATGCGGTGCGAGCGGCGGATCTGGCGCGGGTTCCGGCGCGGCTTGCAGTGGTGGGCGAGGTGAAGGCGGGCGAGTGGCCGGAGCCGGAAGTGTGCTCGGTTGGGCGCGGGCAAGCGGTAGGGATCATGACCGGGGCTCCGCTGCCGGTGGGCGCGGACGCGGTGGTGATGGTGGAATACACGTCGTTGGTGGCTGAGACGGCGGGGAAATCGGTCGTAATCCAACGCAGCGTTAAGCCCGGCGAGAACTTTGTTCCACGCGGAGCGGAAGCGCGCGCCGGTCAACTATTGCTCGATCGCGAACGGCGGCTAGACCACGCGGGCATTGCGCTGGCGGCGTCGGTCGGCATGAGCCAGGTGCAGGTCTTCCGCAAGCCGCGCGTGGCGGTGCTTTCGACCGGCGACGAAGTGGTGGAGATTGACGCGACGCCGGGACCGGCAGAGATACGGAATTCGAATTCATATTCGCTGGCGGCGCAGGTTCAGAATGCGGGCGGGGAGGCGGTGCGGCTCGGGATCGCTCGGGATGAGCGGGGGCGGCTGCGGGCTTTGATCGAAGAAGGATTGGGTTGCGATCTGCTGTTGCTGACCGGCGGCGTCTCCATGGGAAAGTACGATCTGGTGGAGCAGGTCCTCGGGGAGTTGAAGGCGGAGTTCTACTTTACGGGAGCGGAGATTCAGCCGGGGCGGCCGGTGGTATTTGGTTCGTGTAGCGCGGACACTCCTGTCCGCGTGTTGGCAGCGAATCCGCCGTCAGCGCGGCCGGAGCCTGCCCTGAGCGAGCGAAACGAGTCGAAGGGAGTGTCAGCGCCACACAAAAGATATTTCTTGGGGCTGCCGGGGAATCCGGTGTCGACCATGGTGACCTTCGAATTGTTCGCGCGGCCCATGATCGAAGCGCTGACGGGGATGACGCCGCAGCCGTTGATCTTTCTTCGCGCGCGACTGAAGTCGGAGATCCGGACGAAGACAGGTTTGAAGCGATTTCTTCCGGCAATGCTTTCGGGAGAATTTGAGAATGCGGAGGTGGAACTGGCGCGGTGGCAGGGATCGGGCGACATCGCTGCGCTGGCTCGGGCAAACTGCTATGTTGTAATTCCTCCGGACCGCGAGCGCATCGACGCGGGAGAATGGGTGCCGTTATTGATGCGGTGAAGAAGCGGCCTCTCGGCGGCTCAACAGGCGCGGTGGAAAGGCTTTAGTTTCGTATCAGGGCATCGCTTTAGCGATGCCGAAAGCCGTCATCGAAACCGCCCCTTTAGGGGCTGCGGTTGCGATTTCAACTTCTTCCTCTGCCTGTGAAGCTGCTTTGTGGGCGAGTACGATAACCTGTTGGCGATGCCGAAAAAACTTTCCCACTACGACGCGCAGGGCCAGGCCCGCATGGTGGATGTGTCGCGGAAGGCGCGAGCGGCCCGAGAGGCCGAGGCGAGCGCCTTCGTCGTGATGACGCCGGAGGTGTTGCGGGCGCTGCCGGAAAATCCCAAGGGCGATCCGCTCGAGGTGGCGCGGACGGCGGGAATCATGGCGGCGAAGCGGACCTCGGAACTGATTCCGATGTGCCATCCCGTGCCACTGTCGCACATTGCTGTGACCCTACGCGTGTGCGAGAATGGCGTTTCCATTGCCACAAAAGTAAAGACGACGGCAGAGACTGGCGTGGAAATGGAAGCGCTGGTCGCGGCCAGCGTAGCGGCGCTGACCGTGTACGACATGTGCAAGGCGCTCGATAAGGGAATCGAAATCCGCGAAGTGGTGCTGGAGCGGAAGTCGGGGGGCAAGAGCGGAGACTACCGGAGAAGCGGCAAACAGAAATAGTTTTCTAGCAATTTATTTATGGCGAGTGACGTCAAAATCCTGCTGGTGGACGACAACCCGATGGTGCTGGGGATGCTGCAGCAGGCGCTCTCGGCGATGGGCAAGGTCACGGTCGCGACCGACGGCGCCGACGCGTTGTTGAAGGCGGTCGACGATCTGCCCGATGTGATGATCAGCGACTACCGCATGCCGGGCATGGATGGGCGGCAGTTGCTGGAAAAACTGAAGGCGAGGCCGGCGACGGCTGGGATCGCGGTGATCATGATGGCCACCAAGGCCGACATCAGTGAACGATTGTCGATGCAGGACCCGATCGAAGATTATCTGGAAAAGCCTTTCTTCCTGAAGGATGCCACGCACAAAATCAAGCGCGTGGTGGACCGCATCGCGCTGGAGAAGCTGAGCAAGGCGGCGTCGACCGATGGCATATTGCGCGGCAACCTGTCACAGATGAACGTCATCGACCTGGTGCAATCGCTGGAGATGGGGCGCAAGAGTTGCCTGCTCACCCTGACCAATGGCGACGACAAATGCGAAATCTATTTCAGCCAGGGGCAGGCCAAGCACGCCGCGTATGGCCCGATTACGGGAGACGAAGCGGTTTTCAAAGTGCTGCGCTGGACGGAAGGGAACTTCCAGGTCGATTTCAACGGCAAGACGGCGCAGGAAACGACGACGCTGAATACGCAAGGCCTCCTGATGGAAGGGTTGCGCCTGCTGGACGAGTCGCAGCGGGACGCGGCGACTGAGGGTGAAGATGTCCTCCTCGACACCTGATGCTTCATCGCTGGATGCCTCGATACTGAGCAGAACGTCCGCGGCGGTGCTGACAGTCAGCGATTCGTGTTCGCGTGGCGAAAGGGTGGATCTCTCCGGTCCAGCCGTGGCGGACGCGCTGGGACGGCGCAATTTTCAAGTAGTAGCGCGGAGCGTAGTGCCCGACGAACGCGCCGCGATCCAGGAAAAACTGATTGCGTTGTGCCAGTCGGCTCGACTGGTGGTGACCACGGGCGGGACGGGAATCGCTAGGCGCGACGTGACGCCCGAAGCGACCAGGGCCGTGTGCGAACGTCTGGTTGAAGGGATCGCGGAACAGATGCGAATCGAGGGAGCGCGCAAGACGCGCTTCGCGGCGCTGAGCCGCGCGGTGTGCGGCGTCCGGGAAACGAGCCTGATCCTGAATCTGCCGGGCAGTCCGGCGGGGGCGGTCGAGTCGCTGGAATCGGTGATGGATTTGCTGCCCCATGCGCTGGAGTTGATTGCGGGCCGGACGGAGCATGAAGGTCATTAGTCGATAGTCGATGGTCGTTAGCGGGCTGCAGAAGCGAACTGGGGTTGCCAACGACCAACGACCATCGACCAACGACTGCACCTCTGCTTCTCGCGTAAACTGGTCTTACCTACTTGAGCAAGCTCAAACATTTTGTCCACGCCTACGGCGAATGGATCAAGCACGTGCTGGTGCCCCTGGGGCCATGGGGGATGCTGGCCTTGGCAGCGGTGGATGGCTCGTTCATGGGCATGCCGCTGGATGCAATTTTCGTGTACTACGTGTACACCGACCGCTCCCGCTTCCTGCTCTATGTGCTGCTGGGCTCGGCCGGGTCGGCGCTCGGAAGCATCGTTCTCTACGTCATCGGGTATACGGGTGGCGAGATGCTGTTGCGCAAGCGGCTTTCGGCGGAGCGCTTCGAGAAGATTCACGCATCGTTCGATCGTCACGAATTCTGGGCGCTGATGTTCCCCTCGATGTTGCCGCCGCCCGCGCCTTTCAAGATTGTGGTGCTGGCAGCAGCGGCGTTTGAGATGAACTTCGCGCGTTTTCTGCTGGCGATCTTTGCGGGACGGTTCGTGCGCTTTCTGATCGAAGCGCTGCTGACGCTCTGGTTCGGTCCGGAGATTGTGACCCTGGCAGGGAGCCTTTTCGCCCACCGCTTTGTGTGGATTCTGGTGGCGGCCGGAGCGCTGGCGGCGGGGTGGCTGGTCTGGCGGCGGGCGCGTCGGCAGAGTCTGGAAAGTCCGGAAAACAAAAGCGCAGCGGGGAAAGATTCCACGCTGCGTTCGGAAGAAACTCGATTGTCCAGTTAAGCGGCCGCAGTTCCGTGCGGCTCATGCAGGAAGCGGGCAATCACGGCGGCGAGTGCGGGCAATCCGAACATGACCGCGGTGAACAGCATGTCGCCAGCGACTCCGCGGCGGAAGAACGGCAGGCCGGCGGCGTAGCAAGTTATCAGTCCCGCCAGGGTCTTCGGATACATGGCCCAGCACGCCCACACGGCGAAATTACTAACCGCGAAGAAAGAAACGGAGCTGGCCAGCGCCGCTCCGCCAACCCGCAGCCAGTTGGTGTTCTCGCGCAGCCGGCTGCCGAGCAACAGAATCGCCGCATACCACGCCCAAGTCACGAAATGGTCCCAGGAAAATTGATAGGAGTAGACGATCTTGGTAAGTATGACGTCAGAGGCAGCCAACAGCGCCAAGGGCACCCATAGCTGGCGTCGCGGACCGCGCGCGCCAAAATAGAGCAGCGCTGCCGCTACCGGAGTAAAAGCCAGGGGGTGCGGCAGGAACCGCACTGCGACTGCGAACAGCAGAAATACGTAAGCCAGCATGATCACCTCGTCAAGGAGCCACCTAAGATTGTTGCGCGAGCGGATGCCGCGGGTCAAGCGAGGGCGAAAAATTTCAGTCTCGCGAAACTATTCTTCAGCGGTTCCAGGTTTGTGGAGAGCCGGGCGTCCCCGCCCGGCTGGACGGGCGAGACGCCCGTCCCTCCACTACCGCGTTTTCGTACCGTTGCTCCTGATTCCAAAGCGTTCCTCTACTACTTGCAGATCTCGGGTCAGCAAGACCGTCGCCCCGAGGGTGGCACGAGAGTTGCGCCCAGGATAGTCGTAGCGGAGATCGCGGAAGCGAACTACGTAGGCGGCGCGGGCGTTCTCGACGGAATTGTCCACCGGATCGTTCGCGAGCTGTTCGGTTTCGGTTACGGGATACTCAGCCCAACTCAGGTAGACGCGTCCGAGGTAGGTTTTCTTGGCGGCTAGAGTGACCGGTGTTTCTTCAGGCTTGTAGCGAATCTCCATTTGAGCTTCGGGATCGACCTCGGGTGCGAGCGAATCGACGTCCATGGTGGCGAAGAAAGCGGGCGCTTCTATTACGCCATGCCAGCGGAACGGATTCGTCATGTAAGGATAGGCGGAAACGCGAATCGCATCGGCTCCGCGGTAATTGCGCGACTGGAGTGCGGCTACCGCGCGGCGATGCTCGTAGTCACAGAGTCCCCAGTAGGCGAAGACGGCGAACAGCGCGAGAGTCGCGGCTAGTTTTCCGTGTGGCTTGGCGTACGGGCTTCTGTTGCGAGCGCCGATCTCTTCGTTGATGAGCGAAAACAATGCGGGCAGAGTCAGGCCCAGAATGAGCGCGACCAGGAGGACGGGTTCGACGATGGAGACGATGTCCCAGGAAATCCAGCGTTCGGAGAAGGGCCAGAAGGGACGAATTCCGTAGCTGGTGGTGAAGTCGAGGAGAATGTGGCTGAGACCGGCGAGGCAGGCGTAGGCGAAGAGCCATCCCCAGCGCGGAGGGAGATTGGGATTGCGGGTCTTGCGGCCGCGCAGGCGCCAGAGAAGATAGACGAATCCCACGACCACGGCCGCCACCAGCGGTACTCCCAGAAAAGAATGAGTGAAGCCGCGGTGATGGTTTAAGGCGAAGGCGGAACCGCCGAAGCGGCTGAAGACGTCGAGGTCGGCGGCTTCGGCGCCCAGGGTTAAGGTGGCCGTGGCGAGCGCGGTCTTGCGGTTGAGTCCGGCGCGGCCCATGGCCGCGCCGAATAAGAAATGAGTTACGGGTTCCACGTTTTCTCCTGGGTGAAGTTTAGCTGTCGGCCGTCCGGGGGCCCGCTCATCGCAAAGTGCGCGATGAGTGGGGCACCCGCCGTCCCTACGCAAACCCGTTCCCAAACGGGCAGCCCGGTCATGCGGGTACCACCAGCGACAGCGCATCGGGAACCATGGTCATGCGTGCGGGCAGACGGCCCAGTAATTCGCCGTCGGCCTCGACGTAGACCCGGTCGTCACTACGAACCTCGTCATCGCTTTTCTCCGGTAGGCGGCAGACAACTTCCGAGCAGCTCACCAGATCAATGCCGTCGATCTTCCATTGGCGGCCGAGCAGCGCTCCGGCCACATACTGTATGTAAGCATTCCGGCTGGCGGTGCGGCACATGACGGCCCGCAGATCGCCGCAGTCGAGCGAGGCTCCGGGAACCAGTTCGCGCAGGATGTTTCCAAAAAAGCGGATTCTTACCGCCAAAAGTTCCGTCAGCAAGGCACGCTGGCCGGGACCGCTTCCGTTGGAATACTCGACCTCGAACCGGCGCATGCGATGAGTCGCCCACAACTGCCAGGCTTTGAGGTAGTAGGCGGTCATGCCCGATTGTTTCTTTAGTTTTGCCGTCAGTTTGTAGAACAGGTGCGCGTCCACGCCAATTCCGGCGGCAACGGTGAAGTAGCGCGCGGAAGACTTGCCGCTGAAATTCTCGTACTCGATGCGGCCGAGAGGGATGCGGCGGATCCTGCCTGCGACGGCAACCTGGGCGGCGGCGCTGGGTCGGAACGGGAGTCCAAGGTCGTGGGCAAGAGCGTTGGCGGTGCCGAACGGGAGAATGGCAAGCGCGACGGGCGTGCCCGCTAATCCCTGAATCACATCGTGAATCGTGCCATCGCCCCCGCAGGCAAAGATCGTATCACTGCCGTCGGCCACGGCACAGCGCGCGTTGTCGGTCGCTTCCTGGCTGGAGCGGCAAACCGTAAGTTCGGTGCGGACGCCCGCCGACTGGAGGATGCCAATGGCATGGTTCAGTTCCCGGTCGCGCCGCGGGCGGCCAGAGTTGGGATTGAACAGAATCGTAACCTTGTGCATGCGTCGGCTAGCTCTGCTTTGAGTTTAGCGCACACCCCCCGCTCCCACGTGCCGAGGTTAGGAGGCGGTTGCTTGCGGGGCCGATTCTGCACTATGCTTGCGCGCAAGTCTTGGGGCGTTCCCTTCAATCACGATTGATGTCCGGTTGGTACTTTCAGGAGGTCTGTATGACACTGCTGACGGCGGCTCGTGCCTTGCTGCGTCCCGCGGTTTTTCTTAGTCTCGTCATCTCGGTGCGGTCGGCAAATCCGCGGATCTGATTTGATTCTCGACCACGCAGAGTCTCGCCCCACTATTCGTAGCGTAAGCTCTCGACCGGATCGAGTTGGGAGGCGCGGATGGCGGGGAGGGTGCCGAACAGGATGCCGACCAGCGAGCAGACGACGATGGCGATGATGGCGGAGAGACCGGAAATCGGAATGCGATAGGCGGTGAGGTAGCGGACGGAGAAGGGGATGGCGAGTCCAATGACGATGCCGAGGACGCCGCCGCTGAGAGAAATAAGAACGGCCTCGGAGAGGAACTGGAAGCGGATCTCGCGTCTGGTGGCTCCGACCGCTTTGCGGATGCCGATCTCGCGAGTGCGGGCGCTGACCGTAGCCAGCATGATGTTCATGATGCCGATGCCGCTGACCAGTAATACCACCGCCGCAATCAGCAACAGCACCGTTGTCAGAATATTCGCCGTCTTGTCCGCCAAATTCACCAGTTGCGTCAGGTTCTCCACCTTGTAGACCGATTCCGGCCGGTGCCGCGACTGCAGGACTCGCATGATTTGAGCGGTTGCTGTCGTCACTTCCTCCGCGCTCGCCACCGTGAAATAAATCTGGCGCACAGCATTCGATGGCAGGAAAAAACGGCTCACCGAATACGGGATCGCCATCGTGTTCTCCTCCACTTCGGACTGCCCAAACGTCTCCACCCGCTCCTTGAACACCCCGATCACCGTGAAAGGCAGACCAGTCACTTTGATCACCTGGCCCACCGCGCTCTCTGGCGTCCGAAACAACTTCACCGCCAGCTTCTCCGTGATCACGCCGACTTTGTTGCGCCCCTGCGAGTCCTCCGCGTCAAAAAACCGCCCCGCCAGCAAAACTAGGTTTCGTACCTGACTGTATTCCGGGAACACGCCCAGGATCAGAATGTCCTGCTCTTTACCGTTGCCCACGCTGATACGGTCATTGAGGGTCACAAATGGTGTTGCTGCCACCACCGACGGCACCTGCTCGCGCACCGCGGCCAGGTCATCCACGGTCAATTCATCCAGCGCCACCGCCGTAATGCGCTGCCCTCCGCCGGCGTAGCTGGCATAAATCAGGTTGGCGCCAATGCCCTGAATCTGTCCCAGGATGTATTGTTTCCCCGTTAGTCCGATCGTGACCACCAGAACCAGCGAGGCCGTCCCAATCATCATGCCCAGCGCGGTCAGCAGAAACCGTACCTTGTTGCTGAGAAAGGTATCGTAGGCGAACCGCAGACTCTCGCTAATCACCAGCTCAGGCTTGTGCGGCCCGTTGTCCAGCGCGGAGTTGGTCACATCCACAAGCTTGGTGTGCAGAAGGTTCACCGTCCAGACTTATTTCCTTAAGATGCTAAAACGAAGATGCCAAGAACGCCGACCCAGAGTTGTGCTGGGTGCTCCCCCCGGATCGTCCGGTCACAAAATACGCCGCCAGCGCCACAATCAGCGGATCCACCGGCCTGAAATAGTAAGTTTCCGGGTGCGAAAAATAATAAGCCATTGGAAAGAAAATAAACACGATGGCGAACCGAACCCCGAGGCCAGCATCCGTACGCCACACTCGGCGCAGCCCAGCCAGCGCCAGCACCGTCATTGTCGTGCTCAGGAAAATGTTGGGCACATCGAGCGGCTCTTCCGCCAGGTAGCGGCGATCAAAACTCCAGAACCCCGTCCAGATATATACAATCCGCCGCATCACCCGATAGACGTACTGCGCCACGTGACTGCGAATGTACCGCTCGGCCTGCTGCGCCTTGTGCGCCATATACGCAGGTTCGCCGCGCTGCTCGTATTCCGCCAGCTCCGCGTCGCTGTGGTTCGGATGCAGGCTGCGGTCCACCCAGTGCAGCGAGTCGGAGCTGTTGCCAATATAAAGTTCCAACCCGAATCCGCTGCGCACCGGAATGAACTGG
>Ga0074044_10003481_pt1 | contig 13379 bp, 16 predicted proteins | sample BogForMeECP23OM1_FD_94443 | JGI IMG/M metagenome (GOLD analysis project Ga0074044, IMG submission 94443) | Bog forest soil microbial communities from Calvert Island, British Columbia, Canada - Bog Forest MetaG ECP23OM1 | ecosystem: Environmental > Terrestrial > Soil > Wetlands ... | reverse complement strand
GTTGTGCCCCCCGACGTTGACGGCACGGAGCATGGAAATGATCACGGTCATGGCAGGCGCCAGTATATCCCGCCGTTCATTAAGAGGTCTCACTAGATCGGTTCACCCTCCGCCCGCTCGAATTGACTCCACTTTCACCCGCAGCTAGCATGGAAGTTTCCTTTTCGACCGCCGCGCGGGCTGTGGGGTGGCGTCCTGAAAACCGAAGCGCAAACGGGCACGATTCTGGACCGCATCGTGGAAGCGCGCCGCGCCTCGATGGACAAGCGCCGCCGCCTCCATCCGCTGCCCGTGCTGCGCATGGCCGTCCAGCAAGCCTCGCCGCCCCGGGATTTTGCCGCGGCGATCCGCCGGCCCGGCCCGAACGTCATCGCCGAATTGAAAAAGGCCTCGCCCTCCCGTGGTGTGCTGCGCTCCGATTTCGACGCGAAAATGCTGGGCATTTCGCTCGCCGCCGCAGGCGCTGCTGCCCTCTCCGTGCTCACCGAAGAGGAGTTTTTCCAGGGTTCGCTCACGAATTTGCGTCTCACACGCGCGGCCGTCCCCGTGCCCGTGCTGCGGAAGGATTTTATCTTCGATCCCTGGCAAGTTTGGGAAACGCGCTCCGTGAACGCGGATTCGTTTCTGCTGATCGCCGCCATCCTCTCTGCCGCGCAGCTCGCCGAATTGCTGGCCGTGGGACGCGAACTCGGCATGGAGCCGCTGGTCGAGGTGCATTCGCCGGAGGAATTGCAGCGCTCCCTCTCTGCCGGCGCACGCATCATCGGCGTCAACAATCGCGACCTGCGCACCTTCGACGTGCGCTTGGAAACCTCTCTCGAACTCATTCGCCAAATCCCCCGCGAATGTGTCGCGGTCAGCGAGTCGGGCCTGCGTTCCGCGACTGACCTTGTGCGCCTGCACGAGGCCGGCTTCCACGCCTTCCTCATCGGCGAGAGCCTGATGCAGGCGCCGGATCCCGCCGCAGCCCTCCGCACGCTCCTCGGCCCCGCCCAGGCGAGCGCGCAGGGTGAAGCCGCGAACGCGAGGACGGACTGATCCCATGTTCCGCGTCAAAATCTGCGGCATCACGAACTGGGAAGATGCGCGGCACGCCATCGAAGCCGGCTGCGACGCCCTGGGTTTCAACTTCTACGCGCGCAGCCCGCGCTACATCACACCGCAGGCAGCAGCAACCATCCGAGGCCGGATGCCGAAGGAGATCGCCGCCGTCGGCGTCTTCGTCAATACGGCGCCGGAAGCAGTCGTGGAGCTGGCCGGCGCCCTCCATCTCGATTTCGCCCAACTGCACGGAGATGAACTGCCGGCGGCGGCCCGCGCGGTGGGCCGCGCCACTCCGGTGATCAAAGCGTTTCGCGTGGGGCCGCGCTTCCGCACCGCCCGCGTCGCGCGCTATCCGGCTGCGGCCTTCCTGCTCGACGGCGCTCCCTCGAACGGCGGTCCGCGCGGCGGAACGGGAATCAGCTTCGATTGGAGTCTGGCGCGCCGCGCCGCAAATTACGGCCCCATCGTGCTCGCCGGCGGGCTGACTGCGGAAAACGTCGCGCAGGCCATCCGCGCCGCCCGTCCCGCGGCCGTGGATGTTGCCAGCGGCGTCGAGAGCGCGCCCGGCCGCAAGGATCCGCGCAAACTGCGCGCCTTTCTCGATGCCGTGGATTCCGCGCGCCAGGATTTCGCATGAGCGCCGCCCCCCAGCCCAACGCCGCGGCCGAGTGGCCCGACGCGAACGGCCGCTTCGGCCCCTATGGCGGCCGCTACGTTCCAGAAACGCTCGTCGAGCCGATTGAAGAACTCGAGCGCGCCTACCGCGAAGCCCGTTCGGACGCGGCTTTCGAGGGCCAGCTGCAGCATCTCCTGCGCACGTTTGCCGGCCGGCCCACTCCGCTCGACTATGCCGCGCGCCTCACGCAGCACCTCGGCGGACCGCGCATTTACCTGAAGCGCGAGGACCTGCTCCACACCGGCGCGCACAAAATCAACAACTGCATCGGCCAGGGGCTACTGACCCTGCGGATGAAAAAGAACCGCGTGATCGCGGAAACCGGCGCCGGGCAGCACGGCGTGGCGACGGCGGCCGTCTGCGCCCGGCTCGGCCTCGAATGCCGCGTGTACATGGGCGCGGAGGACATGGCCCGGCAGCGGCTCAACGTCGGGCGCATGCAGATGCTCGGCGCTACCGTTGCCCGCGTGGACTCCGGCAGCCGTACCTTGAAGGACGCCATCAACGAAGCCATGCGCGACTGGGTAACCAACGTCCGCACCACGCACTACCTGCTCGGCTCCGTCCTCGGTGCCCACCCCTACCCGCAAATGGTGCGCGACTTCCAGTCCGTCATCGGCCGCGAAGCACGCGAGCAGATCCTGGCCGCCGAGGGCCGGCTGCCCTCCGCGCTGTTCGCCTGCGTGGGCGGCGGCTCGAACTCCATCGGTCTCTTCCACGCCTTTCTCGGCGATGCCGCGGTGCGCCTGATCGGCGTCGAGGCCGGAGGCTCGGGAACGCACCTCGGCGAGCACGCCGCACGCCTGGCTGCCGCGGCGGGATACGCCGGCGCGCGTCCCGGCGTGCTCCAGGGCACTTACACCTGGGTGCTGCAGACTGAGGCAGGGCAGATCGCCAACACGCATTCCATCTCTGCTGGCCTCGATTATCCTGCCGTGGGCCCCGAGCACGCCTGGCTCGCCGACCGGGGCCGCGCGGAATACACCGCCGCGAGCGACGCTGCTGCGATTGACGCGGCGCGCACGCTGGCGCGAATGGAAGGAATCCTTTGCGCGCTCGAAACCGCGCACGCCGTGGCGGAACTGATCCGCCGCGCGCCCGATATGCCGCGCGAATCCTGCGTCATCCTGAACGTCTCCGGCCGTGGCGATAAAGACATGGAAACTCTCTCCCGGTATCTCTAGGAGGCGGACGAATGGAAGCTCCCCCGCTTTTTTTCGGCCGATTCCTGAGGATCCTTGCGGGCCTGGCGCTGCTGGCGTGGCTGGTGATTTCTCCGCCCTCCGGCCTTCCCTGGCGAGTGGTCCTGGTTTTTTTCGGCCTCTCTCTCGTGGTTGGGGGAATCATGGCGTATCCCGGCTGTGAGATTTCGGCGCTTCCGAATCTCCTGCTGCGCCGGCGCATGCATTGCTTTTGACCGATTTTCTCGCCCGTGGATCGGGCGGAGAGTGCTTTGCGCGGAAGGATGACCTAAGTGCATGTGGCTGAAACCGTAGGGCGAACACGAATCGCGCGGCGCTTTGAAGAACTCTCGCGGGCGGGCGACCTGGGCCTGGTCGCCTATATCACCGCGGGCGATCCCTCGCTCGAAGCCACGCGCCGCATCGTTCTGGCGGCTGCGGATGCCGGTGCCGATGTGGTCGAGCTGGGCGTCCCCTTCAGCGATCCCCTGGCCGACGGTCCTGTGATCCAGCGCGCCAGCGAACGCGCGCTCGCGGCAGGGACGACACTTGGCGGCGTCCTGGAGCTCGTGCGCGACATCCGCCGCGAGAGCCAGGTGCCGCTCGTCGTGTTCAGTTACTTCAACCCCGTGCTGCAAATGGGCCTCGAAAGTTTTGCCGAGCGCGCCCAGGCCGCAGGCGCGGACGGCGTCTTGATTACCGACCTCACTCCCGAGGATTCCACGGACTACCGCCGCGCACTCCACACGCGCGGCCTGGACACGATTTTTCTCGCCGCTCCCACCACAGGCGACGCCCGCATGCGGCGCATCGCGGAAGCCTCGAGCGGGTTCCTGTACATCATTTCGCGCACCGGCGTGACCGGCGAGCGCGAAGCCCTGGCGGACGAACTGCCGGCGCTCCTGCGGCGCGCGCGCCAGGCCACGCCGCTGCCGCTTGCCGTTGGTTTCGGGATATCCCTTCCGGGTCACGTGTCGCTGCTCGGAGGACTGGCCGACGCCGCGGTAGTGGGTTCGGCGCTGGTTGCGGAGGTGGAACGCGCCGCCTCGGCGGACGAAGCAGCGGCCAACGTGGCTGCACGCGTGCGCCTGCTGAAACAGGCTGGCGTCCACGGCATGAGCCGCCGTGAGGCATCGGCCGGACAGCCGGGCAGCGTGCCATGAGTCCGCGCCCTTCCTCTCATGTGGCAGTTCCACTCATGAGCGACGCGCCGTATGCAAACGTTGCTGTTCTCGGCACGGGCCTGATCGGAGGCTCCTTCGCCCTCGCGGTGCGCGGGATCATGCCGCAGGCTTCGGTAGCGGGATGGGACCGCCCCGAAGTGCTGCAACGGGCCGTTGAGCGCGGCGCGATCACGCGGCCTGCGGCCAGCCTCGAAGACGCGGTCACCTCGGCGGATTTGGTTTACGTCGCCCTGCCCATCGGTGCAACCCTCGACCTGCTGGCGGAGATCGCGCGCCACGCTCGCCCCGGCGCGCTGGTCACCGACGCGGCAAGCACAAAGGCCGCCATCTGCCGCGTCGCGGCACGCGAGTTCCGCGGCGAGGCGCACTTTCTCGGCGGGCACCCGCTCGCGGGCAGGGAAGTGAGCGGCGTCGAGCACGCCGATGCCGCTCTTTTTCGCGGGGCAAAGTACGCGCTGGTGGGCAAGGCGGGAGGCCCCGCCGTCAGGTTCGAAGCGTTACTCCGCGCCATCCGCGCCGAGCCCCTTTGGCTCGACGCGGAGACGCACGACTGGGCCGCCGCCATTGTTTCCCATCTTCCGCAACTCGCCTCCATCGCTCTCGCCGGCGTCGTGAACGACGAAACCGACGAATCCGGACTGCCCCTCTCGTTGGCCGGGACCGGCCTGCGCGACGCGCTGCGGCTGGCCGGCAGCCCCTATGCCGTCTGGCGCGACGTCTGTCTCACGAATCCCGAAAACCTGGCTCGCTCGCTGGAGCGGCTTATCCAGGCGCTCGAGCACGTGCGCGCCACCCTGGCAAGCCGCGACCTCCAGCCGCAATTCGATGCCGCGAACCAGGTGTACAAATCTCTCCGCGAAATGGATTAAACTCCCTGCTGCTTCCAGAGGAGTACTCGAATGGATAAACGCGTTCCCAGCGCCGACGCGGCCATCGCTTCGCTCCGCGACGGCGCCACCATCCTGATGGGCGGCTTCGGTTTGTGCGGGATCCCGGAAAACCTGATCGCCGCGGTGCGGCGCAAGGGCGTGAAGGGCCTGACCGTGGTGTCCAACAACGCCGGCGTAGACAATTTCGGAGCTGGACTCCTGCTCGAGACGCGCCAGGTGAAAAAAATGATCTCCACCTACGTCGGCGAGAACAAACTGTTCGAGCAGTTGGTGCTTTCCGGGCAGCTCGAGGTGGAGTTGAACCCCCAGGGCACTTTCGCGGAGCGCATCCGCGCGGGCGGCGCGGGAATCCCGGCTTTTTTCACGCCGACGGGCTACGGAACCATGGTGGCCGAAGGAAAGGAAGTGCGCGAGTTCCATGGCCGTCCCTACGTGATGGAGCTCGCGCTGCGGGGCGATTTTGCCTTTATCAAGGCGTGGAAGGGCGACCGCTGGGGCAACCTCGTGTATCGAAAAACCACCCGGAACTTCAATCCGGTCATGGCCACTGCCGCGGACCACGTGATCGCCGAGGTCGAGGAGTTGGTCGAAACCGGCCAGCTCGATCCCGACCTGGTGCATACGCCGGGAATTTTTGTGGACGCCATTTTCCAGGGAAACTTTGAGAAGCGCATCGAGCGCAGGACCGTGCGAAAAAAGGCCTGAACCGACGGGGCGGCAACTCCCCCGGAAGGGCACGGCTTTCGCCGCTCAGGCCAGCAGGCGGAAGCGAGGAGGAAAACAGAATGGATTCCCGGGAACGCATCGCGCGGCGCATCGCGGCGGAACTCCGCGACGGCTTTTACGTGAACCTGGGCATCGGCCTGCCCACCCTGGTGGCCAACTACACTCCGCCGGGCATTGACGTGGTGATGCAATCCGAAAACGGCATGCTCGGCGTCGGCTCCTATCCGGAGGAAGGCGCCGAGGACGCCGACGTGATCAACGCGGGGAAAGAGACGGTCACGGAAATCCCCGGGAGCTGCTATTTCTCGAGCGCCGATTCGTTCGGGATGATCCGCGGGGGCCACGTGGACCTCACCGTGCTCGGGGCGCTCCAGGTGGACGAGCAGGGCAATCTCGCCAACTGGGCCATTCCTGGAAAAATGCTGAAAGGGATGGGAGGAGCGATGGATCTGGTGGCTGGCGCGCGCCGCGTTATCATCGCCATGGAGCACACCACCAAGGAGGGCCAGCCGAAAATCGTCAAGAAGTGCGCGCTCCCGCTCACCGGCGTGGCCGTTGTGAATTTGATTGTCACGGAACTCGGCGTGATTGAAGTGACGCCCGCGGGCCTCGTATTGCTCGAAACCGCTCCGGGCGTTTCCGCCACGCAGGTGCAGCAAGCCACGGAGCCCCGGCTGCAGATTTCTCCCCAACTGAAAACCATGGCGGGATGACCCGCCGCCCCGCTCTCCGTTGCCCCGCGGTCCTAGTTCAGAAGGACGCGGCGCGGCAGATCGCCTTTGCCGAGGACGGCAGCATCTTCGAGGGCTATGCCGCCGCCGGCATCGAGGGCATCCGTTAGGGTACCAGCTATCCGAAGATGAAGCTCCCGGCCGACGTCCGCGAGTACCCGGAAGCCATTGCGCAAGCCTTGAGCCATCTGCGTGTGGTCGGGGTCAACGGCCCCGACTCGGTGTTGCTTGGCGCCGATGCCTACATCGCGCTAGCGGAGACCAGCGGCCACGGATACCCGGTCCTGGAGCATGTCAAGCGATTCGTCGAAGATAAAATCATTTGGGCGCCCGCAATTGCCGGCGCTTTCGTGCTGACCACCCGCGGGGGCGATTTCGACCTGCACATCGGCCAGGACCTGTCCATCGGCTATCTTAGCCACACCGATGCTGCTGTCCGCCTGTACCTGCAGGACACGTTCACTTTCCTCCTGCTCACGAGCGAGGCCGCCGTCGCGCGGATGGACCGCGTGGCCGGGCGCGTCTACAACATCGGCGACGGGCCGCGCAACACCCTATCGCTCATCGAACCCGTCGGGCTGGTCCGCGGCATGGAGGGCCGCCCGCTCGAACACTCCTTTGGCGACTGGCGCCCGGGCGATCAGCGCGTGTACATCAGCGACATCCGCAAAGCCGGCCTGGAGTTCGATTGGACCCCGCGGGTGCCTCCCGAGGAGGGAGTCCGCATGCTGCGGGACTGGATGGCGGCCCACCGCGAGTTGATCGAGCGCGTCTACCGCGCGCAGTGAGCGCGCGTTTTGCTTCGCTGCCGGTTCGCCGGGCGAAATCACGACCTCGGGAGCGGCGTGTGCCGCCTATTTCCGTGCGCAGAGTTTGGCCGGCGAACATCCGACCATCCTCGCGCACATCCAGTTGACGCCGGGCAGCTCCGGGATGCGAACGGGAGCGGGGAACCATCTACGCTTCGAAGAGATCTGACCCCAGCCGGGATGAACTAGCCCGACTTTCTCACCAGGATCGTGCTGAAGGCTGTTTTTGAGGCGTTACCCAGCTATTTCTCTTTCCCGGCCTGCGGGAAGCGGTCGAGGGGGGATTCTTCATGGCTCGGCGGCGCCTGCGGCCCGCGCGAAGACGGTTTTTCCCCTTCCTCCTGCTGAGTGTGACCTGGGTTCGTGTTGCGAGGCGTGGTTTCAGCAACGCAGGGCTGCCGAAGCCGCCGCGAACTGCTGTTTCCAAGGATAGCTGCGACTGTACCGGATCCAGATGCGTCGCGCAGTCACGCGCACCTGCGCGGCGATTTTCAGCAGCCGCAGCCGAATGGTGTCCACCTGCGCCGTGGCCCACTCGGTTCCCGCCAACCCCAGGCGCCGCAGCGCCGCCACCAGTACGTAGGCCAGCGACGAAAAGTACAGCCGCAACTGATTGGCCCGCATCGTCTCGGTGCTCATGCGGTCGCTGAACAACTGGAACTGTTCCTTGATGCGGTTCTCCATCTCGCCTCGCGCGCAGTAGCACTGCTCGTAGAGTTCCCGCGCCGGCCATTCCGACGCCGGCAGGGAGGTGACCACGTAGCGCGGGTTCTCACCCCTGGCCAGATACTCCGCCTTGCCCACCACGCGCCGCGACTGCGACCAACTCCTCCGGGTCCGGTAGCGCAACTCGGCGAACACCCGCGCCGGCTTTCCCGTGCGCCGATGTTCTTCCCGCGCTTGGCGCATCTCCCGTGCCATCTTCCGCCGCAACCGTGTGTTGCGCGCCAGACCGAAAACGTAGTGCACACCGTGGCTTTCACACCACTCCATCAGTTCCTCGCGGCAGAACCCGGAGTCGGCGCGCAGGACGATCTTCGTCTTCGGCCAGCGGGCCCGTATCTGCGCCACGATGCGCTGCACCTCGACGAGACTGCCTGCGCTGGCGTCCTGATTGGAGGGCCGCAGCCGCGCGCACAGCAGATGCTCTCCACAGAAGATGTAGAGCGGCAGGTAACAGTAGTGGCCGTAATAGCCGTGAAAGAAGCGCCCTCCTGCTCGCCGTGCAGCGGCGTGTCGGTCACGTCCAGGTCCAGCACGATCTCGCGTGGCGGCTCGGGGTGCGCTTCCAGAAAGATGTCGACCAGCAGCGCGTCGAGCGCCTGGGCCGAATAGGTGATCCGATGGTACCGCTCGGTGAGGGCTGAGTTGGCCCGAGCCAACTCCATGCGGTTCAGCGTGCTCTTCCCCGCCAGCGGCTCGGTGAGATCGCGTCTGCCCGCAGCCAGTGCCAGCAGCGGGTCGTGGCGCAACTCTTCGTGGTCGTTCAGGTCTTCGTAGCCCAGCGCCAGCCCGTGGATGCGTTGCGCCAGCATCTCGCCCAGCGGGTGCTCGATGCGTTCGGGATCGCGAGCATCGCTGAAGCAGCGCGTCACCCGCCGCAGCAGGCCGATGCGCCGGTCCACTTGGCGCAGCAGCGGGGCCCCGCCCTCGGTGGAGAGCTGGCCGCCATCGAACTGGGCCACGACGTGGCGAGAAAAATGGGCTTCAAACGGGAACTGCGACTGAGTACACTCCGTCATGAAAGGCCGTCTCCTTTCGGGCATCGACTACGTCCTGAACAACGCAGTTATGCCCGAAATAGCGGCCTTTTTCTATTTCAATCAACGAGTTTTTTCATTCCTGGTGAGAAATCCGGGCTAGACTGTCGATCTGCAGATCAATTTCCAAACAGGAGCGACAAAATGAGCAATGCAATGAACCCCATGCAAGTGGTACGACGAATGACTCAGTCCCTCTGCATCGTCCTATTGCTATTGACCTGTGGCGCGCTATCCGCGCAGAAGGAAGAGCATCGCGTTCGGAATATTGTGCTGGTTCACGGCGCCTGGGCAGACGGCTCCGGCTGGAAGGGCGTTTACGACATTCTTGTCAAAGATGGCTATAACGTCAGCATCGTCCAGGAGCCGGAGACGTCCTTCAAAGAAGATGTGGCAGCCACGAAGCGCGTCCTTGCTCTTCAAGATGGGCCGTGCATTCTTGTCGCTCACAGTTATGGAGGGGCCGTAATTACCGAAGCGGGGACCGATCCATCCGTCGCCGGTTTGGTGTACATCGCGGCCCACATGCCCGATGCCGGAGAGAATGAGGCGGACGACGGAAAACGCTTTCCAAGTGACCTCAGTAAGTCTGGGGCGATAAAGAAGACGGCAGATGGATTCACATACCTCGACCCCGCGCAGTTTCATGAGTACTTCGCAGCCGACCTCTCTGCGGAGCAGGCCGCTTTCATGGCGCGGTCGCAGGTGCTCAACTTAGCCGACAATTTCAAGGCAGTCATCACCACGCCTGCGTGGAGAAGCAAACCGAGCTGGATGTTGGTAGCGGGAAACGACAGAACGATCAACCCCGACCTCGAACGCTGGTATGCCGCCCGAGCCAAGAGCCACAAGGTCGAAGCCGCAGGCGCCAGTCACTCGGTTTACGTCTCCAGGCCGAAGGAGGTTGCGGCTCTGATCGAAGAAGCTGCATCGCACGCTCGGTAGAGAAGGGTGAAAAAGGGACTTTGTAATCGGCCAGGGGAAGGGGAAAATGAGAACCCCTTGGCAGATGATGGAATCCGATCCTATGAGCGCACCCGAAGCGGCAAGTGGCTTGCCAGTGCTCGCGCAGCCGGTAGCCGCGCCGCTCTCTCGCGCGGCGATCTTCCTGGTCGCGACACTCAACCCGGGTATTGACAGCCGCGCCACCCTGCGGTCGTTCTGTGGAGATCTTGCCGCGCTGTTGCGCGCGGTGGAATTTCGCGACCTGGAAGGGGGTCTTTCCTGCGTCATGGGGTTTGGGTCCGAAGCGTGGGACCGCCTCTTTGGGTCGCCGCGGCCGGCAGAGCTGCATCCCTTCCGGGAGATTCGCGCCGGAGCGCGCCATGCGGTCTCCACTCCGGGCGACTTGCTGTTCCACATCCGCGCCAAGCGCATGGATTTATGCTTCGAGCTTGCCACCCAGTTTATGGCCCGTATCGGAGATGCCGTTTCGCCGGTGGACGAAGTGCAAGGATTCCGTTATTTCGACGACCGCGACCTGATTGGTTTCGTCGACGGGACGGAGAATCCCAGGGGTCAGGCGGCGGTGGATGCCGTGCTCGTGGGCCAGGAGGACGCCGCGCTCGCCGGCGGCAGCTACGTCATCGTGCAGAAATATCTCCACGATCTGAACGCCTGGAATGCGCTTTCGACGGAGGCGCAGGAACGCATCATCGGCCGCACCAAGCTATCCGACATCGAGTTGGACGATTCCGTCAAGCCAACGTCGGCGCACAGCGCGCTCACCGCGATCGTCGAGGACGGGAAAGAGATCAAGATCCTGCGCGACAACATGCCATTCGGCCGGCCCGCCCACGGTGAATTTGGCACCTATTTCATCGGCTACAGCCGTTCGCCTCGCACCATCGAGCAGATGCTCGAGAACATGTTCGTCGGCCGGCCGCCGGGCGACTACGACCGGCTCCTCGACTTCAGCCGCGCCGTCACCGGAAACCTGTTCTTCGTGCCGTCCGCGACATTTCTGGACGCCGTCACCGAAGACCGGCCTGCGGTTGCGGAGCCCCCCGCCGCGCCGGCGGCGGCCGAATCCGCTCCATCCAGCCCGCCGGCGCACGATGGTTCGCTCGGCATTGGTTCTCTCAAAGGAGACGCACGACATGAATAACCTACATCGCGAGTTAGCACCCATTTCCGATGGGGCCTGGGCAGAGATCGAGGAGGAGACATCCCGCACGCTCAAGCGCTATCTGGCGGGACGGCGCGTGGTGGACGTGCAGGGGCCGGCGGGCGTCGGCCTCTCCGCTGTCGGCACCGGCCACCTGGGGAAGATCGCGGCTCCGGGGGACGGGATCCTGGCGAGGCAGCGCGAGGTGAAGGCGATGGTCGAGCTGCGTGTTCCGTTCGAGCTGGATCGGCAGGCGATCGACGACGTGGATCGCGGCGCGAACGACTCGGACTGGCAACCCGCCAAGGATGCCGCGCGACAGATTGCGTTTGCCGAGGACGGCGCCATTTTCGAGGGTTATGCCGCCGCAGGCATCGGGGGCATCCGTCAAGGGACCAGCAATCCGATCAAGAAGCTTCCGGCCAACGTGAGCGAGTACCCGGATGCCATCGCCCAGGCCTTGAGCCAGTTGCGGCTTGTGGGCGTCAACGGTCCCTATTCGGTGTTGCTGAGCGCCGATGCTTACACCGAACTCGCCGAGACCAGCGACCACGGATATCCGGTGCTGGAGCACGTCAAGCGGCTGGTGAACGATCAAATCATCTGGGCACCCGCCATCGCCGGCGCCTTTGTGCTGACCACGCGTGGCGGCGATTTCGATCTCCACATCGGCCAGGACGTTTCGATCGGCTATCTGAGCCACACGGATACCGCAGTCCGCCTATATCTGCAGGAGTCGTTCACGTTCCTCCTGCTCACCAGTGAGGCAGCCGTCGCGCTGAATCGTCCCGCGAAGGCGTAAAGGATCTGACGCGCGTGTGAATGCTTGCAAGCCTGCCGGAGCCCATCAGGGCCACGCAATGTCGCGGAGCGGGACCGCAGGCCGCGAACAACCCCAATTTTAGCTTTCAATCCAGCACTTTCCGCTCAGAGTCGCAGAGCAAGGGGTCAGGACGATGGGGTGACGCGGGAGTCCGACAGCGTAGGATTCGGTGAGTTGCCGGGTTGCTTCGCCGGTGATCGCCGCGAGCGCGGCGCAGCCCCCTGAACCTATTTCAGGGTTTGCCCGGGTCCTTCGACGAGAAGAGGCTGCCCACCTTGCGAAGGGCTGCCAGCAGCTTGCCCCAGAACATGAGCGCCAGTCCCACCAACGTGCCGAGCACGCCGTAGAGGGGGACGATTTGATCAGGACCAACGTAGAGAATCATAGGAATGAACATCCTTGCCTGCCGGGCGAGCTGCCGATCACTGCCGCTGTAAAATCTCGCGGAGTGCGAGTGCAACACCAAGCGCGAACAACTTCATCCTACACCTCAGTTGGGTCCATTTCTACCGATGTTACACTTCCTGGTCCCCTTCCGGCGGCCGGCGCTCATCCCGGCGTGGCCGCGGGGGAACGAGTTCGCCGCAGACGTATACTTAGGACGGCCGCGCGGGTTAGGACCGCGGGGACGCGCGGCGCGGACTCCGGCGCAGCGCCGGCTTTCGCACCGGGAGAGGCTGCGAGCCGGGCAGGGGGAATTTGCCGCTCTCCGAAAGCCACGAAAGATGATCGGAAGCATTCGGTACACTCTATGATCTTCAGCCGACCGCATGGCGGAAAGCTGGTGAACCGCATCGTCGAAGGGCCGGAACGGGAGCGCCTGCTCGAGCACGCGCGATCCCTGCCGGCCGTGCCGTTGAATGCGCGCCAGTTCTCCGATATCGAGCAGATCAGCGTGGGCGCGTTTTCTCCGCTGGAAGGCTTTATGAACCAGCGGGACTACCGCAGCGTGCTGGCCAATCAGCGCCTGGCGAGGGGGCTGCCCTGGACGATTCCGGTGACGCTGGCGATCACCGCGGAGCAGGCGAAGGCCCTGCACGGCGCCTCGCGCGTCGCGCTGACGGCCGAGGATGGGCAGGTCTACGCGCTCCTGGATGTCGAAGAGATTTTTTCCTACGACCGCGAAGCGGAAGCGCACCAAGTGCTGCTGACCACGGACGAGAAACATCCCGGCGTGCAATACCTGAAGGGCGTGGGCGATCGCTGCCTGGCCGGACCGATCCATCTGCTGCGGCGGCCGGAGCGCGGCGAATTCGCGAACTATCTGCTGGATCCAAAGGAAACGCGCTACCTGTTCGAGCATCGCGGCTGGCACACGGTGGTGGCCTTCCAGACGCGCAACCCCGTGCACCGGGCGCACGAGTACATACTGAAGTGCGCGCTGGAGACCGTGGACGGCCTGCTGCTGCATCCCCTGGTGGGAGCGACCCGCGAGGAGGACGTGCCCG
>Ga0074044_10003480_pt1 | contig 13379 bp, 13 predicted proteins | sample BogForMeECP23OM1_FD_94443 | JGI IMG/M metagenome (GOLD analysis project Ga0074044, IMG submission 94443) | Bog forest soil microbial communities from Calvert Island, British Columbia, Canada - Bog Forest MetaG ECP23OM1 | ecosystem: Environmental > Terrestrial > Soil > Wetlands ... | reverse complement strand
CCATCCTTCGAGACGGGCCTTCGGCCCTCCTCAGGATGAGGTGAAACCCTAACCAAGGTGTCCTCATCCTGAGGAGCGTCGCGCATGCGACGCGTCTCGAAGGATGAGGATTCAGCCAAACTGACCCACTACCCCGAAGCCGATCCAACGCCTTGAGTTGGGGCGCAATTCTCGCTTTCGGGAGCCCCAGGCGACGACGCGCGGAAGAGAAAACGCCGGGCGAGCCCGCGGGGGCATTTCGCGAGCGGCCGCGCTGCTGTAAGATTTCGTTCAGGGGACGATGAGAGGGGGGCATCGGCCGGTTGACCGAGGAAGAGACAGCCCAGCTCAAGGCGCGCCTCGCAGCGTTCAAAAGCGAGCATCGAGACTTGGACGAGGTCATCGCCCGGGTGAGCGAGGGGGGCGTTTACGATCAGCTGATGATGCAGCGCCTCAAGAAACGCAAGCTCGCGCTCAAGGACCAGATCGCCAAGCTGGAGAGCCAGCTTCTCCCCGATATCATCGCCTGACGACCCTCGCGCGCGCCCTGCTCACGCGTCCGGCGGGCTCTTCTTGCGCGCATACATCGCCTTGTCCGCCGCATCGATCGCGTGATCCACGTTCTCGTCGGGACGGAACTCGTAGCTGCCGAAGGCGACGCTGACCGCAATCGTCTTGCCGCGATAGACGAGCGGCTTCCTCTCGACCGCAGCGGCCAAGCTCGCCGCCTTCTCGGCCGCAGGCTCTCTGCCCACATGCACCAGGATGACTCCGAACTCGTCGCCGCCCAGCCGGCCCACGATGTCGAACTGGCGCACGCTCGCGACAAGGGTCTCGGCGACGCTGACAAGGGCTGCGTCGCCCGCGCCATGGCCGTAGGTATCGTTGATCTCCTTGAGCTCGTTCAGGTCGAAATAAAGCATGCTGCACGGCACCCCGTAGCGCCGCGCGTAGCTCATTGTGCGCGAAAGCTCGCGCGTGAAAGCCCGGCGGTTGACGACGGGAACGAGGCTGTCCTGGTCGGCGAGCCGCTCGAGATAACCGACCCTGCCCCTTGCCTCCTTGAGATCGCGGCGCAGCTCCTCGACCTCGGTCACAAGCCCGAGCATGGCCTCGCGCGCCGTTGGCGTGAGCTCGTTTTCGGGAACGCCGGCTATCGCGGCGGCGCCGGCGCCTTCGGCCCCGTTCGCCGAGGAAGGCGGCCCCGTTTTTGCCGGGGCAGACCGCGGAGTATCCCCTTTGTTCTTGATTGTCATCATATTACTTGATTGTCATCATGACGACATGCGCCGGCCGAGGAGATTTTTCCGTGCGAAGCCTGTGATCTTTTTGAGGCGCGGCCGCAGTCGTCGGGTTTCCCCATCTCGGCACGCCATCGACGCGGCAAAGCAGTCCTCGGAAATGTCCCGGCCTCATTAAACACAAATTGATGCAATCCGTAACGGAAAAGTGCACGTCCTCTCCCGTGGAGCTGCAGGCCGCCGCCGCGGGCGGCGGCTCGAGCGGCCGTGATGGCGCGCGGCGGTGCTGCTTGAAAGCGACGTTCCCTTCCCTATAATTGCGCCTCCCCCGCGCAACTGCGCCGCGTCCTCGCGGCCGGCCCAGGAGAGACAAGCCTTTGACAACGGAGCGTAAAAGAGGAATGGGCCGCAGCAAGGAGCCAGTGCCGCCGGCGCTCGTCGGCATCGTCATGGGCAGCCAATCCGATTGGGACACCATGCGCCACGCCGCCGACACCCTCGCCCGCCTCGGCGTGCCCCACGAGACCCGCATCGTCTCCGCCCATCGCACGCCCAAGCGGCTCTATGCCTATGCCGAGGGCGCGAAAGCGCGCGGGCTCAAGGCCATCATCGCGGGTGCCGGCGGTGCCGCACACCTCCCCGGCATGACCGCCTCCTTGACCCCCCTTCCCGTCTTCGGCGTGCCGATCGAGAGCAAGGCGCTCTCCGGCCTCGACAGCCTGCTCTCGATCGTCCAAATGCCGGCGGGCATTCCCGTCGGCACGCTGGCGATCGGCAAGGCGGGTGCGGTGAACGCGGCCCTCCTCGCCGCCGCCGTGCTGGCGCTCGCGGATCCGGCGCTCGCCGCGGCTCTCGAGGCCTACCGCGCGCAGCAGACGGCCGCGGTCGAGGAGCGGCCGGCCGAGGCATGAGTCCGGAAGCGCCCGTGGCGGCCCGGCTGAGAGAGGCCCTCCTCCCTCCCGGAAGCCGCATCGGCATCCTGGGCGGCGGCCAGCTCGGGCGCATGACCGCGATGGCGGCGGCGCGGCTCGGCTATAGCTGCCACATTTATTGCCCGAGCGAGGACGAGCCGGCCCTGCAAGTGACGGCGGCGCACACGATCGCTCCCTATGAAGATACCGTCTCGCTCGCCGCCTTTGCGGACACCGTCCAAGTCGTCACCTTCGAGTTCGAGAACGTGCCCGCCGAGGCGGCCAAGACGCTCGCAGCGAAGGTGCCCGTGCGTCCCGGCTGGAAGGCGCTCCATATCGCCCAGAACCGCCTGCGCGAAAAGGATTTCCTCAAGGGGATCGGCGTCCCCACCGTGGACTTCCGCGCGGTCGCCGACGTGAGCGCGCTTGCCCGAGCCGTGCGGGAGATCGGCCGCCCGGCCGTGCTCAAACGCGCGATGCTCGGCTATGACGGCAAGGGCCAAGTTGCCATCAAGGCGGGGACGGCGCTCGACGCGGCCTGGGCCGCGATGGGAGCCGAGTGCGGCGTGGTCGAGTCCTTCATCGAGTTCGCGAGCGAGGTCTCCGTCATCGTCGCGCGCGGGCTTGATGGCACGGTTGCGACATACGACGCCGTCGAGAACCGGCACGTCAATCACATCCTCGACACCACCACCGCACCCGCGCGCATCGAGGAAGCCCTGCGTATCGAGGCGGAAAGGCTCGCGCGCCACATCGCCGAGGCGCTCGAGCTCGTCGGCCTCGTCGCCGTCGAGATGTTCGTCACGCGCGACGGCCGGCTGCTCGTCAACGAGCTCGCCCCGCGCCCGCACAATTCCGGCCACTGGACCATCGATGCCTGTGCGACGAGCCAGTTCGAGCAACTCGTGCGCGCGGTGTGCGGTCTGCCGCTTGGCTCGACGGAGCGCCATTCGGACGCGGTGATGAAGAACCTCATCGGGCATGAAGCCGACGACTGGCTGGAGGTCCTGGCAGATCCCTCAGCCAAGCTTCATCTCTACGGCAAGGCGCCTGCACGGCCGGGCCGCAAGATGGGCCACGTGACGAGGCTGTACCGGAAGACGGAGTAGAGAGGACAGAAGACGGAATAGAGGGGCTTGCAGGGCGGCAACGTCTCTGTCGTCCGTCGTTTGTCGTCTCTAGAGCAAGTTCCGATTGCATAGGCGCGGTGCGTGCTTCGCGACGCGGTGCTTCGCACCGCTCCTCAGCATGAGGCAAGCTCATGATGGCACAAAGAAGCTCCTCAGCCTGAGGAGCGCCCGAAGGGCGCGTCTCGAAGGCCGCACCGATTCCATCCAGCCGGAACTTGCTCTCGCCCGACTCCTACCAGCGCCGGCGATGCGGCCTCGGCGGACGGAAGGGCGAGGGAAACGCCGACAGCCGATCGCGCACGCGAGCGAAGAAGCGCGGCACGCCCATCGCCTCGTCGAGCCGCCGCTCAAGGAAGCCCCAGCTGTCGCCGCAATCCGGGGATTGGTCGTTGAGCCAATAGAGCAGGGTCGCCGAATAGACGCCGGCGAGGAGTGCGCGCTTGGTGTAGAAATTGAAATCCGTGGCACTGTCGCCGGCCGCATACCAGATGGCGTCCACCGTACGCCAGAGGAGCTTGAGCCCGAGGGGGGCGTTGTGCGGCAAGGCCAGGACCATCAAGGCCCGCCGGATCGCCTCGCGCTCCCCGTGGCTCAGCTCGAGGCGCCGGCGGATCGCCGCGGCGATGCGCTCGCGCACGCGCATCTCTTTGAACCCCTCGATGCTCTCGAGTGCCGCCAGCATGGCCTGGTCGGCCCGCTCCGAGGCATAGCCGATCGCATCCGGCACCCCGCCGGAAAAGGCGTCGAGCGCCATTGCCGAGTCGTAGCCCGCATCCTTGGCCCCTGCCATGAGGGCCGTCTCGCTCCAGCCTTCGAAGGGCACATGGACGAGGGCCTTCTCGAGAATGCGCGCGCGCATGGTCTCGAAAGCGTCTTTCCTGGTCATAACGCCTCCTCGGCGAGCGGCGGGGCGAAGCGCCGCATCTCCTCGACGAATCCGAAGTGACGGAAGTCGGTGATGCGCGCGGGATAGAGGATGCCGTCGAGATGATCGCATTCGTGCTGCACGACGCGGGCATGGAAGCCGGCGGCGACGCGCTCGACCGACTCGCCGTCGAGACCTTGGGCGCGGTAGCGGATGCGGGTGAAGCGCGGCACCGCGCCCATGAGGCCGGGCAGCGAAAGACAGCCCTCCCAGCCGAGCGCGGTCTCCTCGGTCAAGGGCTCGATCACCGGATTGATCAAAAAGGTGAGCGGCTGGGGCTCGTCGCCGGGCGTCTCCGAAAGCCGCTCCGGCATCACCTTGAAGACGACGACGCGGAGGGGGACATGGACTTGGGGGGCTGCGAGTCCGGTGCCGGGTGCGTCCTCCATGGTCTCCACCATGTCGCGCACCAGGCGGACGATTTCAGGACTCCCGGGGTCGGCGACGGGCTTCGCCGGCTCGCGCAGCACGGCATGGCCCATGCGGGCGATCTTGAGAATGGCCATGGCCCTACTATGCGTCGCCCGCACGCCGGGGTCAAAGTCGCAGCCCTCGGGAAAGCCGCCGCTTCCCTGGCACTTCGCCCTTGAGGGGCCCCTGGCGTTGTGCTAGAAGACACGCCTCCAGCCAAAAGTTGTTTGCTCAACCTCAAGCGGGAAGGAGGACAGGCCCTGGTCCAGGTGGTCGTGCGCGACAACAACGTCGATCAGGCGTTGCGCGCGCTCAAGAAGAAAATGCAGCGGGAGGGCATCTTCCGCGAGATGAAACTGCGCCGCTCCTATGAGAAGCCCTCCGAGCGCAAGGCTCGCGAACGGGCGGAGGCGGTGCGCCGGGCCCGCAAGCTGGCGCGCAAGCGCGCCGAGCGAGAAGGCCTGACGTAAGCCCGGCCCCCGCCCGCGGGGCCTTGTCCAGTCCGATTTCCCGTGACGCGTCCGGCCCTTTTAGCCGGAAGGGCGAGTGCGCGCGTGTCCATGGCGGGCAAGCGAGCCTCCGCGGCCGGCTGCGCGCGGGCCGCCCGCCCCAGCGCGCTTCTCATGTAACGATCCGGCAATTCTCGCATAGACTCCAGGCTCGGGCTGGACGGCCCGGCAACGCAACCGCCTATGAGGAGAGAGAGGATGAGCGCTGATCCTGGTCGCGGCCGCAGGCAAGGGCTCAAGCGGCGCCGGCTGCTGCAAGCGGGTCTCGCCGCGACGGCGTTCGGCGCCACGGATGCCGGGGCCGCCGGAGACGACACGGCTTCGGCGCCGGACGGCTTCTCCGAGGCGCACGGCAAGGACCCGCGCATTGCCGTCTCCGAGAGCGGCCGGGCGCTGCTCGAGGTCGTCAAGCGCTTCTGGGAGCGCATCAACGGCACCGTCGTCGCCACGGGATCGAGCAACGCCTACGTCTATGCGACGGCGAACAAGGCGCTGCCCCTCGCCTACGTGCAAGGCGAGGCCTACAGCTTCAAGGCGGGCTTCACCAACACGAGCGGCGCCTCGCTCAACGTCAACGGCCTCGGCCCCAAGCCGATTTACAAGCAGAGCGTCGACGGGCCGAGCGAGCTTGCCGGCGGCGAGATAAGGCGCGGGCAGTTCATCACCGTGATGTACGATTCGGGCCTGGAGGCCGGCGGCGGCGGGTTCCAGATCATCTCGCAGATATCGGACAGCACGATCAGCCGCTTCTACGCCACGATCGCGGAGCTCAAGTCCGTCCCGGCCGCGCGCGTGCCGGCGAACTTCGTCGCCCATGTCGCCGGCTATCTGGCACCCGGCGACGGCGGCGGCGGACAGTTCTGGTTCGATGCCGCGAGCACGGCGGCAGAGGACGGCGGCCTCGTCCTCGCACCCGCCGCCAATGCCCCGGCCGGGCGCTGGCTGCGCTTCGTCGCCGGCCTCCGTCTCAGCCCGAAATGGTTCGGTGCGGTGGCCGACGGCAAGACGCCGGCGGGGGCGCAGGTCCAGGCCACCCTCGATGCGGCACGCGGGCTCTATGTGGTCGACATCGACGACACCTACCTCATCGACGCGACGCTCATCTTGAGGCACGACGGGCAAGTCATCGCCGGCCAGGGCACGCTTGTCGGCGCCATCGCTGGCTTCCCCCGCATCGCCGGCAATGCCCCCTTCGCCGCCAACGACAGCTACGGCGAGGGCTCTTTCGCCATCAAGAGCCTCGCCGCCCAGGGCGGCGAGATCGCGGCGACCACCCACTTCCCGCATAATTTCAAGAGCGGCGATACAGTCGCCGTCTTCTTCGTCCTCCCCGACAGCTATTGCGGCATCCAGCCGGTGACCGTGACCGGGCGAGAGAGCTTCACCTACCGCGTGCCGGAGGCGCCCGAGCGTGCTGCCCAGCTCTACGGCGCGCTTTGCAGCAAGATCGACCATCCGCCGGTGACGGAAGCGAACGACCCCCTCGCACCGACCGGCGGAGCCTGCTTCCGCGCCAGCGGCAATATCGACAACGTGCTGGTCAAGGACATGCGCATCAAGAACTTCCGCTATGGCGCGCTCATGAGCGGGCCGGGGGTCAAGGACCCCGCCACGGTCGATTCGGTGAACATGCTCACCTTCGAGCGCGTGACCTTCGAGGCCGTCAACATCTGCGGCTTCGGCTATCCCTTCATCCAGGGCGGCACCTTCCTCGACTGCATCTATTACGAGGTGAACTGCATTGCCTGCGGCAATGCGGTCTGCCTGCCCGCCGGGCATCCCTATGCGGGCACGGACACCCAGTTCGTAGTACTGCTCGCCATCGACAACCGCCGCGGCCTGGAGCACCGCCTGCGGGTGAACGCCAATCTCGACCTCTGGTTCTACGAGAGCGTGCTGCGCCCCGAGACCGCGAGCATCAACCCGCAGAAGAATCCGACCTGGTTCCTCCCCTTCCGCCGCGGCAAGGGAAAGATGCCGCCGAGCCAGGCCTCGGTCAGCGGGCACGGGGTCTATTGCCCCTCGCGCAGCGCTGCCCAGCAGTACGAGAACACGATCCGGAACTTCAAGACCTTCTGCAGTTACCGCAGCCTCGTGGTCATGGGCCAGCCCTCGTTCCTCATGATGGATTGCCTCGGCACCGAGACCTACATCAAGCCGATGCCGGGCGAGCCGAGCGCGCATATCATCCTCGCCTACGAGGACAACGGCATATTCCCCCTCGGCAGGGACGGCGTGCTGCGCCGCATCGAGAATCTCGAGTTCCAGAATCCGGCGAGCAAATCCGTCGAGATCGACCGCATCCGCTACGACCAGAGCGGCTTCATCTCGCGCGCGGGCGACGCGAGCTGGCTCGGCGGCGATCCGCCCGCCGGCCTCGTCGCCGTCGATTGCGAGACGCCCAACGACTGCCTCGTGCAATGGGGTGGTGGGGCCAGCATCAACCAGGCCTTCGTGGTGACGCCGCAAGCGCTCGCGGCAGTAGCGGCGGCGAAGGGGGCGAGCGTGGTCGCCAATGCGGTGCATCCGCTCTCGACCGGCGTCTCGGAGCTCGGCGTCCATCGCTCGAGCGGCAGCTTCCTCCTCGGCTCGACCGCACTCGGCACCAACGGCAACCGCCTGCAGCTCTGCGGCTCGTCCGAGCGGGCGACGCGCGGCATCATGGAGATCCTCGCCACCCGCCTCGATACCGGCGAGACGGATTATTGCCGGCTGCGCTTCACGCTGCCGCCCCGCCTCGACGTGGGGCCGGCCGGCCTCGGCACGCTCGCGGCCGCGCTCGACGTGGGCAATGCCTCGGTGGCGCTCGCCCCCGGCAGCGGGAGCGAGGCAGCACTCCGCCCCGGGCTCGCGGTCGAGATCGGCGCCAACCGGCTCGTCGTCGAGCGCTACGAGCCCAAGAGCCGGACGCTCACCTTCCATACCGGAGCGCGCGCACGCGCGCCCTTGGGTACGGGCATATCCGCTTCCGGCGCTCTCACGATCGTCGATCGCTTCGCCGGCGCCGATATCTTCGAGGAGCCTTATTTGAACGGCACTGCCATCGAGCTTCGCACCACGCTCTACCCGGACGGCGCCCCTGCGCCGACGCCGATCGCCGTCACCTTCTGGTCGACGGACGCGCTCTATTTCGAGGGCGGTATTGCCGTGCCGCGCTGAGGCGGCGGCATCGCCCGGAGGCGCTCGCCCCCTGGTCGATTGAGCTCAAAGCACGGTTTTGAGCGCACGCCGGACGGCGGCGGCAAGATCGACCTCGCCGGCCGAGGCGGCCTTCACGAGGGCATCCATCTCTGCGCCGGCCGAATCGAGAACCAGGTCGCGAACCATGCGGCCCGCGAGTTGCGCGATCAGGCGGCGCATCCGCCTCGTGCGCCTCAGCACCTTCTCATCGGCGCTCCGCCCGATACGGCTTTCAATCGCGCATTCGAGGCGGTCGATACCCGTCTCCCGCGTGGCGACCGTCTCGATGACGGGCACATCCTGGTTCTCTCGCCGCAACTTGAGCATGCTTCTCAGCTGCCTGGCGGTGCGGTCGGCGAGCGGAAGATCCGCCTTGTTGACCACCAGCACGTCGGCGATCTCGAGAACGCCGGCCTTGATGGCCTGGACATCGTCGCCCGAATTGGGCGCATTTACCACGACGCACACATCCGCGATCTCGACGATCTCGATTTCCGACTGACCGATGCCGACCGTCTCGACGATGACGAAATCGCGGCCCGCGGCGTCCATCACATCGACGATGCGGTGCATACTCTCGGACAAGCCGCCGAGATGACCGCGCGATGCGACTGAGCGGATGAATACGCCCGGATCGTCCGTATGGCGCTGCATCCTCACGCGGTCGCCGAGAATGGCGCCCCCCGATATCGGGCTCGACGGATCGACGGCCGCGACGGCGACGGTATGACCGCGCGCGCGGAGCGCGCCGATATATCCGTCGATCAGCGTCGACTTCCCCACTCCCGGCGGGCCGGTGAAGCCGATTATCGCCGCCCGGCCGGTCAAGGGAGTGATGCGCCGATGGAGAATCTCGGCGGACGGCCCGCCGCACTCCATCAAGGTGATGCATCTCGCGAGCGCCGATGCATCGGCATGCATGAGCCTATCGACGAGGGTTTCGAGCATCGGCGGCGGTTTGTCCAAGTGTGCCGCCTCAGGCAAGGGCCAGGGGATGTCCAAAGCCGAGCTCTTTGCGCAGGCAGCTCACGATCTCGCCATGGGTGACGCCGGACTCCGCGGCCAGGACGACGCGCTCATAGATGTTCTCGTGCCGGCTATTGGCGGCTCGCGCCAGGGTATCTAGGGCGCGGTCCACGTCAGCTTGGCTGCGTCCGTCCTTGTAGGCTTTGAAGCGCGCCACATGCTCCTTCATGCGTTCGATATCGGGCCGCTCGGTCGGCTTGCGGCGATCGGCAGGCTCGTCGATTTGGTAGCAGTTGACGCCAACGACCTTCTGATCGGCGCTTTCGATTCGCTCCTGGAAGGCAAGCGCCGATTGGCCGATCATCGTCTGGACGAGGCCGGCATCGGCGGCCTTGTACATCCCCCCTGCGTTGTCGATCTTGGCGATCACCTCTTCGATCTCGGCCTCCATCTGATTCGTCAGCGTTTCGACAAAGTAAGACCCGCCGAGCGGGTCGATGACATCGCACAGATGCGCCTCTTCGCGCAGGATGTTCTGCGTGGCGATGGCGATGCGCGCCGTTTCCTCGGTCGGAGTGGCGATCGCCTCGTCATAGGCATCCGTGTGCATGGACTGGAGGCCGCCCATGATTCCGGCCATGGCCTGTACTGCAACCCTCGCGATGTTGTTCAAGGGCTGCTGCTCGGTGAGATCGACGCCGGAGGTCTGGGCGTGGAACTTGAAGCGCCAGGAGGACGGATCCTTGGCGCCCAGGCGCTCGCGTGCCAGCCGCGCCCAAATGCGCCGTCCGGCGCGGAATTTGGCAACCTCCTCGAAGAAGCTGATCGAGATGTCGAAAAAGAAGGTGAAGCGCCGCAACACGAAATCGATGTCCATGCCCCGCTCGACGCAGTCTTGCGCATATTGCATGGCCGTCGAGAGGGTGAAGCCCATCGTCTCGGCCGGCGTCGCTCCCGCCTGCTGCATGTGCTGGCCGACGATGGATACCGGATTCCAGTTCGGGACGTTTTTCCGGCAGAATTCGATATGGTCGAGCAGAACGCGCCGAGAGCCCGGAAGCGACAGGCGATAAAACATGTGGTTGGCGATGAAATGGGAGAGATAATCGCTCTGGTTCGAGGTGCCCGTGATCGATGTCCACGGAACCCCGCGCCTCTTCGCGACGCCGAGCGTAAAGGCGAGGAGCGTGAAGGGCGAGGGATCGTTCATGGCGGTGGAGATCGTGCCGAGCGGCACTCCGGCCAGGGCGACGTCCATATGCTCGGTCGTGTTGACCACGGTGCCGCAAGTGCCGAGCAGGATGGGATCGACTTCGTCGCAATCGATCCCGCGGAAGCCCGAATTGCAAGGTATCAAGCTGATTGCCGTGGCACCCGCCTCCAGAATGCGCCGGACGCGCTGGTTGTAGTCCTCCGGCGTGCCGAGGCCGATCAACTGCCTCTGGGTCCACGTCCGGCCGCGATACATGGTCGCGTAGATGCCGCGCGTGAAAGGATATTGCCCGGGAAAGCCGAGGTCTTCGAGATAGCTCTCGCCGGCCCAGTCGCGCGGCGTATAGAGCGGCCTGATCTCGATTCCGGAGCGGTTCTTGACGACGCGATCCTTCCCGATCTGGCGGCCATAGTCGTAGCCCCACTGGCGATTCGCCTGATCGAGCCCCGGAAGGGGAAGTTGCACGGCTTCATTCGTCATCGCGCGATCTCCCAAAGATGCGAATTCAGCACCTCGCGCGCCTTCGCTGCGAGAGCCGCCACATGGTCGACGATCTGCTGGCGAGAGGAGCCCGGTCCGAAGATGGCGCTCACGCCCGCTTGTAGAAGCGCCGCGCGCTCGTCCTCCGGAACGATGCCGCCGACGAGGAGGCCGATATGGCCGAGGCCGGCCTTCCTCAGCTGAGCGAGCAGGTCCGGCACGATGAGATGGTCGGTGGCCAGCGAGCTTACGCCGATCACGTCCACATCCTCTTCCAGCGCCAGCTTGACGACGTGGGAAATCGTCTGCCAGGGCGGCGTGTAGATCACCTCCATGCCGGCATCGCGGAGATAGGCCGCGACGATCCGGCTGCCGCGATCATGCCCGTCGAGGCCGATCTTCGTGACCAGCACGCGGGGCGGCGGGAACAGGGTCCTCGCCCTCATTGGCGCGCCCGCTCGGCGTCGATGCCCGCGAGAGCGCGCAGCGGGGCCATCAGCTCCCGTGCGATCGCCCGCGGCGTCTTAGCGCCTTTCCGATACCATACCGGTGTCCAGTTGAGCGCTCCGAGAAGGAAGAGGCGGACGAGCGTGGCGTCGCGTTCCTTGGGCAATGCAATCGCGGAAATGAACATCCGGAAGCGCGACTCGTAGCGGTCGCGCAAGGCTTTCAGTTCCTTGGCGATCTCCGGGACGTCGCTCGGCAGGATACGGATGACGACCCGCGCATAGGCGCTTGCGTCCAGGATGGACTCGAGATGGGCCAGAACGGCCTCCTCGAGGCGCGCCCATGGCTCCATCTCCGCCGCGACGGCCGCATCGAGCCTCTCGAGAATGCGTTGCACGCCTTCTTCGTAGACGGCGAGCAGCAGGGCCTGCTTGCTGGCAACGTGAAAATAGATCGCACCGGGCGTCATCGCCGTCGCGGCGGCGAGCTCGCGAATCGTCGTTGCGCGATAGCCTTGCTCGGCGAACTGGAACGCAGCGGTGTCCAGGAGAGCCGGCCACCGATTGGACTGCCGCTTTGCGTTGGTTGCCGCCAATGGCGTCGCTCCGGACCAATAACTAACTAAGCGCTTGTTTAGCATGAGCACGTGCGTAGCGTCAACTCCTGGGTCGGATGCTGCGAGCGGCATGCGCTTCCCGGTCGCCTTGCCCTGTTCTCAGAGGGGCAGAACGGCCGGCGCGCCACTCATACTTTCACGGAACTCAGCGAGCTCTCCGCCCGGTTTGCCAACTTCCCGTGCGCGCAGGGCGTTGGCCCGGGCAACCGCGTCGCCGGACTTTTGCCGCGCACGCCAGAGCTACTCACTGTTGCCGGCAGGCACGGCCAAGCCGCCCTTTCGGAGATCGTCTCGCTGCTGTCTCCCTGCGCAGAAGAGCTCGTGTCAAGCGGCGTTTCGCTTTGTGGAGCGGCGGGGTGCTGCTTTCTTCGGCGGCGGCAGGAGCAGATCGGCCGGCACACGGAAACGGGCGCGTAGGCGTTGCACCATCGCCATGCTCAGGTCCTTCTAGCCTCGCAGGACTTCGCTCACACGGCTCGGGGTGCCCAGAATCGGCACCAGGTCCGCCCGGGTGAGGCCATGCTGTTCCATGAGGTAGCGCATCATCTGGGCCGTGCTCCGCGGCCGCCACAAGGCTCGGGTGTTTCGCGAGACGCTCGACCTTGAGCGGGGTGATGCGGTGTGGTTGCGAGACGTTCTGCTTCGGGCCGCACGCGACAGCGAGGCCTCGCCGTTGGCAGCCGACGTATGGGGAAGCCATTGGCGTGTCGATGCAACCATCGGACGACATGGAAAGAGAGCTGTGGTAAGAACGATCTGGATTGTGCGAACCGGCGAGGACGTACCGAAGTTCGTCACCTGTTGGGTGCTGTGATGAAAGCCAGGAAGCGCGCAAAGAGCGAAGGGCTGTCCGTTTTGGACGTGGTGGCCTTGCTGACCGACCTTCCCGCCGCGGGACTTGCACGCGGGCAGGTCGGCACGATCGTGGAGCAACTCGACGACAGAACTTTGCTCGTGGAGTTCAGCGACGACCAAGGTCGTGCCTACGCGGTCACGCCCTGTCCGCGGGCGGAGCTACTTGTCCTGCACTACGTCCCGGCGGCGGCCTGATCCTTTCCGCATCACATCGCAGGAGTCGATTCTCTGAGGTCGGGCAAGTTCGTCCTGGCGGCGGCGGTGCGGGCGAAATTGATTCTGAAGCCGCTGGTTGGGAATAATATCACGTTTTGCGATAAATTTCTAGCCGAAATTATCTCTATTTGATATATTACTCGTGAAGACGATCGCATGGACCCATGATGCCCGCCGCGAGTTTCGTAAGCTTCCACCTCACGTGCACGCCGACATGGAGGCCAAGATCGAGCGGTTTGCCAAAACCGGGGCGGGCAACGTCAAGCGTCTGACAGGGCGGCCAGGGGCCCGGTTGCGGGT
>Ga0074044_10003478_pt1 | contig 13381 bp, 9 predicted proteins | sample BogForMeECP23OM1_FD_94443 | JGI IMG/M metagenome (GOLD analysis project Ga0074044, IMG submission 94443) | Bog forest soil microbial communities from Calvert Island, British Columbia, Canada - Bog Forest MetaG ECP23OM1 | ecosystem: Environmental > Terrestrial > Soil > Wetlands ... | reverse complement strand
GCCGAACAAGACGACGGCGCTTCAGGCGAGCGTGAGCAAGCTGAGCGTCGTCTTGAGCGGATCGCAGTGAGATCACGGATGGCGGGAGCCGCCGTGCGGGCGGCCAAGGAAAGCGGCCAAAGGGGCAATCTCGGCGGGAGAGCGCATGTCGTGGAATAACAAGGTCATCTGGTCCGAGGGCATGTTCCTTCGGACGCAGCATTTCCAGCAGAACGACCGCTATGTCGAGAGCCTTGTCCGCAGCCGGGTCGCGGACCTCCGCCCCCACCCGTGGGGGCTTTCCGAGCTCGAGATCAATCGCTCGCTGCTCTCTACCGGCAAATTCGCGCTGAGCACCTGCCGCGGCGTGCTCGCCGACGGCACGCCCTTCAATATCCCCGAGGATGTGCCGCATCCCGAGCCGCTCGACCTGCCCGAGAACCTCCACGACTGCGTGGTCTACTTGACGCTGCCGGTACGCCAACCGGGCGGCGTGGAAGTCGACGGGAGCGGAGGCGACCAGGCGGCGGCGCGCTACCATGTCGAGGAATACGAGGCCGTCGACAGCAACAGCGGCTCCGACACGGTCGCCCAGCTGCGCATCGGCAAGCTGCGCCTCAAATACATGCTGGCGACCGACGAGCGCGGCGGCTATCTGAGCCTCGGCCTCGCGCGCGTGGTGGAGGTGAAGGCCGACCGCACGGTGGTGCTCGACGAGAGCTACATCCCCTCCTGCCTCGACTGCATGGTCTCCGGCGTGCTCGCGAACTTCCTCACGGAGCTGGTCGGCCTCTTTCACCACCGCGGCGAGGCGCTCGCCGCGCGCGTCGTCGGCTCCGGCACCAAGGGCGTTGCCGAGATCGCCGACTTCCTCCTCCTCCAGGTGGTGAACCGCCTTGAGCCGCTCCTCGCCCATATGGCGACGGGCGCCGCGATCCATCCTGAACGGTTCTTCTGCTTGGGCCTCGAAATCGCCGGCGAGCTCGCCACCTTCACCTCGCCCACCAAGCGCCCGCCCCAGTTCCCGATCTACAAGCACGACGATCTCGAGTCCTGCTTCGCCCCCCTCATCGCCGAGCTCAGGCAATCGCTGAGTGCCGTGCTCGAGCAGACCGCCATCGCCATCGAGCTGCAGGAGCGGCGCTACGGCATCCACGTGGCCACGATACCCGATCGCGCCCTCCTCACGCGGGCGAGCTTCGTGTTGGCGGTGAAGGCCGATATCCCGATGGAGACGCTGCGCCGGAATTTCCCCAACCAGGCGAAGATCGGACCGGTCGAGCAGATCCGCGAGCTGGTCAACGTCGCCTTGCCCGGCGTGCCGGTGCGCGCCCTGCCCGTGGCGCCGCGCCAAATCCCCTATCACGCGGGCGTCAGCTACTTCGAGCTCGACCGCAGCAGCCAATATTGGAAGCAGATGGGCAAGTCGGGCGGGTTGGCGCTTCACGTGGCCGGCGATTTCCCCGGCCTGCAGCTCGAGCTCTGGGCCATCAAAGAGTAGGGGCAGATGTCGACGGACGACCCATTCGCCGAGCCGGAGGAATCCGAGCATACGGTCATCAGGCCGACGCCCGGCGGGCGCCGCGGCGCGGCACCGGAGGCAGGTGCGCCCGCGGGTGCCCCGCAAGCGCCGCCGCCGCTTGGCGACGGCGAGCCGCTCCCGGTCCCGCTCATCGGCGTCAATGCGCTCGTCAGCGCCGCCTCGCCCATCCTCCACCTCGCCGTGCGGCTCAAGAGCAGCGTCACCCACAACGACGTGGAGGGGCTGCGCACCCGCGTGGTCGCCGAAATCAAGGCGTTCGAGCGCCGTGCCGCCCAGGCCGGCGTCTCGGCCGAGGTAGTGCGCGCGGCGCGCTACGCGCTCTCTGCCACCATCGACGATCTCGTCCTCAATACGCCGTGGGGCAGCGCCAGCCTGTGGACCAAGCAGAGCATGGTCAGCACCTTCCACAAGGAGACCTTCGGCGGCGAGCGCTTCTTCGATCTCCTCGAGATGATGAACCGGGATCCGGCGCGCAATCTGGAGATGCTGGAGCTGCTCTACCTCTGCATCACCCTCGGCTTCGAGGGGCGCTTCCGCGTCGCCCCGCGCGGGGCGACGCAGCTCAACGAGGTGCGCGACAGCCTCTATCGCACCATCCGGCTGCGCCGCGGCGACTTCGAGCGCGACCTCTCGCCCCATTGGAAGGGCATCGCGGTCAAGCATGTGCCTTTCGGGGCCAACGTGCCGCTCTGGGTGCTCGCCATCACGGTCGCGGTGGCGCTCACGCTGATGTATGCGGCGTTCAGCCTGGCGCTCAACCGCAAATCCGACGAGGCCTTCGCCCGGCTCGGGGCCCTCCAGCCGACCGAGCCCCTCGTCTTCTCGCGGCCCGAGCCGCCGAAGCCGCCGCCGAGCACGCAGCTGAGCCGCATCAAGGGCTTTCTCGAGGACGAGATAAGGGCCGGTCTGGTGAGCGTCTTCGAGGACAATTCGTCCATCACGGTGCGCATCACCGGGAGCGGCATGTTCCCCTCCGGCAGCGATCAGGTCGAGCCGCGCTTCCTGCCCATCATCACTCGGATCGGCGATGCCCTCAACGACGAGGCGGGCAAGGTCCTCATCGCCGGCTACACCGACAATGTGCCGATCCGCACGCTGCGCTTCCCCTCGAACTGGCAGCTCTCGCTCGCCCGCGCGCAATCGGTTCAGCGCCTGCTCGCGGATCATCTCAAGGACGCAGCGCGGCTCTCCTCCCAGGGTTTCGGCGAGACCCACCCGATCGCCGCCAACGCCACGACCGAGGGCCGCAACGCGAACCGACGCATCGAGGTCGTGCTGATGACCGAGAACCCGCAGGCCGTTCTCGCCCCCCAGCCGGCGATCAAGCCATGACCGTCCATTAGGAAGCGTCGCGCGATGCTCAAGAAGGCCGTCGCCATCCTGAAATCCCGCGAACTGATCGCGCTTGTCGGCGTGGTGCTCCTCTCGCTTCTCGTCTGGCTCCTGGGGCCGCTCATTGCCATCGCGGACTATCATTTCCTCGAGAACGCCCTCGTCCGCTTCGCCGTCATCCTCGTCCTCTTCGTGCTGTGGGCCCTTCTCCTCCTGCGCACGCGCGCGCGCGACCGGCAGAAGAACGAGGAGCTCGTGACGAGCCTCGTGGCGGCCCCGCCGCCGGGCCAGGCCGGAGCGAGCGACGAGGTGCCGGCGCTCAAGGAGCGCTTCCAGGAAGCCCTCGCCCTCCTGCGCAAGAGCAAGCTCGGCGGCGAATCGCGCCGGCAATATCTCTATCAGCTGCCGTGGTACATCATCATCGGACCTCCGGGTGCGGGGAAGACCACGGCTCTCGTCAATTCGGGGCTCAACTTCCCGCTCGCCGACCAGCTCGGCAAGAACGCCGTGCGCGGCGTCGGCGGCACGCGCAACTGCGACTGGTGGTTCACCGACGAGGCGATCCTCATCGACACGGCCGGCCGCTACACCACCCAGGACAGCAACCAGCTCGCCGACAGTGCCGCGTGGAGCGGCTTCCTCGACCTCCTGCGGAGCAATCGCCCGCGCCAGCCGATCAACGGCGTCCTCCTGGCGATCAGCCTCCTCGACCTCGCGACACTTTCCGAGAAGGAGCGCTACGCGCATGCCCGCGCCATCAAGCAGCGCATCGGCGAAATCCGCGACCGCCTCGGAGTCCGCTTCCCGGTCTATGTCCTCTTCACCAAGGCCGACCTCTTCGCCGGCTTCGTCGAGTTCTTCGACGATCTCGGCCGCGAGGACCGCCAGCAGATCTGGGGAGTGACCTTCCCGTTCGACGAAAAGAGCGAGGGCGGCGGTACGGCGGCACTCTTCGGCGAGGAATTCGACGCCCTGATGACGCGGCTCGAGGATCGCCTGCTGGCGCGGCTCCAGCAGGAAGCCGACATCGTGCGGCGCAAGCTGATCTTCGGCTTTCCGCAGCAGGTGGCCTCGCTCAAGCATGCCGCCGAGGATTTCCTCAACGAGATCTTCCGGCCGAGCCGTCTCGAAGAGACCCCGATGCTGCGCGGCGTGTATTTGACCAGCGGCACGCAGTTCGGCACCCCGATCGACCGCCTGATGGGGATCATCGCCTCGACCTTCGGCTTGGCACGCCAGACGCTGAGCGGCTTCTCCGGCGCCGGGCGGAGCTACTTCATCACCCGCCTTCTCAAGGACGTGGTCTTCGCCGAGGCGGGCATCGTCAGCACCAACCGGCGCGTCGAGCGCCGCAACCTGTGGATACGCCGCGCCGCCTACGCCTTATCGGCGGCGATCGTTTTCGGCATGGGTGCCCTGTGGCTGAGCAGCTTCTACGGCAACATGGCGCTCATCGAGAGCGTCGAGGCCTCCGTCGCCAAGTACAGTGAGGAAATCAGGGGCGTCACCCTCACCAGCTTCGACGACAGCGATCTCAAGACGGTTCTGCCGCCCTTGGGCACGCTGCGCGGCATGCCGACGGGCTATGCCGAGCGCGATACGCCGGCCCCCTTGCGCCTGAACTTCGGTCTCTATCAGGGCGACAAGCTCGGCTTCCAGGCGCTCGACGCCTACCGGCGGGCACTCAACGGGCTGCTCCTGCCGCGCATCCTCGGCGGGCTGGAGCGTGATCTGCGCGCCAACTTGGCACGGCCGGACTATCTCTACGAGGCGCTCAAGATCTATCTCATGCTCGGCCGTAAGGGCCCGCTGGACATCGCCTTCGTCAAGCAATGGATGGTGCTGCAATGGGCGAACGCCTACCCGGCGCCAGGCGAGCAGCCGATGCGCGAGGCGCTCGAGCAGCATCTCACGGCGCTCCTTGCAACACCGCTCAGCGAGGTGCCGCTCGACACCGGATTGATCCAGCGGACCCGACAGATCCTGCTGCAAACGCCCCTCGCGGCGCGCGCCTACAGCCTGATCGTGCACGGGCCGGACGCCGGCAAGCTGCAGGAATGGAACGCGCTCAATGCCGGCGGAGCGGAGACCGACCGGGTGTTCGTGCGGCGCTCGGGCCGGCCGCTCACGGAAGGTATTCCCGGCATCTACACCGTCGAGGGATTCCACCGCGTCGTCCTCCTCGACCTCAAGGGCATCGCGCGCGAGGTCGCCAAGGAGAGCTGGGTGCTGGGGGCGGCGAATGAGCACAAGCCGACCCTCGAGGAGACCGCCAAGCTCGAGAAGGACGTGCTCAGCCTCTATATGACCGACTACGCTGGCAAGTGGGATGCCTTGCTCGGCGATCTTGCGATCGTGCCGCTCGGCAGCCTGGGCCAGACGGTCGAGGTGCTCAACATCCTATCCGGCCCGGCCTCGCCGCTGCGCCGCCTTTTGGTCGATATTTCGCGCCAGACGACGCTCTCCAAGACGCCGGGCGTGCTGCCGACCACCGCCGCGGACACCGCCAAGGTGGCGGCCAAGGAGGGCATCACCGAGGCGCAATCCGCCGCCAAGACCCTCGAGGCCCAATCGGCCACGGCGGCGCGCCTTGCCAACATCGTGGGCGCCAATCCCCAGGCGACCCCCCTGCCCGGCAAGGAGATCGACGACCGCTACAAGGCGCTCCACGACCTGGTCGCCGGGACGCCTTCCGGCCTCGACCGCGTGATCACCATGCTCTCCGCACTTTACACCGCCATGGCGACCGACGGGGCCCAGGCCGTGATGCCTCTTGTGCCTACCGGACCGGCAGCGCAGCTCGCCGCCGAGGCCGGCCGCCTTCCGGCCCCCTTGCGCTCCTGGACCGAGGCCGTCGTCCAAGGCAACTCCGCGGTCACCGTCAAGGGTGCCCGCGAGCGCATCAATGCCGCGTGGAAGTCCAATGTGCTGCCGTTTTGCCAAAAGGCGCTCGACAACCGCTACCCGATGGTCCGCGGCAGCTCCGCCGACGTGACGATCGACGATTTCTCGCGCCTCTTTTCCCCCGGCGGCCTGATCGACGCCTTCTTCGACAGCGAGCTCAAGTCGTTCGTCAACACGACCGAGCGGAGCTGGCGCTGGCAGCGTGTCGAGAACGTCGGCGTCGGCTCCTCGAACGAGGCGCTGCTGCAATTCCAGCGCGCCGCCGCGATCCGCGACAGCCTGTTCGCCGGCGCCAAGGCGCCGCACATCAGGTTCACCGTGACGCCGCTCTCGCTGGACGCGGGAGCGACGCAGGTCCTGCTCAGCATCGATGGGCAAGCGCTCAGCTATAAGCACGGGCCGCCCATCGCGACCCAGCTGCAATGGCCCGGCACGACCGGCGTCGCCGAGGCGCGGGTGGCATTCTCGGCAACTGCTGCGGATGCCGCCTCGCCGCCCTCGCCTTTGAGCATCACGCTCTCCGGCCCCTGGTCGTTGTTCCGCCTCCTCGACAAGGCGACGGTCACGCGCTCGACGCTCTCCGAAAAGATGACCGTCGCCTTCGCGCTCGGCGGCCACAGCGCGAGCTTCGAGCTCGACGCCAACAGCGTGGTCAATCCCTTCATGCTCGATGCATTGGAGCGTTTCCGGTGTCCGCCATCCCTCTAAGCGCCGAAAAATCGCCGGCACTCCTCGGCTATTACGGCAAGGTGCCGGTCAAGGGCGATTTCGTCGGGCAGGGCTTGCCGCGGGCCTTTCTCGATCCGTGGGACGGCTGGTTGCAGGAAGCGCTGGGCCGCAGCCGGGAGCAGCTCGGCGACGGTTGGCTGGCGAGCTATCTCGTGAGTCCGATCTGGCATTTCGCCTTGCCGGCGGGGCTCTGCGGCGAATGGGCCGTGGCCGGCGTGCTGATGCCGAGTGTCGACCGCGTCGGGCGCTACTACCCGCTCATGGTGGCAGCACTCCTCCCGGAGCCCGTCCCTCCCGCACGCCTCGCGGCGGGCGCCGAGGTCTGGTACGCGCAGGCCGAGACACTGGCGCGCTCGTCGCTCGAGGAAAGCTTCGATCTCGCCGATTTCGACGCCCTCGTCGCGCGCATGGACCCGCCCGGTGCGGCGCCGGCTGAGGCCGGCGATGCCGCCACGGCCGGTCCTGCCGCTGCCGACGGCGGCTGGCGCATGGCACTCTCCTCGACGGGTGGGCTCGCCGCGGCCTATGCCGGCATCGTCGATCGCCAGCTTGCGTCGAGCTATCCGCGCTACAGCCTGTGGTGGTCGTCCGGCTCCGACCAGGTCCAGCCGTCCTTCCTCGTCGTCGTCGGCATGCCTCGCGCCGACGGTTTTTCCGCCCTCCTCGACGGGCGCTGGGAGAAATGGAATTGGGCGAGCGACGGCGACGGTGGCGGCACCGCCGCCGCGCCGCTGCCCTGGGCGTGATGGGCGCGCGCACGCCTGCCTTCCGCTTCGCTTCGGCGTCGCGCACGCACGTAGGCCGCGTGCGCAAGCGCAACGAGGATGCCGTGCTGGAGCGGCCGGATCTCGGGCTCTGGGCGGTCGCCGACGGGATGGGCGGCCACGAGCGCGGCGACTATGCCAGCCGGCAGATCGTGGGCTCGCTCAACGAGACGGCCGCACCCACGAGCGGTGCGGCGTTCCTCCGCGACGTGAAGACCCGGCTGAGTGCCGTCAACCAGACGCTGCGCTCAGCAGCACTCGCCGCCGGGCACGATGCCATGATCGGCAGCACGGTCGTAGCCCTCCTCGCCTTCGAGGGCAGCTATTGCTGCGTGTGGGCCGGCGACAGCCGGTTCTATCTGCTGCGCAACGGCGAGCTGCGGCAGATCACGCGCGACCATAGCTACGTGCAGGAGCTGATCGACAAGGGCGAGCCGGCACCCGAGGCGCTCGACTCTCACCGCTTCGACAACGTGGTCACGAATGCCGTCGGTGCCGGCGAGGAGCTCGTGCTCGACGAGGTGCGCGATCGCCTCCGGCCGGACGATGTATTGCTGCTCTGCTCGGACGGCCTCACCCGCATGGTCTCCGACTGGGAGATCGCGAGGGCCTTGGAGGAAAACCCCGTCGATGCGGCCGCCGACCGCCTGATCGAGGAGACGTTGGCGCGCGGGGCCAAGGACAACGTGACGGTCGTCATCGTGCGTTGCATCCCCATCGACATGGGCTAGGGCTGCCGCGATGGCGCGTCAGTGCTGTGGGTCGACGCGCAGGAAGAGGTAGCTCGCGAGCGGCCGGTCGCTGCCCGCAGCGGTCGCCTCCGCCAAGGCGGTCTTGAGCGCCGGCAGGAAATCGGTCGCGGATTCCGTCTGCGGACGGGCTGTCGCGAAAAGGGGCTGCCTCGAGGATATGGCGATCACCATGTTGTCGCCGTAGGGCGGTGCCGCCACGAGCTCGCCGCGCGTGCCGAGCTTCTTCTCCTCCCCCGCCCTGACCGTGCTCCCCATCGCCGTTGCACTCCACAGCAGGTGACTGACGTCACCACTGCCGTCGAGAAACGCGAGATAGAGATACCCGCCGTAACGCGGCGTCGCCTTCAGGGTGATGACGAGCTTGTCACCGTCCCGGTAGGCGCGGCTGGGGTTGTCGAGCTCGATACTCGGTGCCGCCGTATCGAACTTGCCGACCGGTGCCGCCTCGGCCACCGCCAATTCCGCTTGGCAGAACGGCCATTTGAGAACCGTGACGGCGGTGTCGACGCGCACGACGCCCGACAGCTTGGAGAGCGCCGGTGCGAGCGACGTCTTGTCCTCCTCCGTGGCGACGAAGCCGGACAGCGAGACGACCCCATCTTGCGCGAGCGACGGCGTCAGATTGGCGCAGCTGTAGTTCGAGATCGTTTGCTCCACCAGCCCTTGCGTCCGCCTATAGTCGAATGGCGGCTTGGCGACCGCCGGCACGGCGGTGGCGAGCTGCTCCTCCTTTTCCGGCGGGGGAGGTGGCGCGCTCCCGGCAGGGGTGGAGGCTTGCGTTGCACCACCGCTCGCCTCTTTCACCTCGACCGGAGAGGGAGGCGGCTCGCTGGCCTTGGGCGTGGGCTGCGGGGATTTGTCGGGCGAAGGTGCTCCCTCCACTTTTGACGACGAACCGTCAGCCGGGCGCTCGCCTCCCCGCGAGGCGAGGAAGAGCGCGGCCCCGCCGCCCAACAGGCCGACGAGAACCACGGCCGCGACGGCAACCCTCCTGCCGGAGCGGCCTTTGCCGGCACCCTTTGCCGTCGCTGCCGCCTGCCGCGCGGTGCGGAGGCCGGGCTCGAAGACGGTCGCTGCCGAGGAGTCGTCCTCGCCCGCGGCCAGCAACTCGCGGATCGAGCGCGGCCGCCGGTCCGGATCGGGCTCGAGCATATGGGCAAGCTCGGCGCGCAATTCCTCAGGCACGCGCGACAGGTCGGGGACGGCGGCGCGGCGCTCGATCACCGTGCTTGGCGAGTTTCCCATGTCGAGCGGCTTGCCGATCGCGGCGGCACAAAGCACGAGGGCGAGACTGTAGATATCGGAGCGCGCGTCGACATGGCTGCCGAACATGCCGAGCTGCTCGGGCGAGGAGAAAAGATAGCGCCCCGCAAACTCGCCGCCGATGATCGTCGCGGTCTGCGGGTCGGCCAGCTTGGCGATGCCGAAATCGATGATCTTGGCATGCTCGACCTGCCGCCCCGGGATGATGATGTTCTCGGGCGAGATGTCGCGGTGGACGATGCCCTTGTCATGGGCCGCCGCGAGCCCGGAGGCCACGCGGTCGCGCAAGCGGCGGACCTCGGCGGGCTCGAGCGGCCTCTCCTTGAGCACGTGCGACAAGGACGGACCGCCGACAAACTCCATGACGAGATAGAGCCGCCCGGCTTCATCGCGGAACACGCCGTCGTAAGCGACGATGGCGTCGTTCCTCAGGGTCCGCAGCGTCGCCGCCTCGCGCCGGAAGAGCTCGACGATCTTGGGATCGTTGGCGAACTCGGGACGGATCAGCTTGATGGCGTGCTGGGTCTGGAGCTCGAGATGGACGGCGCGATAGACCTCGCCCATGCCGCCGCGGGCGAGGAGCTCCTCCACCCGGTAGGTGTAGCCGAGCACGGTGCCAAGCGGCACGTTGCTCGTCCCGCCTTGCGGGGCTGCGGCCTCGGCAGGCGGGGGGCGGAACGCCTGCGTACGCTCAGACTCGGCACCCGCCTCCTGATCCTCGGAGCCTTCCTCGTCTAATCCCACAATCCACAATCCTCCGAATTTGTCTCGAGGTAAAGCGCCAACAAGCCGCGCGCCGCTCAGTGCGGGGTCAGTCCGGCAATCTCCAGCAAAAGGGGAATGGTCGGCGCCCCGTGGGCAAAGCGCTCCCGCAAGGAGCGCAGCTCGGCGTCGCTCACGCGCAAGAGCGTTGCGCTGAAGGCGCGCGGATCGGGGGTGTGCATGAGGAACGCCTGCATCTCGTTCATGTCGATCTCCTCATTGTCGGTGTCGTAGCCGAGGCCGCCGAGGAAGGCGCGGAATGACGCACGCTCGGCCTCCGTCAGGCCGTGGTGCCAGAATTCGATGCAGTAGCTGCTGTAGATCGAATTCGTGAAGTAGATTCCGTGGCTCAGCTCGTGCTGGATGATCGTGTATCGCAAGCTGGCATAATCGGGATCGGAGGCGTCGGTCGCATCCGGCCGCTGCCGCTGGGCAAACGAGATCAGCGCCTTGGCGGGTGCGACCACCTCATAGCCGAGGTTGGAGAGGCGAATGGCCCCTTCCTCGATCAGGATGCGGCGCACGGCCTCCTCGTCCGCATTGAGCGCGAGGCTGTCGCGGGCCGCCGAGGCGAAGAAGCGCACGAGCTCCGCTGCTGAATAGTCGTGACCCATGTAGAAGCTCTCCGGCGTGGCGCCGTGGGCTTTGACATAGTCGGCGAGCTCGGGCTCGCTGAGAATGCGCTGCTTCGGCGCCCCCTTTTCCTCGATGAACGTCGCCACGCGGTTGAGCGCGCGCGCCTGGTCGCCGAGTGTTGCGAACTTGAAGACGAGGATGTTCTCGTTGCCCGCCGGGCGGAAGATGCGAAGCTCGCGCGCGTCGCTCGCCAGGATCTCCGGCAGGGCGGCGATCGGCGCCTTGCCGGAGGCGGCGGCAGGCGGCGTGACGACCGTATCCGGCGTCGTGCTCGTTGCCACCGTCGCCGGAGCGATGCTCGGCGCCCGCGTCGTTGCGGGAGAGGATGCCGTGGCGGCCGCTGCCAGGGGTGGTGCGACCGGGGCCGCAGCAACGGCCGCTGCCGGCGGCGGTGACGGATGCGGGCTGTCGACGCTCGGCCGATCGGGCTGCGCGCGGTAGAGTCCGGCCAGGACGACGATGGCGGCCAAGGCGAGCACGAGTGCGTGCGGCCAGAACCGGAGGAACCCACGCGCGCGTAATCCGGGCATCTCTGCTGCTCCCAAGGCGGTTGCGCGCAGCATCGGAACGTCGCCGGCCGCATTCTGACACGAGACACCTCCCGTGTTAACCTCCCCGCGGCCGCGGCCGCCTGCCGGGCCAGGAAAGGCCGTGCGCGACCGGCGCAAAGCGGCTATAATTCGCGCTCTTCGCGGTCAAGGAGGTGTGGGATGCGACGGTACTGGCTGAGGGCCTCGTGCTTGGCGGTTCCGGTGGCACTCTTGCTCGCGAGCGCGGCCACGGCGCAGAACGTCAAGAATTTCACCGGCGGGAATCCGAGCAAGGACGACCTGATCCAAGCCTTGACGCCACCCGCGGGCAACCCGGAAGTGAAGTACCGCGGCCTCAAGATCATGAATGAGGCGCCGGCGGAGCAGAAGTCAGCCATGCCGGCCGTGGCACTGCGCGTGAATTTCGAGCTCAACTCGGCCGAGCTGACGCCCGACGCGCGGGATGTCCTGAAGCAGGTCGCGGCGGCGATGCAATCGTCATCGCTTCAGCGCTTCCACTTCCTGCTCGAAGGCCATACCGACAGCACCGGCAGCGCCGACTACAATCTGTCGCTCTCGCGCCGGCGCGCCAAGGCCGTGTTCGAATTCCTCACTGTCTCGGAAAAGGTTCCCGCGGACCGGCTGGTGATCGAAGGCAAGGGTGCCTCAGCGCCGCTCGATTCCGCCCACCCGGAAGACGCCGCCAACCGGCGGGTGCAGATCGTCAACGTCGGCAGCTGAGGGCGCCTGCTCGGAAGGTGCAGCGGGCATTGAGGCCGAGCGGCACGTTGCGCTCGTGCGTGCGGGCCTCCTCGGTCGTGGCAAATTCACCATGTCCTGCTCGAGGGGCTCGCCGGACGCGCCGAGCGCGATCCGACCGAGGGCCGCATCACGGCGAGCAAGATCCTGAAATACCCACTGCAAATGCTGCCGACCATGGCCGACCGTATCGGCGGCGCCCCCCAGGTTCCCGTGGCCTACCGTGGCGGCGTGGACTTCGTCGTGAAATCGGAGACGCCGGGCTGATGGCACTCCGGCGATGCCGGCGCCAAGCTCGACGTGGACCGGGAGGGCGCTGCTATGCTAAGAATTCCGTACGGCTCCGTCAATTTCGAGTGAGGATGCCATGCCGCCCGTAGCGAGGATCACCGATCTGGGAAGCCATGGCGGCGCCATCACGACCGGCTCGCCCAACGTGATGGCCGGCTACCTGCCGGTCGCGCGCCTGACCGACGTGTACACCTGCACGGTGCACCCGCCGAACCCGATCGTCACCTGCTCGACCACGGTCTTCGCGAACTATCTGGGCGTGGTGCGGATCGGCGACCTGACGACCTGTACCGCCGCCATTTCGACCGGCGATATCACCGTGATCGTGGGCGGCTGACCGCCGCCAGCGCCCGCTTCACCGTGTGCCAACCAATTTGCTGAACTTGACGCACGCAACTCCAATTCAGCACGCGGCCGCGACATGAAAAAGCCGCCGATCTCTTTGCGAGATCAGCGGCTTGATTTGGTTGCGGGGGTAGGATTTGAACCTACGACCTTCAGGTTATGAGCCTGACGAGCTACCGGGCTGCTCCACCCCGCGGCAATGCACGACAGAGGACAGATGACAGGTATCAGATGCCAGCGCAGGGCCGCGTGGATTGCAAAGGACGTGACGGCTGCATGCTTCTCTGATCCCTGATCGCTGATCCCTGTGCTTGGAGGGCCTGGCGGCGACCTACTCTCCCGCGTCTTAAGACGCAGTACCATCGGCGCTGAGGGTTTTCACGGCCGAGTTCGGAATGGGATCGGGTGTTCACCCCTCGCTATGGCCACCAGGCCATCCAAGGGCAGAGGACGGACGACAGATGCTTTTTCCGTCATCCGGCATGTGAAGGTTGTCTGTGCTGGTCGGGGTTATCGGATGGGGCTTGCTCCTGCGCGAGGCGAGCAAGCCGATCGAGCGATTAGGACCGGTTAGCTGCATGCGTTACCGCACGTCCACACCCGGCCTATCGACGTGGTGGTCTGCCACGGCTCTCGGCGAGACCTGGTTTCGAGGAGGGTTTCCCGCTTAGATGCTTTCAGCGGTTATCCCGGCCGCACATAGCTACCCGGCGCTGCGGCTGGCGCCACAACCGGTACACCAGAGGTGCGTCCATCCCGGTCCTCTCGTACTAGGGACAGCGCCTCTCAAGT
>Ga0074044_10003477_pt1 | contig 13382 bp, 8 predicted proteins | sample BogForMeECP23OM1_FD_94443 | JGI IMG/M metagenome (GOLD analysis project Ga0074044, IMG submission 94443) | Bog forest soil microbial communities from Calvert Island, British Columbia, Canada - Bog Forest MetaG ECP23OM1 | ecosystem: Environmental > Terrestrial > Soil > Wetlands ... | reverse complement strand
CCTGGCACCCTCTATTCAGTGCCTGTGCTGGCCGAGCAGATGGGGGTGTCGACCACCCCGGTTCGCGAGGCGCTGCTCGAACTCAGTCGATCAGGGCTGGTCGCGCCGCTTAAGAACCGAGGGATCCGGGTTCAATCGATGTCGCTCAAGGAACTCGACGACCTGTTCGCGATCCGTGTGCTCCTGGAACGACACGCGCTGGAACTCATCGCCGAGCGTGGACTTACCGATGCCGAGCCGCTGCGCGCGCTTGCCGAGGCAGTCCGGGGGGCAGTCGCCCGTGAGGATGTGAGCGCGTACCTGTCAACGGACCGGGGCTTCCACGAAGCGCTGGTGCAGCGTGCCGATAACCCGCGCATGACGCAGATGGTACTGGCGCTGCGCGACGACATGCGCCTGTACGGCATCGACACGCAGGAAGGCCGCGCGCGCCAGCGCGCCTCGGTGGACGAACATTTCCGCATGATCGATCTCGCGGTGGCTCGCGATCGTCGTACCATCGGCGAGCTCATCACGCATCACATCATGGGCTGGCGTCCGCTGTTCGCACGGGCCCTCGAAGGTCCTACCCTCGCGGCGCTTAGGGCGACCTGAGACGCCGCGTTGGCCACCGTGATCGCGGGGCCTTGACGCGAAGGTTCACGGAGCTTGGCGTTGCTCCGCATTCCCGGTCGAGCTTAACGATCCCCTGTAGACCTTATCGACCAGCGGATTAATTGCTACGGTTGTCTACAGTGCGTGAAGGCGCACATGGACAAAGCGCACGCAATCATTTGAATATTCATCGCAACGAGGCGGCCGACCGGAACACGACCAGCGACCCAGTGCGGGCGCATCTGCCTGGGGAGAAAGAAGATCAACCTGAGCCAAGTGTTTGCTGGCCAAAAGGTCGGCGTGAAGGAAGAAGACGAGGGAATCTGGCAGGTCAGCTTCATGCACTACGAGATTGGCTACTTCGATCTCGATACCTGCCGGGTGGAACCTGTGGATAACCCCTTTGGACCCAAAGTGTTAAGCATGTCTCCGGTATAAAGTGCAAACCATGTAACCGGTACATACCTTTGTATATTTGGTGGCCAAGGGCGGAATTGAACCACCGACACACGGATTTTCAGTCCGCTGCTCTACCAACTGAGCTACTTGGCCATTGTGCAACCACGACGAGACCTTCACACACGCGGAGAATCTTTCCACCGGGCAGGCAGGAGCCGTCTGCACGAAGACGCCTATTGTAACTTATCAGCAACCGTTGCGGTGAGTCGGAAAGACTGCGCACGACCGGTTCGAGATTGAACATGCGATAGTAAGTGTCGCCTTAAAGAGGCGCCGCCGATTGCACGCTTCTTCGCGTCATCCGACATGGCGCGTGTACTCGAGCCGATAGCGCAACTGGCGCCGGAGTTTCTCCAACAGCGAACGCGCGGCCGGGTCGCCCGCACGGTTGTCCTGCTCCAGGGGATCGTCTTCCAGGTCGTAGAGCATGTACGCGCGCAGTTTGCCGTCAATGGCGAGCTTGTGGCGCCGAGTGCGCAGCATGACTAGTTTCTCGCCATGTCCGATTTCAGCCAGTTGGCTTTCCCGCAGGTCCCTTGTCGTCTGCCGCAGGAGGGGCCAAAGCGAGCGGCCCAGGCATCGTGCTGACGGCGCGCAACCGGCAGTCTCCAGCAGCGTCGGAAAGATGTCGATATTTTCTACCAGAGAGTCGGTGATAACGTTGGCCCCAATTCGATTCGGCCAACGTGCGATAAGGGGGATCCGGATGCTCGATTCGAGAAACGTCCGCTTGCCAAAGCGTCCATGGTCGCCAAGCATCTCGCCATGGTCTGAAAGAAAGACAATGAACAAATCATCGAGCCAGCCCCTGCGCCGGAATGCTTCCAGAATGTGCCCTATGCTGTGATCGATCAGCGAGATCTTGCCGTAATAATTGGCACGGATCTGCGCAATGAGTGGCAGCGCGTCCGGTCCCAGGTTCGGCGCGGGAAATTTCTGGGTCAGCAAATCCGGCTGCGTTTCCCGCTGCGTCGAAGCGGGGATGGGAACGGGCGTGTCCTCTGGCCGATACATCGTGGCATACGTCCCCGGCGCATCCATGGGCGGGTGGGGGCCGCCGAACCCGACGAAAAGGCACATCGGCCTTGCGTCGGCGTAGGTGTCGACGAACTCCGCCGCTTTACGGCCCACGTAACTATCCAGAAAATCGTCGACCGGCAACAGGCTTGCCGCCACCACCGTGTCGCCCGCCGCGTGACGCGCGTAGTCCTGCTGGACGAGTTCCCAGAGGCCTTTGCGCTTCCATTCCTCCGTCAGATACGAAGTTGTGACCGCACTCGCAGCCGGCCCTGCCGTTTCGTGCACATATTCGAAACCGCACCGGTGCATGAAATCCTCGCGCTGCCGAAGATCTGTGCCCGGAGCGTGGACGTAGTAGTGCGCCTTGCCAACCAGGGCCGTCCGGTAACCACTCTTCTGAAGCAGACGAAACAGCGTCTCGTCGTCAGCGTTGATTTCTCCATGGTTCGTCCACATACCATGGTTGTGCGGGTAGACTCCGGTGGCGAACGATACGCGCGCAGGCATGCATAGTGGCGTAACCGTCGTCGCCTGCGCGAACCTCATGCCTTCTCTTGCGACACGGTCCAGATTGGGAGTCTGAATCTGTGGGTGACCGGCGCAGCGAATGCAATCGGCACGCTGCTGATCCGTCATCAGAATCAGCATATGTGGTCGTGCCGTCACCGCATGCTCCTGAATTTGCGCGGCGCGTTACCCGCCGCGCTCGCCCGTTAGACGCCTTGCGGCGCGTCGAAGATATGAAGCTCAATGATACAATGCAAGAACTCGCTGGCGCGACTTGGGGTCCTTCGGGTGTCGCTCGAGCGCCAACTGGTCGACCATGACCCCGGCCCGCCTTCTCTTGGCCGCCAGTCGCCTGTGCAAACGGGCTCGGTTTGGATATCGCCCCGATCCGGGTCGAGGATAATCGCCGTCGAACTCAGATCAGCCGATGACATTCCGTCATTTCTTGATCACCCGATTCAGCTATCGTGGCAAGGACGCGTTCAAGGAAATCGCCGGGCCGACTTTCCACAGGGGCGGAGACCCGCTCGAACCGGCACGGCTCGAATTGCGGTTCAAGGTCTTCGAGTTCACCTGCCTTCCAAGTGTCCTCGCCCAGAGCGAGGCGAATTTCGCGTGGATTATCCTCGTCGACAGAGCACTGCCGGCAAAATACCACGACCGCCTTCGGTCGCTCACGAAGTACAAGAAGGACACTTTTATCCATCCGTTTGATCCACAGTTGAGCTTGGCAACGCTCGGCTGGTTGCGGCCTTACTTGAGTGACGACAATGACTATGTAATCACGACCAACCTCGATGACGACGACTCGCTCCCGACTCGCTATGTGGCGGAGATTCAAACTCGTCTCGGCTGCCTGGAGCGCATCGATGCAGCGCCGTTGACCGGCATCGTTGGCGCCAGGCAGATTATCGAATGGGACTTGCTTACGTCGCGCGATGCGCCGTTCGGCTGGAAGGCTTCATGGCATAGGGGGCCCAGCGTGGCGAGTGCCGGATTGACCCTTTCCTGCAAGGCTCCGAACGTCGATCTGTGCGTACTTGCCTTGAGGCATGTGCGGGCCGAGACGTATCTCGATTTCTCCAGGCCACCTGCGCATGGCAATGTGCGCTGGTTTCAGGACACCATCGTGAGGGCGGCTCAAGCGGTCCACGTCGACGTCACGGCGTGGGACCACGACGACCTGTTCCATGACATCAGCGAGGAAGTGGGGCCGGTCCTGATGACCAATCACGTGAGAAACGACCAGACCCAGAGGCTGTTCGAACAGAAGACGCGCGCGCGCGTGACCGGGCCTGGCGACTTCCCGGGTTTGCCGATCGACTGGGAGAAGGCCCGTGCCTATGCGCCTAGCTTCGAATCGACGGATGCCTGAGGCGAGGCGGTCTTGCTCAGGCTTGCCATGCATCCAGGTTGTTTGACCACCGGGCAGCCCGCCTCGCGCTAGGCCATGGCTGGCTTCGACAACCCGCTTGAGACTTGGAACGCACGCTTCGCACGCGATGATTTCCACTTCGGCGAGGAGCCGAATGCGTTCCTGCGTGCGCAGGCTCACCGGATGCGACATGGCAGCTCGGTGCTCTGCGTTGCCGACGGGGAAGGCCGGAACAGCGTCTGGCTTGCTGAGCAAGGCTTCCAAGTCACGGCATTCGATTTTGCGCCCAACGCGGTGCACAAGGCCAGGCGGCTGGCACAGCGACGCGGCGTCAGCGCGACCCATGAATTGGGCGATATCTACGCCTGGCCCTGGACGAGCGCGCGCTACGCCGCGCTAGTGGCGGTATTCATCCAGTTCTTGCCGCCTGATTCCCGCGACAGCGTATTTGCCGGGATGCAGTCCGCGGTGGAACCTCGCGGCCTGTTCCTGCTCGAGGGCTTTCGCCCGGAGCAGGTCGACTACGGGACCGGGGGCCCGCCGCGCCGGGAGCACATGTACACGCGAACGTGGCTGGAGACGATATTTGCCGGCTGGGAGATTCTGGCCCTCCAGGAGTACGACGCGGTGATTCAGGAAGGCAAGGCGCACAACGGCATGTCGGCGCTCATCGACCTGGTCGCGCGAAAGCCTTAGCGGAGGCAGCGTCGCGGTAGCGTGCCGGCTTGCGGCCACCTGGCCCTGCGTTCGCCGCTTATTGTGCCGTGTCCGAGACGGATGCCTTGTCGACCACCGTAAACGAGGTCCAGATGAACTCGAACTGCTGCTGGATCGGTTCGTTGAGGCGCAGCGTGTAGGTGGCATCAGAAGACAGCAGCGTCACCGTGCTGTCGACCTTGAAGTGGCATTCGGGCAGCAGCAGCGTATTGATCGGCATGGTGGGCTGCCGGGCGCTCGGCGGCAGATACAGCGCCGCAAAGCAGCGCTGCGTGGAATCGGCCACCTCGGGACTGCTGTCTCCGGAATAATCGGTCACCAGCTTGACGAAGCGCGGGCTGCGGCCGATGTGCTCGACGCCGATCTCTACATGATCGACCATCAGTCGCCTGAAGCGACGCACCACCGAAACAGTCCAGGGCGCCGTGTCGTTCTCGCGGAAAGCGAGCAGCGATCCGGGGATGATGCGGTTCAAGTCGTCGGTCTGCCCACGCAGTCGCGAGCCGGAATCGCTGCGGTCCCTTAGCTGCCAGACTTCCGGTACCACTCCCGGGGTGTCGGCGATGGACATCGGTGTCGGACCGGCCGCGCTTGCGCCACCATTGGCGGGCGAGTTCGAGCCTGCGCCCAGCGGCGAGATGGCGATCCCCTCCAGTTGCGGCTCGTGCATCGGGATTTCCCTGGCGCGCGCCATGGCCTCGTCGCGCAGGACCTGAATGATGCTCGAGGCGCTGAAGATCGTCTGCACGGCAAGATCGACGGGCACGCGATCCTCGGTGCGGGCAACGCGGCTCGCAGTCGGATCGAAGACGGGCTTGAGCTTGGCCAGCAAGGCGAGCTTTCCCGCGCTCGCCGATGCCACGGCGCCTTGTAGCGCATCGGAGTCCCGCAGGGCGGTCAGTTCCTTGTCGATCATCGCCACCAGCGGCGACGGATCGAGGAACAGCGGGTTGCCGGCAGTTGCCGTAGAGGCCCACTGCAGGCCATCGGTCGCATCGAGGTCGACCACGAACCCTCTTTGTTGCACGTGGCTTGCACCGCCCGCCTCGGGCGGCTGCAGGTGCAACAGCTTGCACCACCGCTTGAACCAGCCATCCGCCCAGAGCGCATCGCGTGGCGAGAACTGACCGTCGTTGATCGCCTCCAGCAGCAGCAGCCGGATGTATTGCTGTTCGGGCGTGGTCAGCGTGTCCTGCGCGTCGTCGGTCTGGCCCACGCCGATGCTGCGCATTGCCAGGCCGCGCGCTCTTGCGAAGCGGTAGGTCTCATGGACCTCTTTCCACTGCCCGGGTATGCGCTTCTTGAAGCGGATGAACCGGAGCAGGAATTCCGTCTGCCGATGATGGAACATGTGCACGACCACCCAGTGCGCGCGCTTGAGCCAGTATGGATCGGCGGTATGGCGAATGTGGCGCAAGAAACAGTCGTAGGCCTGAAAGAAGGACTGGCAGAGGCGCAACGCGGAGATCCAGAAGTTCCGCTCGAACGCACGCTGCTGCAGTTCGCCTTCGACGTAGAGGTTGAGCAGTTGCTGGCTGATTGGCTGCGCGTGCTCGTCCAGGATCAGCAGCGCCTCAAGCTGTGTCGGGCTGGGTGGGCCATCGTCGATGAGCTTGGCGATCGATACGCAGGTCAGGTTCTGTGCCTGGATCGGATCGTGGCTCGACAACGAGCGCCAAAGGCTGTCCGCCGCTCCGCCGTTGAGCAGGCGCTCGGTGTGGTCAGTACCAATAGATGCTGCAGCGTCGACAGTACCCATGTGCGATGAACCCGAAGTTGCGGCCACAGTTGGCTCATGCACAACTCATGCCAGCAATCCCGGCTCGCCGATGTCGGAGCGCTCATGCTGACCTTGCCGTCGTATGCCGAACCACTTCGCTTTGCGCGCGGACTGTAGGCGCAGGATTGAAGTCCACAGCCTGCGTCGCCCGACGTCCGGCGATGGCGTGGAGCGTCTTAAGGCTCGCGGGTCGTGTCCAGCACGTGCCTCGCCCGGGGCCGGGACGCGTCAGGCATCAGGGCCGGCTGCGGCGCTGCCGACTCGCGCTGCCGAGTCGGTCCAATTCGCGAGTTTGAGGCCCTGCGCCGCGGCGGCCACCGCGGCGGCAAAAAACCGTTCCAGCTCGCGCACCAGCGCGGCGTTTTCGTAGAGCACGTGCTTTTTCTCCCGCACCCTTTCCTGCATCGCCCGACGCCACTCCAGATCGTTGGCCAGGCGCAGGGCGAGTTCCACGTAGTGGCTCGCGCTCTCGGCCGCAAGGGCGTCGATTCCCATCTGGCGGTACAAAGCGTGCGTGATGCGACTGCGAGCATAGGGCCCGGGCCAGGTCACGATCGGCGTGTCGACCGCGAACATCTCCAGACTCGTCGTTCCCCCGCCGAAGACCGGGGTATCCAGGACAGCGTCGACCGACGGCAGAAAGCCCAGCAGCGCATCGAGCTTGAGAAAAGGCAGGTAGGCGACGCGGTTGGTATCGAGCATCGACAGCCGGAAGCGCTCCGCCAGCAGCGCTGTCAGCTGGGCCGACTTGTTGTTGATGAGCACCAGCAGGCCTTTCGGGTCGCGCTGCAGGATGCGCGAGACAACGGCATCGAATTCGGGGTGCAGCTTGATGAGGTTCTGGGCGCAAAAATAAATCTTCGCATCGGCGGGCAACCCGAGGTCCGTGCGCGTCGGCGGACGGGCCGCCGGCGAGGGCTGGCGGAAAAATGTCGGGACCGTCGACAGGCGGATCAGCGTTTCGGTGTAGTGATCCTGCGCCTCGCCGGTTTCGAGATCCTCGGCGGAGAGGAAATAGTCGATGCTGCCGATGCCTGTGGTCACCGGATGGCCGAACGTGACGCACTGCACCGGAGCGAGGCGGCCGAATGCCAGGAAATAGGTCGTCGGCTCCATGCCGATATCGGTGTAGAACAGCACGTCCAGGCGCGCCTCGGCGATCGTCTGCCGGGCGCTGGCGAGATCTTCGCCCAGCACCGTCACCCGCGTGTGGGGCAGAGGCAGTGCCGGGTCGGGCGGATCGAAGCGGAAAACGGTGACGTCGAACGCCCCACGGTCGAGTTGCCGGCTCAACCCCAGGAACAGCTTGGTCATCGGATGTTCCGGCTGGAAATACCGGGATATGAATCCGATCCGGATCTTTTCGCCCGGGCCGGCGTAGCGCTCGCAGTGCGCGGTGCGCCAGGCAAGCTGGGGGCTCGCGCGCAGGTAGAACTCGGCGAAGCGCTGGCGCAATTCGCGGTCGTTGCGGCCGTGGTACCCGGTGTAGAAGATCGCGCTGCTGGCGTAGCGCAGCGGGTCGGCAAGGCGGACGTCCCGGGCCGTCAGATCGGCGATGCCGGCAAACAGGCGCTCGCGGGTGCGCTCGATTTCCTCCACCGACATGGCAATGACCGGGGTGAGGAAGGCGAGCTTGGCTTCCAGGCCGGGGTTCGGCCAGATCGACAGCGCCTGGCGGTAGGCGTTCGCCGCATCGGCCGTGCGTCCCGCGTCCTGCAGGGCGTTGCCCAGGTAGTGAAAGGCTTCTGCCGCCTCTTCCTTGCGCTCGCAGAGCAGCAGCAGGCCCCCGAGGTTGTTGAGCGCGCCGATGTGCTGCGGCTGCAGCGCGACGACTTGCCGATAGGACGCCTCGGCAGCGGCGAAGCGCTTTTGCTCGCGCTGAACGTTGGCGAGGTTGAACCAGGCGTCGGCAAGCCGCGGATCGAGCGCGAGCGCCCGTTGCAACGCCGCTTCCGCCTCGGCATGGCGCAGGAGCATCGCTAAAGCGTTGCCGAGGTTGCTCCACGCCGCCGGATTATCGTCCTTGACGGCGATCGAATCGCCGATCAGCCGCGCGGCCTCTGCGTAGCCCTTGTTCTGATAGGCGAGCAGGCCGAGGTAGTGAAGGGCGTCCGGGTGCCGTGGCTGCTGCGCGAGCAGTTGCCGGTAATGCGCTTCCGCCTCGGCGAGCCGGCCCGCCTGGTGCAGGCGCAAGCCCTGCTGCAGGATCTGGCTCAGGGTCATGGGAGGACGGCCGCGCAACAGCCGCGCCGGCGGCGCGCCGCGTCGGGTCGGCGCGAGGACACGACCGCCGCTCGCGCGCTAGTCCGGGGCAAAGCCGCGTTCGCGCATCAGTGCGTCGGTGTCGACATCCCGCCCGCGAAAGCGCCGATACGCCTCGTCCGGCGGCACCGAGTTGCCGACGCTTAAGATCGTCTCGCGATAGCGCTTGGCCACCGCCTTGTCGTAGGGCCCTCCGGCCTCGATGAACGCGTCGAAGGCATCGGCGGTCAGGGTATCGGCCCAGATATAGACGTAATAGCCGGCCGAATAGGAGTCGCCGGCGAAGATGTGACCGAAATGGGTCGGGCGGTGGCGCATCACGATCGCGCTCGGGCAGCCGATTTCGGCCATCGTCTGCTGCTCGAAGGCGTTGGGGTCGATCTTGCGCTCCGGAGTTGCGGCAAGATGGATTTTCATGTCGTAGATGGCGGCGGCCAGGTATTCGACGCTGTCGAAGCCCTGGTTGAAATTCTTCGCCTTGTCGATCTTGGCGACAAGCTCGGGCGGAATCGGCCTGCCGGTCCGGTGATGGAGCGCGAACGCGCCCAGAACCTCGGCGGTATCGAGCCAGTGCTCGTTGAGCTGGCTCGGGAATTCCACGAAGTCCCGCTTGACCGAAGTGCCGGCAAGCGTGGGGTAGCTCACGCTGGAGTTCAGGCCGTGCAGCGCGTGGCCGAATTCGTGGAACATGGTGACCGCGTCCTCCCACGAGATGAGCACCGGCTCGCCGGCCCTGCCCTTCACGAGATTGGTGTTGTTGGACACGACCGGCGTGATTGCGGTGGCGAACCTCTCCTGGCTGCGGTAGGCGCTCATCCAGGCGCCGGATTTCTTTCCGGCGCGGGCGTAGGGATCGAAATAGAACAGCCCGACGAGCGCGCCGTCGCGCCGCACCTCGTAGACGCTCACGTCGGGGTGATAGACCGGCAGGTCGTCGACTTTGACGAAATCAAGCCCGTAGAGCTCCTTGGCGGTCCAGAACATCGCCGCGCGAATGTTTTCGAACTGCAGGTACTCGCTGATCTCGGTCTGGTCGAGGTCGTATTTCGCCTTGCGTACCTTTTGCGCGTAGTAGCGATAGTCCCATGGCTCGATCCTGATGCCGGCGCCCTCGCTGTCGGCGAGCGCCTGCATGTCGGCGATCTCCGCGCGCGCGCGCGCCACCGCCGCCTGCCACACCTTGAGCAGCAGCGCCATGGCCGCGGCGGGGGTCCGGGCCATGTTGTTGTCCAGGACCCAGTGCGCGTGGCTTTCGAAACCGAGCAGTCTTGCGCGCTCGGCGCGCAACTGCAGGATCTCGGTGATCACCGGCCTGTTGTCGTGCGCTCCGGGATGCTCGCCGCGCATCACCCACATGCGCCAGCCTTTCTCCCGCAGCTCGCGGCGTGAAGCGTAGGCGAGGAACGGCGCGATCGACGAGCGGGTATTGCTGAACATCCACTTGCCCTTCTGGCCCCTGGCTTCCGCGACCCCGGCCGCCGCCGCGCGAAGGGTTTCGGGCAGTCCGGCAAGGTCGGCTTGGTCGTCGATGACCAGCACGCGGCTCTCCTCGTCGGAGAGCTGGTTTTGGCGGAAAGTGGTGAACAGGACCGCCAGGCGCTGGTTGATCTGCCTGAGCCGCGCCTTCTCCGAATCGCCCAGCGCCGCACCCTGGCGCACGAAGTTCGTGTACACCACCTCCGCAAGCCGACGCTGTTCGGGCGCCAGGTCCGCATCGGCGCACGCGGCGTGAACCGCTTTCAAACGCGCGAACAAGGCTTCGTTTTGCACCACCTCGTCGCGGAACGCGGCAAGCAGCGGCGAGAGCTCGGCTTCGATTTCCTGCGTGCGCTCGTCGTTCATGGTCGAGGCATAGATCTCGAAGATCTGGGTCGCGCGCTTGAGCGGGCGACCCGAGTCATCGAGCGCAGCGAAGGTGTTGTCGAAGCTCGCGGCCGCGGTGTTGCCGGCGATCGCGGCGATCTGCGCGCGGCATGCTTGCATGCTCTCCAGGACGGCGGCCTTGAACGCCCCGACTTCCACCCGGTCGAAGCGCGGAGCGCCGCCGTGTGCTCCGGTCCACGCGCCAAGCAGCGGGTTGCCTTGCGCGGCGTTGCCTGCGGTGTCCTGATTGGGCATTGTCGGGTCGGGCATGTCCTATTCGAGCGTGCTTGCCTGCGGGGTGTCGCGGCAGCAGCGCTCCGGGGTCTGGAAGAATTCGAGGAGCTCGGCGCAGGTCTGGTCCGGCACTTCTTCGGCCAGATAGTGTCCGGCCGGCAGCGGCTTGCCGCGCACGTCGTCAGCCACGCTGCGCCAGTCGGCGAGCGGGTCGAACAGCCGGTGCACCACTCCCCTCTCTGCCCACAGCACCAGCAGCGGGCAGCCCAGCTTCTGCGCCGCGTCGGCGGCATCGTGCTCGAGATCGATGCTGGCCGACGCGCGGTAATCCTCGCAGGTGGCGTGGATGGTCGCCGGATCGCGGAAGCAGCGCTCGTATTCCGCCCGGGCGGCGGCGTCGAACAGGGACAGCCCTCCGCTCCCCCAGCCGCCTATCTTCTTGCGCAGGTAGTAGGTGGGGTCGGCGCCGATCAGCCGCTCCGGCAGATCGTAGGGCTGGATCAGGAAGAACCAGTGGTAGTAGGCGGTGGCGAAGGCCTGGTTGGTGCGGCCGTACATGATGGCAGTGGGCGAGATGTCGAGCACGGCGAGCCTTTCGACCCGCTCTGCATGATCGCGCGCCATGCGCTGCGCGACGCGCCCGCCGCGATCGTGCCCGGTGACCGCGAAGCGAGGGAAGCCGAGCGCTTGCATGACCTCGACCTGGTCCTGCGCCATCGCGCGCTTCGAATAGGTTTGGTGAGCGGGGTCGCTCAGCGGCTTTCCCGAGTCGCCGTAACCGCGCAGGTCGGCGCAGACCACGGTGAAATGCCCGGCCAGCCGCGGCGCGACCCGGTGCCACATGGCATGCGTCTGCGGGTAGCCGTGCAGGAGCAGCAGGGGTGGTCCGCTGCCGCCGACGACGAGGTTGATTTCGGTGCCGGAGGTGCGGATGCGGCGCGGTGCGAATCCGGGAAACAGGGTCATAGTCGGGAGCTCAGCGCAGATTGTCGTTCGATCGCCTCACGCAGTCAGCGATTCCGCCTCGTGCCTGGCAATGCCGACCGACGTTGCGGCGGCGACCAGATCGTCTCGCGTCTTGTCATCGACCGGAATGCCCTGCGCGATCCGTTCGGCGCGCGTCCGCCGTTCGACCTCGCCGGGCAGCAGCACCGGTTCGCCGGGCCGCCGCGGCGGCGAGGCCTTCACCCAAGCGAGAAAACGCGCCACTTCGCGCGCGACGGTGCCTTGCGCATCGTAGACTTCCGGGGCGATGTAGATCGAGAGCATGTTGTTGCACAAGACCAGATCGGCCGGATCCGAGCTCTTGCCGGTGGCGATCGCTCCGGCGAGAAGGTCGGTGACGATCGACAGTGCGGAGCCTTTGTGGCCGCCGACGGTCAGCAGCGCGCCTCCGGCGTAGAAGTCCTTTGGCTCGGTGGTCGGCCGTCCCTGCGCGTCGATGATCCAGCCCTCCGGCACCTTGTCGCCGCGATTGAGCGCGACCATGAGCTTGCCCTCGGCGGCCATCGACGTGGTCATGTCCAGGATCACGGGGTCGCCGCCGGCGACGGGGATGCCGATGGTGATCGGGTTGGTCGACAGGCGGCGATCGCTGCCGCCGAAGGGTGCCACGCGCAGCCCGCTCGAGGTATTGAGAAAGTGCAGCGACACCTGGCCTGCGCTTGCGGCGAGTTCGGCCCAGTCGCCAACCCGGCCCAGGTGTCCGCAATTGCGCAGGCCGACCATGGCAATGCCGGCCTTGGCGGCCTTCGATATGCCCAGATTGCCTGCGAACTCGCCAACGACCTGGCCGAAGCCGCGGTTGCCGTCGACGATGGCGATTACGTCGCTGGCAAAAACGACCGTCGGAGCCTGGTTGGCCTTGACCCAGCCGTTACGCATCCATTCGAGATACTTGCCGACTCTCAGCACCCCATGCGAATCGTGGCCGACCAGGTTGGAGTCCACCAGCCGGGTTGCGATCGTGGTGGCCTCCGCCGGCGCGCAGCCGGCAGCGTGCATGGTGGCGGTGACGAGCGCGACGAGACTCGGCGCGGCAACCCGGCGCACGTCAGTGAATCTCCGGTTCGGCCGTGGGCGCGGTGCCCTCGAGGAAGTCGAAGTCGCAGCCCTGGTCGGCCTGCGTGATGTGCTGCTGGTAGAGCGCGCCGTAGCCGCGCTCATAGCGCGGCGGGGGCTTCTGCCACGCCGCGCGTCGACGCGCGAGCTCGGCCGCGTCGACCTTGAGCTCCAGCCGGCGGCCCGGAACGTCGAGCTCGATCAGGTCGCCGGTTTGCACCAGGGCGAGCGGGCCACCTACGAAGGACTCCGGCGCGACGTGCAGCACGCAGGCACCGTAGCTCGTGCCGCTCATCCGCGCGTCGGAGATGCGCACCATGTCGCGCACCCCCTGCGCGAGCAGCTTCTGGGGAATCGGCAGCTGGCCCCACTCCGGCATCCCCGGGGCGCCCAGCGGGCCCGCGTTCTGCAGCACCAGCACCGAGTCGGCGGATACCGCCAAGGCGGGATCGTCGATGCGCGCCGCCAAGTCGTTGTAGTCGGTGAACACCACCGCCGGCCCGGTGTGCT
>Ga0074044_10003476_pt1 | contig 13385 bp, 9 predicted proteins | sample BogForMeECP23OM1_FD_94443 | JGI IMG/M metagenome (GOLD analysis project Ga0074044, IMG submission 94443) | Bog forest soil microbial communities from Calvert Island, British Columbia, Canada - Bog Forest MetaG ECP23OM1 | ecosystem: Environmental > Terrestrial > Soil > Wetlands ... | reverse complement strand
GCCGGCGTTGGCTTGCATCTGGCGAAGTTCCCGCGTGTCCACGCCCACGTGGTCCGCCACGAGTCGCAGGGCCAGTTCGCGCAACGCGGTGAGATTGGCTTCGCGGAAAAAGTTTTGCGCGGCGGCGGCGGCGCGGTCAGGCACATACACTTTGCCTTCGTGCAAACGCTGTATGAGTTCGGCGGGAGGGAAGTCCACGAGTTCGAACACCGCGCCGTCGAGCACACTGTCTGGCACCGTCTCGCGAATCTCCGCGCCCGTGACCTGGCGGACGGTGTCGGCGCGGCTCTCGACGTGCTGGACGTTGAGCGCGGTGATGACATCCAGGCCGGCATCGAGCAATTCGGCCACATCCTGCCAGCGTTTCGGGTGGCGCGAGCCGGGGGCATTCGTGTGCGCGAGTTCATCCACGAGGACCAGTTGCGGGTGCCGCGCGAGGGTGGCGTCGAGGTCAAATTCCGTGAGGGCGATGCCGCGATGTTCGAGCTGGCGCCGGGGAATTTGCGGCAAGCCTTCGGTGAGCGCGTCCGTTTCCTTGCGTCCGTGTGTTTCGACGTAGCCGATGACCACGTCGCGTTTGGCGGCGAGTTCGCGCCGGGCGGCCTCGAGCATGGCGTAGGTTTTGCCTACACCGGGGCACATGCCGAGAAAAACCTTGAGCTTGCCGCGTTTTTTTGCGGCCTCCTCGCGCTGCAGCGAACTCAACAGCGCATCGGGATTGGGGCGGTCGCCGTCGTTCACAAATTCATCTTAACGAACCCCGCGCCAGATTCAGCATCAAAATGTTCGGATTCGCTTCGGTGACCGCCCCCTCTTCCTTTGGGCGGTGTGGCTGGAATTATACCCCCCGCCAGCCCGCTCCACCGGGGCACCCTTCATTCCGTTGCGCCGATTGCCCCTCGGAGATAGGATTTGGTTTCACGGCATGACGCAAGGACTGTGAAAATCCAAGGCAGCCTCGCCACGGATCAATTCACACGCGCATCATCAACCTTTGAATGGTGCGCCGTTATCGGCTTTCTTCGTTTCGGCCTGGGCTTTGTCGAGGGCCACATTCAGCAGCAAGACATTCACTCGCGCCTGGCCGAGAAACCCCCACTGCGGTGGCTCGGTGAATTGATCCACGAGGGCCTTGATTTTGTCCTCGCTCAGGCCGCGCGAAGCGGCGACGCGCGCGATCTGAAGCCGGGCGGCTTCGGGACTGATATGTGGATCGAGGCCGCTGGCGGAGGCAAAAACCATATCTGGCGGCACAACCGTATTGGTCGGCAGGTTGTTCCCGCTGATGAAGGCCGCGATGTTGTTCAGGACATTCGTGTACAAAGGCGCACTGGTTGGCCCCAGGTTGCTGCCACTGGACGCTGTGATGCCTGATGGCCCCGTGCCGTAGCTGCAGGCCGACGGCCGCGGCCAGAAGTAATTGGTGCCCTGAAACTGCTGCGCCAACAGCGCGGAGCCAATGATCTTGCCGTCCTTTTCCACCAGACTCCCATTGGCCTGGTTGTGAAATGCAACCTGCGCGAAGATCGTCATGACGACCGGATACATTACTCCGGCCACGATGCTCCACAAAACAGTCTGCCTTACGGATTGGTTTATAAGTTTGATCATAGTATTTCCTCGTTTGTAATTTTCGGCATCAGCGACATCAAGGCGCCAGGTGAACCAACACCAGCAACACATCAATCAGCTTGATGAATATGAACGGCACGATGATGCCGCCAATGCCGTAAATCAGCATGTTGTTGCGCAAAATCACCGCGGCGCCGAGCGGGCGGTATTTCACGCCTTTCAACGCCAGGGGAATCAACGCCACGATGATCAGCGCGTTGAAAATTACCGCCGCCAGGATCGCGCTCTGCGGCGAGTGCAGATACATGATGTTCAACTTGTCGAGCGGGCCGCGTCCACCGACAGTGGTGGCGTAGAGCAGCCCGAACATCGCCGGCAGGATCGCGAAATACTTCGACACGTCATTGGCAATGCTGAACGTGGTCAGCGCGCCGCGCGTCATGAGCAGTTGCTTGCCGATCTCCACCACCTCGATGAGCTTGGTCGGATTACTGTCCAGGTCCACCATGTTGCCGGCTTCGCGCGCCGCCTGGGTGCCGGTGTTCATGGCCACGCCCACATCGGCCTGCGCCAGAGCGGGCGCGTCATTGGTGCCGTCGCCAATCATGGCAATCAGTTTGCCGCCTTCCTGTTCCTTGCGGATGCGGGCGAGCTTGTCCTCCGGCTTCGCCTGCGCGATGTAATCGTCCACCCCAGCCTCGGCGGCAATCGCGGCCGCAGTCAGCGGGTTGTCCCCGGTGATCATCACCGTGCTGATGCCCATCTTGCGGAGTTGCGCGAAGCGTTCTTTGATGCCGCCTTTGACAATGTCTTTGAGTTGAATGACCCCGAGCAGCCTGGCTCCATCGGCCACCAGCAGCGGGGTGCCGCCTTGTCGCGAAATTTCGTCCACCCTGTTCATCACACCTGGGTCAACCGATCCGCCGTGCTCTTTTACAAGTTTGGCCACCGCCTCGGCTGCGCCTTTGCGAATGCAACGAATTGGATGTGCCGCAGGCTCGGTCGCCAACGACTGTGGCGCCGCAAGGACTGTTGAATGGCCGGCTACGGCCATCTTGCGTTCCCTTATGTCGGGCTGGAGTTGTGGTTCGGCGTAAAGGTCCACGCCGCTCATTCGTGTTTGCGCCGTAAATGGCACGAAAGTCGCGAATCGTTCGGCCACTTCCTGGCCGCGCAAACCATATTTTTCTTTTGCCAACACGGCGATGGAGCGGCCCTCGGGCGTTTCGTCGGCCAGCGAGGCGAGTTGGGCGGCTTCGGCAAGTTCCTCCATTTTGACGCCCGGAGCGGGAATGAATTCCGTCGCCTGACGATTGCCGAGTGTGATCGTGCCGGTCTTGTCGAGCAGCAGCACGTCCACGTCGCCCGCCGCCTCGACTGCCCGGCCACTCGTCGCCAGGACATTGCGGCGCATCAAACGGTCTATGCCGGCGATGCCGATGGCGCTCAAAAGCCCGCCGATGGTCGTCGGGATCAAACAAACGATCAGCGACAGCAACACGGGAATGGAAGTCAACACGACGCCCTTCTGGCCAGCCTGAGCTTCGTTGTAATGGGCGTAAGGCGGCAACACGAAGACGACGACGATGAAAAGCGCCGTGAGGCTGACCAATACGATATTCAGCGCGATTTCATTTGGCGTTTTTTGCCGGCGGGCGCCTTCAATCATCGAAATCATCCGGTCGAGGAACGAATTGCCGGATTCGGCGGTGACCCGCACAACGATCCGGTCGCTCAGCACCCGGGTGCCGCCGGTCACGGCGCTGCGGTCCCCGCCGCTTTCACGCACCACGGGCGCGGACTCGCCCGTGATCGCCGATTCATCCACCGTGGCGATGCCCTCCTCGATTTCACCGTCGGCGGGAATCAATTCCCCGGCTTCGCATACAAAATAGTCGCCCACTTTCAAATCCGAGCTGGCAACCTGGACTTCCTTGTCATCCACAATCGCGCGGGCCATGGTCTTGGTCCGCATTTTTTTGAGAGCGTCGGCGTGGGCCTTGCCCCGGCCTTCGGCCATTGCCTCGGCAAAATTCGCAAACAGGCAGGTGAACCACAGCCAGAAACAAATTTGGATGTTGAACAGATTGAACTGGCCGGGCAGGAACAGGATGATCGTCGTCCAGATGGAACCGAGCCACACGACGAACATGACCAGATTCTTGATTTCGTCGCGCGGATGCAGCTTTTTAAACGCGTCAATCACCGCCTGGCGGAACAATTCCGAGTATTTGAATTCGATTTTTGTGCTCATGGTATTTGAGTATTGGTTGAAAATGTTTGGATGGCTTAGAACATTCGGCCCGCCAGCATCAATCCATGCTCGACGATGGGTCCCAGGCAAAGGGCCGGGAAGAATGTCAGCGCGGCGACAATGGTGATGACTCCCGCCAAAGTGAGGCCAAACGTCCAGCCATGAGTCGGCAGCGTGCCGGATGAAGCCTCGACGGTTTTCTTGGAAGCCAGCCGGCCCACGATTGCCAGTATGGATATGATGGGAATGAATCGTCCGATCCAAATGACGATGCCGGCGCCGATGTTGTAGAACGGCGTATTGGCGTTCAGTCCGGCAAAAGCGCTGCCATTGTTGTTCGCCGCCTCACCGAAACAGTATAAGACTTCGGTCAAGCCGTGCGGCCCGTTGTTGGCCATGCTGGACAAACCTTGCGGTATCTCGACGGCCAAAGCCGTTGGAAGCAAACACGCGGCATTTGGAATCAGCACGCCAATCACCGCCCAGGTCGCAACCCACGCATCCAGTTTCTTGCCGAGATATTCCGGGGTTCGCCCGATCATCAGGCCGGCGATGAAGACGGTTATGATGACGTGAAACAACATGCAATACATGCCGCAACCTATGCCGCCGAAGAGCATTTCACCGACGAGGATGTTCCACAACGGCATCATCCCGGCCAGCGGCATGTAACTGTCGTGCATGGAATTGACCGAGCCGTTGTCAATCGCAGTGCAAGAGGTGCCCCAAAGCACGCTGTTCATCACCCCGATTCGTTGTTCCTTGCCTTCCATGTTCGCCAGAGCGTTGCCCGTCACCGGGTTTGGCTGCGACTCGAAGTACCAGGCTCCGACGAAGGAAAGGAAAAACAGGGCGAGCATGACGCTGAACAATGTCCAGGCGTGTTTCTTGTTCCCCACCAACAAGCCAAACATATAGACCTGGGCCATCGGCACGACGATGATCGCCAACATCTCCAGGAAGTTCGTCAACGGGGTGGGATTCTCAAACGGATGCGCGCTGTTCACGTTGTACCAGCCGCCGCCGTTGGTGAAGAGTTGCTTGATCGCCTCGAAGCACGCCACGGCTCCGACCGGAATGGGTTGGGTGTCCACTTTCGCATCCACCATGACCGGCACGTTGGTCATGATGGGCGCGCCTTTCGCGTCCACCTGCGGCACATCCACCATGGCCGCAACACCGTTGGTCATGACCGGCTGGCCCTTCGCATCCAGCTTCGGAGCCTGCAACACCAACTGGATGTTGGTCGTCACGTTATTCCCCTTGGCGTCGGTCGCCTGCACCTGGGTGGTGTACGGCTCCATGAGTTGGGCGTTTGGATAGGGCTTGAACGTTTGCGGAACGCCCTGCCAGGCGAGTGGAATGGCCCAAACCACGCAGAGCGGGATGACGAAGTAGAGCAGGCCGCGAGTCAGGTCCGCCCAGAAATTGCCAACGGTCTGAACCGAGGCCCGCTTCAGCGCCCGCCCCACCGCCACCAAAACGGCAAGCCCCACCGAGCCGCTCAGAAACTGATGCACCATGATGGCGAAGATCTGCGAAAAGTAACTCATGGTCGTCTCGCCCGCGTAGGACTGCCAGTCCGCGTTGCAGGTGAAACTCCAGGCCTGCATGAACGCCAGATGCCAAGAGCAATTGGGCAACCCTTGCGGATTCATCGGCAGCCATTTCTGCGTCATGAAGAGCGCCATGTCCGCCACGAAGCCGACGGTGGAAAACAGCAGCACGGCCCAGAAGTATTTCAACCAGGTCATCTCCTCGGTCGGATCGATACCCGTCAGCCGGTAAATGACTTTCTCAATTGGATGAAATAGTGGATGGAGAAAAGTCTTCTCGCCTTTATACACCCTGGCCATAAAGCGGCCCACCGGCGGCGTCAAAGCGATGCCCAATCCAAAGAAAAGTACGATCTGAATAATCTCAATTGTCTTCATAGTTCAATTTGCTCAATGTCAGTTTAATTGCGCTGCCAAACTCAATTTTGTTTTCTAAATTGCCAGGTCTCCTTTTTCTTCCGTGCGAATCCGGATGGCGTCTTCAATCGCGGAAATGAACACCTTGCCGTCGCCAATTTTTCCCGTCCTGGCGGATTTGATGATGACCTCGACCGCCTGTTCCACCATTTCGTTGGTGACGACAATGTCCAGCTTGATTTTGGGCAGAAGATCCACGGTGTATTCGCTGCCGCGGAAGATTTCAGTGTGCCCCTTCTGCTGGCCAAATCCCTTCACTTCACACACGGTCATCCCATCAATGCCAATCTCCCCCAGGGCATCCTTGACATCCTCCAGCTTAAAAGGCTTGATAATCACTTCGATTTTTTTCATAATTTTTTACACGTGCCGTTCCTTTCACGCGCCTACTATGCCCCCACCCGGCGCCGGCGGGTAATTAAATGAAAACCGATTTTCGTAAAGAAATCGTAAAGATGAGGAAACCAGGTGAGCAAAAAGAACGTAGTCCGCTTCTTCACTCTCACACCATTTGGTCTCGATTGTCTTCATAACTCAAATCACTCAATGTCAGTTTGACTGCGCAAAGCCTTTTGCAGGAGCCGTGCCCGCCCCGGATGGAAAATCGTAAATGGTTATGTCACAGGGGATTTTTTGTTGTTCAAACTTGATGTCGAAAAAAATGGCGAAGCGTGCAACGACCACATTGACCAAAACTCAACAGCGAAGCGCGAAAAGGACTCAAAGAATCGGGAGAAGCGTTAAAATTCCATCAAGCGGCACGGTCATATCCTGTCAATCAGGGCCGTCGCAGTGAAATTCCAAGGGGTTAATTGCGCGGGCTGGAGGAGAAGGAGGCGAACCCGGTCAGGCAATGGCGCAGTTCATGTCCGGCGAAGCTGATTCGGAAGGGGTGTGTTGGCAATCCATCGGAAGCAGAAGACGATAGCCTGCGCTGCCTACGGTCTGGATCACGCTTTCGTTGCCGGCTCCGTTCAGCTTCTGGCGGAGACTGCGGATATAGACGTGAAGATCGTGGAGCTTGTTTTCCGAGTCGTTTCCCCAAACACAACGGAGCAGATGCCGGCACGGGACCAGTTTTCCGGCATGCCGGACGAGTATGTAAAGCACGGCTGCTTCAGTAGGTGTAAAATCCAACTGGCGACCTCGAAGGGCAACCCGATGGGCTATAATGTCCACCTGCAGGTCGCCGTGAATGAACAGCGGGCCATCTGGTTCGCCCGGAATCGAGCGCTGGAGGACGCGGAGACGCGCCAGCAATTCAGCGGAGCCGAAGGGTTTAGTCATGTAATCATTCGCGCCGCTGTCGAGCGCGGATACCTTGCGCTCTTCGCCATCCTGGGCCGATAGAATCAAGACTGGATCTCGATTCCATTCGCGCAATCGCTGTAGTACGGTCAGACCGTCCATATCAGGCAGAGACAAGTCGAGGATGATCACATCCGGCCGTCGTGCCACGGCCTCTTTTATCCCCGTCTGGCCATTCTCGGTTTCGAAGACCTTGTAATGGTGCGGCTCCAGGACGACCCGCAGCAGGCGCCGGATCGGCCGGTCAGCGTCAATAAGCAAGGCGATCGGATTGGGTTTCATTCAGCACCCGTCATTGCGTTTCATGTAACAAGGATAAACCCGCTCGACTCCGGCCATGAATTAAATGAAAGCCAAATCCCGTAAAAAAATCGTAAAGGACGAAAAGGAAGCGGGGCCGGTCAGATTCTGGCTCTTAACATTATATTTACGTCCTTCGTCCACCTCTTAATTACCCCGGAATCGCCCCGTGTGGAATAATGCATCCATGAAAAGTTTAATGAGCATTTGCAGCGTGGACAGGCGGATGACGGTTACTGCTCCTTTGACGCAGCAATCTCGTTTTCACGAAGGAACAGCCATGCCTGCATTCGGTTTCAAAAACCACCGGGCATCATCAAACATTCCCATCTCTTTTCCCATGTCGAACGAGCTTCAGGTTGGCCAGGTGTTGGATGATCGGTTCAAGATCCTGGAGGTCATCAATCGCGGCGGCATGGCGTGGATCTACGAGGCCTTGGATCGTCAGACGGGACGATCAGTGGCTTTGAAGGTTCCATTGCTGCAATTCGAGTGCGATCCGGGCTTCTTTTCCCGCTTTCAACGCGAAGAGAACATCGGCCTTACTTTGGACCACCCATATATTTTGAAAATGTTCCCTGTGGCGGACAAAAGCCGGCCCTATATCGTGATGGAATATCTCGAAGGCCAGACCCTGGCTGCCCGTCTCCACGAAACGACACGGTTGCCTGAAGGTGAAGCCGTGCGCATCGTCAGTCAGATTTGCGAGGGGCTTGATTACCTGCACCGGAAAGGAGTGGTCCATCGGGACTTGAAGCCGGAGAACATCATGCTCTGCACAGACGGCACTATTCGCATCCTGGATTTTGGCATTGCCAAATCCGAGAATGCGCGACGTCTCACGTTTGGCGGCTTTTCGTCCCCGATGGGCACACCGGACTACATTGCGCCCGAGCGGGTCCAGGGCAAGCGCGGTGATTCCCGGACCGACATTTACGCTTTGGGAGCGATGCTGTACGAAATGACCACCGGCTTTGCTCTCTACGACGGCGACAATCCGTACGTCATCATGAATGCCCGGCTCACCGGGGATCCCGAACCACCACGCAAGCGGAACCCGGAGTTATCCCCCGAAATGGAGGAGATTATCTTGCATGCGCTGGAGCGCAATCCATCGAAACGCTTCCCCTCGGCCGCCTCCATGAAGGCGGAGCTGAACGACTACAGCGAAGTTCCGTTGACCGAGCGGTTCAAACGGCTGCGACCTCCCCAACTGTGGAAAGCACGTGTCCCCTTGCTGCCGAAAATCGCCGCTTTCGTCGTTATCCAGATCGCGGTTTTCTTTCTTCTCTTCTGGTGGTTCAGCCATCGGAGTCACCGCGACAACTCTGTCATAACCGCCAGACCTGGCGTTGTGGAAACAAGTTCACAAACAAAATAGATGTATGAAAACCATCCTGACTCAACCTTGTACAAATATCGAGCCACTCCTTGTTCCGGGTCGTGACGAATTTCATGTGAGCCATCAGGTGGTGAACTCTGCTTTGGGCGAGAACGATGCTCGGAACGAAGACCGCTCCGCATTCGCGCCTAAAATCATTCTCGTTCCTCTGGCGCTTTCGGGCAGCTCTCACGCGGCCCTCGTAACTGCCAGGAACCTTGCCCGCGAATCCCAGGCCAGGCTGCTGCTGCTGCATGTCGTGCAACTGAATATTGCCGGCGAGGAGCGCGGGATTCAGCGCACGCGCCTGCTCCATGAATTGTGTCGCAGCGCGGAATTTCAGTTACAGCAGTTGGCCGATTGCCTAGGCGACCAGGTGACCACAGAGATCCTCGTTTGCGAGGGGCGTCCTGCAGAGGCCATCGTCGAGACGGCAAGGCACTTGCAAGCGGACACGATTGTCATGAGCACGCACGGTTGCCGTGGCTGGCTTAAATGGTTGCATCGCAATACCGCTCTGAACGTGATGCGGCAGGCCCCTTGCAAAATGTTGCTCATCTCGCCGGGAATCCGCGTGTGCCGGCGCGCCTGCTGGCGCCCGTCGCACTTTTGGGGCGGCATTCATTGGCCGTGTTTGCCTTCCATTTGCCATTGGTTATTGCCGCCTCGACCATCATTCAATTGGTTCCACTGTCAAACGTCTGGCAAATCGGGGTCAGCCTTTCGGTGATCGCCGCCCTCTTCCTTTGGGCAACGTGGCTGGAATACACTCCCCGCCCACCCGCTCCGGTGGTGGCACCCTTCGTTCCGGCACGCCGATTGCCCCTGCGAACCCGCATCCGATCCGCGGAATTGTTTCCAGAGGTTCCGGTCCGGTCCTGGGCTTCGAGAATTCGAGCAAGCTTGCGGACGGCTTACACGTGACCGGCAACACGAATACGACGGCACTCGCGCGCATAAGGACATCGCTCTTGAATCCGGCATGTGAATCAGCTTGAGCCACCGAAAGACGGCCTCAGCCTTTAGCCAGTGCCAGTGGGTCCAACGAAAAATCCCATCTTCCACCGGCCCGTCAAAGAACCGGGGCGTTGAAAGTCAGAATATAGCCTTTTCCCTTCCAAACCTCTTCGTAAACGGGATCGCGGACACCCGGCGGGACCCAGTCCCTCGGACGGAAGTTTGTTGGGGCGTTCTTGAAGTAAGCCCGGGTGAAAGGACTCTTTTGATAATTTTTCTCCACCACATCCTTGGTCTCATCCGCGATCAGGATGAGCGACCCGGCCTTGGCGACCCGAATCATTTCCTGCACTGCCACCGCGGGCTGGTCAAAGAAATTGATTCCGCCCACATGAAAGACGACATCGAACGTCCGACCGGCGAAGGGCAGCCGCTCGGCGTTTGCCTGCACGAGCAATGAGGTCTGTTCGTAAGGGCGAATTCTTGCCTTGCACCGTTTGAGCATGCCCATGGACAGATCCAAACCCACCAGTTCGACGGTCTCCAGCGAAACCTGCTCCGCCAGATAAGGCAGGTCCACCCCGGTCCCGATGGAGGTGTATAAACACCGGTCCCCCGGTTTGAGGGCCAGCCGGGCCGCAAGCTGCCGGCGCAATTTGACGAGGTTCCCCCTCAAATAAAAATCTCCGACCTTCTGGGCGAGGTCATAACCGTACGACATCCAATCATACATGCGCTGGAACTTCAGATTCTGCGGACCCATTCCCGCCGGATCGAGCAGCACGGGGATGGATTCGATGATTGGATAGCGTCTTAGGCTCGCCCGGTTGACGAGGTAATCGCCGTCCAGTTCCAACGGGTCCAGTCCCAAGGGGTCGCGCAACAGCGAAAGCATTTTCGCGGGAACAAGCATTGGCGTCGAAGCGAATCAGATTTGATGGAGAAGGCAAGGCGGAAGTCGGAGGGCAACAATTGACCAGGCAATAAACGAGCGCGACAGGGCAAAATTATCCCACGTTATGACCGAGGTTCTGACTGCGCCATGGCGGCAATAACCTTCAACCCTCAACCCTCAACAAATTATTGCCACCGCCGCTCCGGCGCACACTCGCAGGCACCCTGCCAGCCGGGGAAGATGCAACGAGCCGCGTGAGGCTGAAAGCCTTTTACGCGGCAAAGGGTAAAGCGCTTGTGGCGGATTTTCGGGCCAATGAGACATTCCTCCTTTTCCCGGCCTGCATTTTTGCGAACTTCATCTTTTGAACGTCCACGGCGAGGTGTCCACCCCGAGTTCCTGAAGAAGAAAGGCGTAGATGTCGGCCTGTTCCGCCACGCGGTCTTTCAGCGAGGAACCCATGCCGTGGCCGGCGGTGGCCGTGGTGCGCAATAAAACCGGCTGGCCGGAACTCGTCGCCGCCTGCAGCCGGGCCGTCATCTTGCGCGAGTGCGCCGGGTTCACCCGCCCGTCATTTTCGCCGCATGGAAACAGCACGGCGGGATAGGCCGCGCCGTCCTTCACGTGATGATACGGCGAATAGGCGTGGAGCGCCTTGAATTGATCCTCGTCCTTGACCGAACCAAATTCCGTGGTGTTGAACGCGCCGTTCGGGTCCAGTTCCACGCGCAGCATGTCGTAGATGCCGACGCGGGAAACGACGGCGCGGGCCAGATCCGGTCGCTGCGTCAGGAACGCGCCCATCAGCAGGCCGCCGTTGCTGCTGCCCATCACCGCCAGTTTGTCCGGGCTGGTGTATTTGCATTGGATGAGATGTTCGGCACAGGCGATGAGATCGTCGAAGACGTTCTGCTTGTGCGTCAGGTTGCCGGCGAGATGCCATTCCTCGCCGAACTCGCCGCCGCCGCGCAGATTGGCCACCGCATAAACGCCGCCGGCATCGAACCAAATGCGCCGCGTGGAACTGAACGTGGGCGTGAGATTGATGCCGTAGCCGCCATAACCCGTGAGCAGTGTCGGGTTCCGTCCGTCAAGATGAATGCCCTTCTTCTGCAGGATGCTGATCGGAATCTTCGTCCCGTCCTTGGAAGTGGCGAATTCACGGACCACCTCGATGTCGTCAAAGTTCGCCGGCGACGTCATCCGCAACGCCGTCGGACGCGGCCTGGCCAGTCCTGGCTCCCACTCATACCATCCGGGTGGAACGAGGAAACTGGTGTTCGCAAACAGCAGTTCGTCGCCGTGCCAGCAGTGCAGCTCGCCCACCGACGAAACCGGCAGGACCGGCACCTCAATGGGTGAACCGCGGTCTTTCGGGTAAAAACAAAGGCGCGACGGCCCGCCTTCCATCACCGCGACGTAAAGCCCGCTGGCGGACGGCGCATAATCGTCCACCACACCCCGGCCTTCCGGCACGACCACGGTGGCTTTCGCCAGGTCAGGATCGGCGAGCAACAGACGCAGGATTTTTCCGCGCGGCGCATTTTTTTTGGAGAGCAAATACAACGCCGCATCCTTGCCGAACTTGATGACCTTGACCCCGTCTTCGAACCGCGTGAGTTGATGCCACGACCCGGAGGCGTCGCGCAGGTAATGGGCGAAGTCGCCGCCGTCGCCGTTGGCCACCGTGGCCAGGAGCCACCGGCCGTCCTCGCTCGCGGCGAGTTCGATCTCCGCGATGCGCGGAAAATCACGGCCCAGTTCATACGTGTCGGCGCTGACCGGCGTGCCGAGTTTGTGAAACCAGATTTGCTGATAAAAATGCAGGTCGCCCTCCGGCCGCTCGCCCTCGTGCGGATAACGCGTGTAAAAAATGCCCGTTCCGTCGGCATTCCACGCGGCGCTGCCGCCGCCCGTCGGATACTGAACGCCGGGAATGATGTCCGGCAGCGCGCGGCCCGTGTCCGTCTCGAAGAAATGCAGCACGCCGTTTTCACTGCCGTTCTCGGAGAGGCAGAGGGCCATGAGCCGCCCGTCCGTGGACGGCGCCGACCAATCCATCGCGGTCGTGCCGTTGGTGTTCCAGACGTTGGGATCGAACACGACCTTTCGCAGTGCGGGCGGATAAACCGATTTCAGCCGGACGAGCACCGGCTGCTGCGCCGGCGGCTTGAAGCGCGTGGTAAAGATGACTCCGCCCCGGCAATCAGCCAGGCCGTAGCTGGCCGATTCATCCGCGATCAACTCCGAAAGCTCCTGCTCCAATCCATCATGGAACTCCAGCCTGTCGAACCAGGCGCGGGTGCGCTCATTTTGCCGGCGGGTCCAGTCGCGCACGGCGGGGCTGGCCGCGTCTTCGAGCCACTGATAATCGTCCACGACCGACACCCCATGATAGATGTTGGTGACCGGCTCGCGCGCGGTGGGAATGGCCGGCAATTGCGCGAAGCCGGCGGATGCAGCCGCCAGACCAAGTCCCAACATCACCGGAAAAACGGCGCGGATACGACTGGAAAAGCACATGCGGCCAAACAGTAAACACCACCGGGTCGCGGGCAAGGTTTTTCATTGCGAATTTTCCCGACGCCGGGAGTTGCGCCGGTGAATTTCAATCAACCCTCAACCTTCAGCCATCAACAAACACGGAGTTGACGCGGATAAATCTTCGGTGCCATTATCATCGTCTCAGCGACAGCTTCAGAACTATTTTCCCTCCACACCGAAAAAACTGCCTGCGCCGGCAGG
>Ga0074044_10003475_pt1 | contig 13386 bp, 16 predicted proteins | sample BogForMeECP23OM1_FD_94443 | JGI IMG/M metagenome (GOLD analysis project Ga0074044, IMG submission 94443) | Bog forest soil microbial communities from Calvert Island, British Columbia, Canada - Bog Forest MetaG ECP23OM1 | ecosystem: Environmental > Terrestrial > Soil > Wetlands ... | reverse complement strand
AGATAGTGAACCATCTCAAGCGGCGGAAGATGGTCCGCAAACTTTGGAACGAACTGGAAGGATTCATCAATCCGGTGGATCGCCTGATGCGCAAGCGTTCCAAATCCACTTGACGAACAATTCAGCGCTCCTTTACTTGTGGCCGATCAAGTGCGCGCGTCGCACGTACGCTCATCGGGTCAGGTAACGGTGAAATATTTCACGATACCCGGGGTGCCTGCCGGAGTTGGACCAGTCGTAGGCGTCGATGTGGGTGAAGGCGCCGACGTGGGAGTTCCCGTGGGAGTCGCGGGTTTGGTTGGTGTCGGCTTGGGCGTCGTGGTCGGTTTGGGGCTCTTCGTAGGCTTCGGAGTTTTGGTCGGTTTGGGGGTCTTAGTAGGCTTCGGGGTTTTGGTAGGTTTGGGGGTTTTTGTCGGCTTCGGAGTCTTGGTCGGTTTAGGGGCACTTTTCGGATGGATAGCCGCGGGGTTGGGCAGCGGTGCTTTTTCGGTGGAAGCGGCGAGCGCGTCGGTTTGTGCGCGTGCCGTCCTCACCAGGGTTACAACCGTGGTGAGCGCCAGCACGATCGCTGCGGCAAGCGCGCCAATTCCTACCAGCCTGAAACTCGAGGGGAAACTTGCGTGAGCGGTTGGCTTATTCATTGCAACTGCGCCTGAAAGCTTCCCGCGACGTTGCCGGCGCTGTCGATTCCTCGTAGCTGCGAGAAACTATCGCTCACTGTAAACGGAAAAGTGAAAGTAGGTCCTCCTTGCGGCGTGAAAGTCATTGAGCCGATGAGAGTGGTGGGGTTGAACATATAGGTGCCGCCGGAGAAAGTTGAAAACGCTTGGAAGCTGCTGGCGGAGGTGCTGTTAAAGGCGGCATTGCCGCTCAGACGGCCCGCTCCGTCAAGGGTGATGATTCCCGCCGCCACGCTTGATCCCATCGTGGTCACGGATGACGTTCCGGCATCTTCCACGAACAAGAACGCATAGGTGCCGCTGAGGTTGCTGGTGCCGCTTGATGCCGACACCGCGGTTTGCATCCTGCACCGGAAATAGGCGGCCTTACCGGTCTTGCTGTCGATTCCCCGGATTTCGCTGTTACTCTGGTCGATCGCAAAACTAAGGTTGATGGCGCCGCCGCCAATCGAGAAGGTCGCGGTCGCGGTGCCGTCCGCGTTAACCGAATAGCTGCCGCCGCTTATTGCGGTAAAGGGGGTGAACGCGTCGCCGCTGTTGTCGGCCGAGGAAACTTCCCCGCTCAGGTCGCCACTGCCGTCAAATGTCAGCACCCCGATCACGGCGTTATTTGTTCCCGACCCGCTGAGTGACACATCACTCAACCCGCAGGTACCATTTAAGCTGGCATTGCTGAATGCTCCCGCCGCGGCGCCGCTGGGGCTGAACAACAGCGAGATAAAAAATCCTGCCAGCGAAAGCGCCAGCGCAATTCTACGAAATCGCGCCGCGGTCTTGCCTGGACTTGCGCTTATTGGAAGCGGCATATTCCGAGCCCAGCCTTACCAGTGGTCTGATCCAGGAAGCGCACTTCTTTGGCGAGTCCGCCGCTCACCTCGTCAATAACCATATTTGAGGTTTTCATGGTCGAGCTGCCGCCGGGGAGAAGGGTCAGCGTGCCGGTCCCGTTCGCGTTGACCGTGTAGCTACCGCTTTGAATGTTCGTAAAGTCGCTGAAGGTTAGGTCAGTCCCGTTCTCGGAGACCACGCTGGTGGAGGCGGTGATATTTCCGGCGCCATCAAAGCTGAACAGGCCCACTACCACCTCGGTGTTGCCATCGCTGAGCGTTGTCACGATGGATAGCGAGCAATTGCCCATGAGGGTCGCGGCGCTGAATGCCCACGACGGGGCCACGGATAGGGCCAACAGCAAAGCACTGCAAGCGCCGGCCGCGAGCATCAAAGCCGTTCTATGGAGTAAGCGCATATACCCTGACGTCTAGCGCGCGTTTTGATAAGGCGAATAGAAGCCCTGGACTTGCGCCTATTGGAAGCGGCATATTGAGAGCCCGGCCTTACCGCTACTCTGAGAGAGGAACCGAACTTCTTTGGCCAGTCCGCCGCTCACCTCGTCGATAACGATATTGTAGGTGTCCGCACCGCCGCTGTTAATGGTCAGCGTGCCGGTCCCGTTTCCATTAACTGTGTAAGAACCGCTTTGAATGTTGGCAAAATCGTTAAAGGTTTCGCCAGTCCCGTTGTTGGAGACAACGCTGGTGGAGGCGATGAGATTTCCGGCGCCATCAAAGCTGTACAGGCCTACCGCGACGTTAGTGGCGCCGTCGCTCTTGCTCTCCGAGAAAGAGAACGAACAATTGCCCATGAGGGTCGCGGCGCTGAATGCCCACGACGGGGCTGCGGACAGGGCCAACAGCAACGCACTGCAACCGCCGGCCGCAAGCATCAAACTCGTTTTATTGAGTAAGCGCGTATATCTTCACGTTTAGCGCAATATGATAAAGCGAACACACCATGACACATCTAAGTCCAGATTGTCGACTGGCGTCAATCCCAATCTACTTGATGACCAATTCCGCGCGGCCGTCCTTGCACCATTCTTCCGACGGCGCGACGGATGATGCTCGCGCGCCGTTTGCGGGCAATATCTCGTAGGGCCGCATCATTTCGTTGTCTTCGTGCTCCAGCACGTGGCAGTGCCACACGTAGCGGCCGGTGTAGCCCTCGAAGCGCACGATGATCCGCGTCGCCATCAGCGGATTCGCGCGTACCGTGTCCTTCCATCCGGCTTCGTTCGCATCGGGAACAACGGCCGGGCCGGCGTACACGAGCGTTTTGGTGGTCGACCATTTGAACGCATCGAAGGGTCGCCGGTCGAGCACCTGGAAACGTACCAGATGAAGATGAATCGGATGCGCGTCTTCTGTCAGGTTGATGAGGGTCCAGATTTCCGTCGTGTCGATCACCGGGTTCTCGGTAATCGGCTGATGCCAGTAGGTTTCGTTGAGCAGCATCAGCATCGTGTTCCCTTTGCGATCGTCGTATTCGTTGAGTGACAGCAGACGCGTCTTGATCGCCTGGGACTCGGGCGTCCTGGGGACGGCACGCAGCGCGGCGGGCAGCGCATACGTCTCCCTGGAGCCGCTCTTCGCAACGCGAAACTGCATCACATCGACGGTGTCGTTTTTCATAACGATCTGTTCGCCCTCATGACCGGCGAAGTCGATGATCAGGTCGACACGTTCGGCTGGCGAGACCATCACGGTCGTCAGCGGCACCGGCGCGGACAGCAGTCCCAGGTCCGAGCCGATTTGATGGAACCCTTGACCGTTGGAAAGCGACAAATGGAAAAAGCGGCTGTTGGCGACGTTGACTACCCGGAACCGATACCGGCGCGGCTCGACCTCCAGGTACGGAAATATCTTCCCACTGACGAGCATCGCACTGCCGAAAAACTCCGGCATCCACTGGTTTTCGGGCATGCCCGAGACGGCATACGCGAGCTGGCCGTCCGGACCGAAGAACCGATCGTAAATGATCAGCGGAATTTCGTACTTGCCTGACGGGAGATTCAGCGCGTCCTCGACCTGATCGCGGATCATGTAAGCGCCGAACAGGCCCGCAAAAATGTTGAGCCGCGTGATGCCGATCGCGTGGTCGTGATACCAGAGCATCGCGGCATCCTGCTCATTCGGATAGAAATACGCCGCCGATTTTCCCGGCACGTACCAATCATCGGGATAGCCGTCGTGATCCGGCGGCACCCTGCCGCCGTGCAGATGGACCACCGTGCGGACGTCGGGCCGCTTCGCATCGGCGCCGTGAATCGAATGATCGATGGGGAGCAGATGCTTTTGCGGAAGCGCGTTGACCCATTCGACGATCACTCCCTCTCCGCTTCGCGTCTCGAAGGTGGGGCCCGGCGAGGAAGGCCCGTAACCCCACATCCGGGTGGGCTTGAGATCGCGATGCGCTTTTACTTCGAGCTGCCGCATTTCCATCCGGTAGTACGGCACCTTGAGATGGGAATTGCCGGGACTCGGGCGGGACTCGATGCTGCGTGCGATGAACGGAAGCGGCAACGGGTCAACGAACTTTGCCAGCGAGTTCGGATCGATGACCGGCGCGACGTGCACCATTGGCGTGTTATTGGCGAGACTGGCACTGCCGGGGGTCATCGCCAGCGCCGCGGCGACCATGCCGCTACTCTTCAGGAACTCTCTACGGGAGATCCGCACCTGCGACTCCTATACATGCGCGATGACGACAAGCTGCTTCCGGCTGAGCAGTGCGATGCTTCACACGGGCCGCGACGGGCTTCGATTCCTCGGAGCGAAAGTGCAATCGCAAACGCTGCCGGGCCGGCAGCCCCACAAAAGAGCGACGGGCACAGCCTGGTAAGGCGCGTGCCCGTCGCTGGAGAGATGCAAATCGCTACATTTTCTCGCCGGTAGATGGGTCGAGAATCAGCTTCTTCAGATTACGATGGCTGAAGTCGAACATGTTGTTGAGCGGCCCCGCGAGCGAATCGAATGAGCCCCCGCCGATACGGTCGCTGCCCAGCCAGTTGTCTTCGATAAAGCGAAGAACTGAACTCTGATCGGTGACCGAGTGATCGACGAAGTTCTCCTTCGCCCAGGGAGAAATCACGAGCAGCGGCAGCCGGGGACCATAGCCGCAACGACCCTGCGCATGTGCGGTGCCCGCTGCAACGCCGGGCAGCGCGCCAACGCCGGTACCGCAAGTGTCGGGGCCAGTAAGGCTATCCTGCGGCGAGGTTGACTGATTGACGATCGGGCTCATTTGATGATCGTACCATCCGTCGGAGTCGTCGTAGGCGATGATAATCGCCGTGCTTTTCCACTCGGGGGTCTTTTCCAGGAAGTTGATCGTGTTGACGATATAGCTTTGCTCGTCCAGGGGATCGGAATAGCCAGCGTGGCCGTCCTGAATCGCGATGGCCTTGAGGAAGCTGACCGCGGGCATGTTGCCGGCCGAGACGGCGGCCGTGAAATCATCGAGGTCATATTGATGATTGGCGGGGTCTCCGGCTTGTCCGATGGTGGTGGCGGAGGTTGGGCGCACGTGAGTCGGGTTGGCGGTGGACGCGTAGTATTGAAACCACTGGTGATGCGGTATGTAGTCCGCCGTCGTCCCGGTGATCGTTGAATCCGTGCTGCGCGAGCATCCGGTGGTTCCGTTGGCGTTCTTGAGGGTCAGGTTGAATCCGCCCATGAACGCGCCCCAGCTGATTCCCGCAGCGTTCAGAAGGTCACCGACATTCTTGCCCGCCATCTGTACCTGGTTGCGGGTTGGCGTTGAGCAGACATCGCCGATCGGGTCCGGGTCGCTGATTACAGTGAGTCCGCCATTGCCGTCGCTGGTTTCAAAGCTGCCGCTGGGATTAAGGACAGTTTTGACGCCGTTGGTTTGTCCCGAGATCACATTCAGCGCGCCTGGCGTGGATGGACCAAAGCCGGTGTCGTACGAGTTGTCGCTCAACGCGAAGCGCTGTGCGTAGTTCCACAACGCCGTGACGGTGTTGCCGTCGTAGTAGCCCATCACCAGGCCCTTGGTGCCAACCGGGGCCGAGGTCCCTGGTGGCGGTCCGGCGGTGCCGACCGCGCTCGGAAAGAGATCCATCAGTCCGAAGTCGAATGCCATCTGTTCGGGGTTGTAGGCATGGTTCTGGTCGCTGGTCCCGGCTTCGGACCGGTCCAGACGGAAGGGATTCGTGGCGCCCGCTCCGTTCGTGGCATTGAATTTGTTCGGATTGTTGCTCAGCAGAAACTGGCTGAGCCCGTTGACCGTCGGTGTGCCCGGCGCGGCCTCGAACGCCGGCTCCCCCGAAGTGTTGGCCGCGTTGGGATAAGTCCCGAAATAATGGTCGAACGATACGTTCTCCTGGAAAATAATGACCACATGTTGAATTGGCGTGGCGGTCGCTCCCGCGGTGCCCCCTATGAGAATGGTAATCGCCAGCGCTCCAGTAAGGCGCGCAAGCACTCGACTAAATCGCATTTCAACTCCTCCTCCTCGTTGTTGGGCGGCTGTGACGCTCTGTGCGTGCACATAATCCGCCAACAAGGTGACCCTCGATTGAAGGAGGAATTGCGCTGAAAAGAATCTCTCGTGACGCGGACGTGAAGCGCGTCGAATGATTTGGTTGAGTTGCGGATACGGCGGATTGCTCAGACGTTACGCGAGTGTTTTCGCGACATCTGTCATCGCCTGTGACGCGCGTTCGCACACTTCACCGAGCAGATCGTCGCTGATCACTGTGGACAGCGCGATCAGCCCGCGCGGCGCTATGAACAGCCCGCGACTCAGCGCAGCAAGATGAAATTGCGCCATCGTGCGCAAATCCTCGCGGACGATCGTCGCCGGCGGCGCCACGTTCGTGAAGAAGACGTTCATCAGCGAGCCGAATTGGCGCACCGAAAATGGAAGCTCAGCCTGCTGCGCGGCGCGTTTGAGTTCGTCGGCGAGGCGCTCCGCCTGTTCGTCCATCTTGTCGATTCGTTCCTGAGTCAGTTCGCGCACCGAAGCGATACCGGCCGAGCAGGTGAGTACGTTGCCGTTGAAGGTGCCGGAGTGAAGCAGCGATCCGCGTTGGCGAGGATCGAACGCAGCCATAATCTCGGCTTTGCCGCCGAGTGCGCCGACCGGCATGCCCCCGCCGATTATCTTGCCCATCATCGTAAGGTCGGGCTTCACCCCGAAGATCCGTTGCGCGCCGCCCTTCGACAGGCGCAGCGTTATTACCTCGTCCAGCACGAATAAGGCGCCGGCGCGACGCGCCGCGGCGCACACGCGATCGAGAAATCCGGGCGGAGGCGGAACCACACCCGATGAGCCGAGGACCGGTTCGAGAAAGACGGCTGCGATTTCCGAACCGCGTGCGGCGAGAATTTTCTCAAAAGACTCCGCGCTGCCGAATTCCCCCAGCAAAGTCCTTTCGCCGTCGCGGCCCATCATCCCCAGCTCCAGGTCATCGTAGGAGCCGTGGTATCCGTAGCGCGCCATCAGGATGAGTTTGCGGCCGGTGAGATGGCGGGCCACGTGAGCGGCGAGCATGCCAGCTTCGGTGCCGGAGTTGCAAAAGCGGACCTGCTCGACGGAACCGACGCGATCGCAGATCAATTCGGCGAGTTCTATCTGCGCCTTGGATCGCGCCGGCCATGCGGTGCCTTCATGCGCCGCGCGAGCCAGCGCTTCGGCGATGGGAGGATAAGCGTGGCCATGAACCAGGCTGGTGTAGTTGCCGAGCAGATCGACATAGCGGTTGCCGTCGATGTCCCACAGGAACGGACCTTCGCCGCGCGAGATCGTGAGGGGGTATGGGCGATGATACGTCGTCGTGCGGGTGTCGCCGCCCGGCATCACGCGTTCGGCGCGGGCCGCCATTTCGGCCGAGTGGGGAGTCTGCTTGCGAAAGCATTCCTCGATGCTGTTCATTGTCATCGCCCCGCGTCGGTCACCTTCGTTTACGTCTCGCGGGTTTGGCCGCAGGAATCGGCGGCAGCGGTAGAACCTTTTCGTAAATGGAGACGTGTCTCTCGCTCGAGGCGGTGAACGGCTCCCGGCTCCATCCGCCCCAGCGATCGCGCAGGCGCATGCCGGCGATCTGCGCCATCAAGTCGAGTTCCGCGGGCCACGCGTAGCGCAGTTCGAGCGGGTAAAAACGGGTTCCGTCTTCACCAAGGATAATGTGCGCGCCGCGGATGTGCTGATTGACGGGATCGTGCATGGTGGAGTCGATATAGGCGTGCTCGGTGTCGAGACGGATAGTCGAAGTTCGCTGCCCGCGATCATATCGCGTGACATCGGGAACGAACGCCTCCATCACAAAAGCACCATCGTCGGTCAGATGCCGCGCAATGCCCGCGAAGCAGCGAAGCTGCTCTTCCTGCGAGAGCAGGGCAAAGAACGTATTGAACACAACGTAGATGAGCGAGAACTGGCCGGGGACTTTGACGTCGGCGAAATTTCCAATCGCGACTGGAATGGCGTCGCCGCCCGGCTTCTCGCGCAGCTTCTCGACCATCTTCGGCGATGCATCAATTCCCGAGACCTTGAACCCGCGCGCGGCCAGGGGAAGGGCAATCCTGCCCGTTCCTATTCCCAGTTCAAGCACGCGCCGCTTGCCGGCGAGCGCAGCCAGGACCTCCACGACCTGATCGGCGTTGCCGGGCGTCGTGGGATACTGGTCGTAGACGTCTGCTATTCGTTCTCCGTAAGTGGGTGCGTCGTAGGTAGCCATGCGGGCCACGTCATCAGAGGAGAGCGCGAGTGTCAAATTCCGCGAGGCAGAAAGATAAGCGCGACGAGAACGCCACGCATCGGTCGGCGGGCGGGACGCAGGCCCCACTGGGTCTGAACAAAGCCGGCACTGTGCCGCTTCAGAACTCTATCGGCAGTGAGCCTTGCCGCGGCTAGCGCACGACGGCGATCGCTTCCATCTCGACCATCAGCCCCTCCACCGCCAGCGAGGTAACGCCAACCAGGGTAGATGCGGGCGGTTCACCGGACGGGAACAGCTCGCCGCGCGCCTCGCGCATCGCGGAGTAGTCGGACTGCTTGTAATTCACGATATAGGTGTTGGTCTTGACGATATCCGCCGCCGTCGCGCCGGCCGCTTCCAGCGCCAATTTCAGGTTCGAGGCGGCTTGCCGGATTTGCGTTTTGAGATCGCCCGCGCCGACCAGCTTGCCCTCCTTGTCGACCGCGACCTGCCCGGAGATGAAGACCATCTTGCTGGCGCCTTCGACGGTTACGACGTGAGTGTAGCCGCGCGGCTGAAGGAGCGTGGGGGGATTGATATATTTCTTTTCCATGATTTTCTCCGCGGTCATTTCTTTCCGTTGTCGTTGCCGTACCGCAAGACTTTCACGCGCTCGAGGGTGACCAGTCCCGATCCGATCATCGTGTCAATTACCGGCAGGAACGCGTCGATCTTTTCCTGAGTATCGACGATCTCGATCACGATCGGCAAATCTTCGCTGAGCCGCAAAACCTTGGCCGAGTGAACGACGCTGGTTTTACCAAAGCTCATGGGACCGCGCAGCACGGTTGCGCCCGCGATCTTCAACTCCCTCGCCTTCAGAACGATCGCTTCGTACAGCGGCCTTCCATCTCCTTTTGCACTTTCACCAATGAAAATGCGCAGCAACATCGCGTCGCTTGGAACCTGCATAGCTAAACTCCTCGACCGAGCAGTTGCGCCGCAACGCTGCCGACCCATACGGCAGCGAGACAGAGTAAAACGGACCCGACCGCATTCAGCGATGCTGAAAGCCACTGCCCATCGCCGAGCAGCGCCACGGTTTCGAGGCTGAAGGTTGAGAACGTCGTGTAGCCGCCGCAGATGCCCGTCATCAGGAATAGCCGTGCCTCGGGGCTGATGAAAAACGGGCTGTCGGGAGCGGCCAGCGCGGCGATAAATCCAATCAGGATCGCGCCCGTCACATTTACAACCATGGTGCCCATTGGGAACGTGCCGCCACTGAGCTCCATGATCAGTCTCGAGATGTAGTAGCGGCCGACGCTGCCCAGCGCGCCGCCAATCGCAATCATCAGAAATCCCCGCACGCGGTTTCTCCCACCGTCTGGAGGCCGGCGTCATGCCAGCTCAGTCGTAGTATTCGAGCCCAAGATGAGTAATTAGGTCCTCGCCGCGCATCCAGCGCAGCGTGTTCTTCAGCTTCATCAATTGAATGAAGACGTCATGCTCCGGATATAACCCGGGCGCATGCATCGGCGCCTTGAAGTAGAACGAGAGCCATTCCTGGATGCCGTGCATGCCCGAACGTTGCGCCAGATCGAGAAACAGCACCAGGTCAAGCACCAGCGGCGCGGCCAGAATGGAATCGCGGCAGAGGAAATCGATCTTTATCTGCATCGGATAGCCGAGCCATCCGAAGATATCGATGTTGTCCCAGCCTTCCTTGGCATCGCCGCGCGGCGGGTAATAGTTGATCTTCACCGAGTGGAACACGTTGCCGTAAAGCTGCGGATACAGTTGCGGCTGCAAAATCTGATCGAGAACCGAGAGCTTGGTTTCTTCCTTTGACTTGAACGACCCTGGATCTTCGAGCACCTCGCCGTCGCGATTGCCGAGAATGTTGGTCGAGAACCATCCCGACAATCCCAGCATGCGCGCCTTGAGGCCCGGGGCGATGAGAGTCTTGATGAAAGTCTGGCCCGTTTTGAAATCCTTTCCGCAAATCGGGACCTTCTTCTCGCGCGCCAGCTCCAGCAGCGCGGGAGTATCGGTCGTCAGGTTCGGCGCGCCGTTCGCGTAAGGAATTCCCATCTTGAGCGCCGCGTATGCGTAGACCTGGCTGGGCGCGATCTCGGGATCATTCTCCCGCAGCCCAAGCTCGAACCGTTTGAGCGACTGATGGACTTCCGCGGGCGTATGAAACACTTCGGTAGAGCCGCACCAGACCATCACCATGCGCGCGACCCCGGTCCGCGCCTGGAACTGCCGGATGTCTTCCATCAACATCTCGGCCTTTTCCATTTTGTTGCGGCCTTCCTTGACATTGGGGCCGTGGATGCGGCGGACGTAGTCATGGTCGAAGACGGCATCCATCGGATGGATCTTTTCAAGCGGCTCGCGTACCTGCTCGACCAGCGCGGGGTCGAGCACGGCGGCGTTGCGGGCTGACTGGTAGGCGTTGTCTTCGAAAATATCCCATGCGCAGAATTCGAGATCGTCCAACCGCGCGAGCGGCACGAAGTCCTTGATCATCGGCGCGCGGCCTTCGGTCCGCTTTCCCAGCCGCACGGTCGCAAGCTGGGTGAGAGAACCAATCGGCACGCCCAGGCCGCGCTTCACCGCTTCGACTCCCGCGATAAAGGTGGTGCTGACGGCGCCGAGTCCGGGAATCAGAACTCCGAGCTTGCCGTCCGCGGGCGCAATGCGGACGTTGTCCTTAGTTGCCAAAATGAAACTCCTCGGCCGAAGCCGCTGTAGCGACGATCATTCTATACTTTCCGATGCGGGAGTCGCTTGCGAGGACGGCTTGTTCGTCTGATTGGATGATTGTTTAGAAGAAGATGGCATGCCGGGCAGCTTGCCGGTTTTTTCGTACTCGTAACCCGAATACGCAAGCCCCGGAATCGCCAGCGCCGGGCATCCGCTGATTCCCAGGCCCGCAATCGCGAACGTGATCAGCGCAACGATTTTGATCCGCATACCCATCCTCGTTACTCTGCACAGATTGAAGGCGCCGCTTAGTCCTCATCGCCGTTCATTCGCTTTTCGAGCACGCGCAGCCGCCGCAGAATTTCCGGCAATCGCGGCCATGCCGCCACATAGCGGCGCCACACTCCGACCTCGACCGCGGGAGTTCCGCCCATGATAGCGCCATCGGGAACATCGCGATGAAGCGCGCCGCGCGCCGCGACCATCACGCGATCTCCGACCGTGATGTGGTCGGGGCAGGCCGCCTGGCCGCCGAACAGGCACCATTTGCCGATCTTCGTTGAGCCGCCGATACCGACCTGCGCGCAGAAGCGGGAGAATTCGCCGATTTCGCAGTTGTGGCCGATATGAACCTGGTCGTCGAGTTTGACGCCGCGATGCAGGATCGTCGCGCCAAGCATCGCGCGATCGATCGTCGATTTTGCGCCGATTTCGACGTCGTCTTCGAGAATCACGCTGCCGACTTGCGGAATCTTGACCAGACCGCCGCGGTCTTCAACGAAGCCGAAACCATCGGCGCCGATCACCGCGCCATCGAGAATCGTCACCCGATCGCCGATCGAGCATCCCTCGCGAATCACCGCCTGGCTGTAGCAGGTGAAGTCGTTGCCGATGCGGACGTTCGGGTAGATGGTGGCGTGCGGATGGATGACCGCGTTGCGTCCGATCGTGGTTCCCGCGCCGATCACAGCCAGCGCACCGACAGATGCGTTGTCTCCCAGCCTGGCGTCGGGAGCGATATGGGCAGTCGGGTCGATGCCGGCCTTCGGTCGGTAGGGCGGAAAAAAAATTCCGACCACACGCGCGAAGTCGGCATAGGGGTTCGGGCTTATAAGCACGGGGCATCGCGCCGCCGACGCAAACTCCGGACTCACGATCGCGGCGGATGCGCTGGTCTTCTGAAGGATCGGCGCGAACTTCTCCGCACCGACGAAGATAATCATGCCGGGCCCGGCCGCCTCGATAGGCGCGGGAGCGAAAATTTCGACCTGGCCGTCGCCATGCAGTTCGAGGCCGAGCCGATCCGCGAGTTCCTTGAGCTTCATCGGTTCACCGCAACGTTAACAGAGAAGGATATTGAAACCATCCGGCACGGGAAACTGCCATCATCCGAGGTAGAGGGACAGTTTGAAGGCGGCCGTGGCTCCGCTTATCGTTAAAGCAGCGGAACGGAAGGTTGGAGGCCAACATGGGCGAAATAACGCTTCGTGCGGTCCGTAACGATGACTGGTCAGCCCTTCTGGAACTCGCACATCTATCGCTGTCTGAACTGCCTATCGTGCCGAGCCAACAGGAGTGGATGGACAATCGCAGATCGTTTTCGCCGTCGGATGGTATCCAACACCACTTTGTCGCCACCTCTGGCGAGCGCATCGTCGGCTATGCGGGACTTGAGCGCCGCAACACTGCCCCCGAGGGATGGTACCGTTTGTTTGTGGTCGTGGCGCCTTCCGCGCGGGCAACGCTGGGGACGATGCTGCTCGCGAAGCTTCGAGAGCGGTTGATCAGCCTCGATGCGCGTCACGCGTGGGTTATGGAATTGGCAGCCGACGCGGGCTTTCTTTCATATCTGGGACAGGTCGGATTTGTGAGATCGAATACCATCAATCTGGAAGATGGAATCCCGGCGGTTCAATTGACCATGGATGCGCCATTCCAATCGCTCGTTCAGCCGGCCTGATCTCAAACCTCACCCGATTGCGCCCAGCGAGTGCGTGCCGTCGAGATCACTTATAAACGGCCATGCACTTGCCCTCGATCTTCTTCTCGTCGGTGCCTTTCTTACAGGTGAGGGTGCACTTGGCACCGTTTTCCTTGCATACTCCTTCCTTATAGCAACTGGTGGCTTCACTCGGATCGTAGCCTTCGGGACACTCTGCCTGGCAGCCGCAAGTTTTGGTTATCGCCACCTCTCCGCGCGAGCGATGGTGGTGCTTGGGTTCCGTGGTGGGTGGCGGCTGTTCCTCGCCCGCATTGGAACCGGCTTGCGCTGCGGTAGGAGCCTGTGCGTGAGCTGCCTGCGTGAATGTCGAAAGAGCGAACCCGGTCGCGAGCAGCGACATCAAAAGAACCAACGCTACTTTTTTCATCCTTGTCCCTCCCCTTGATGACTCTTTGAGACTGCAGGGTTTCCCTGGCGCTGAGGATTTCGAGTCGACCTGTCTCAAGTACGTTTCGCTAATATCACCATGGCTAGCTAATGGCGAGAACTGCTCT
>Ga0074044_10003474_pt1 | contig 13389 bp, 16 predicted proteins | sample BogForMeECP23OM1_FD_94443 | JGI IMG/M metagenome (GOLD analysis project Ga0074044, IMG submission 94443) | Bog forest soil microbial communities from Calvert Island, British Columbia, Canada - Bog Forest MetaG ECP23OM1 | ecosystem: Environmental > Terrestrial > Soil > Wetlands ... | reverse complement strand
GGCTCCGCTCATAACGCCCGCGGTTCTCGCTCGTCCACACCGGCGACCCCTCAACGAATCAGGCCGCCTTCCTTGATTCACAGACGATTCTAACGATTCGTTATGTTCCCGGACGGGCTCTAACGCTTGGTGCCCACGTCGGACGGCGGCGATGAAAGGCTTGGAATGGGCGTTGTGATCGTCGAGGAAGCGGTTGATAGCGGCCTGGAGGTCGGCGACGGACCGGAAGACGCGGCGCTTGAGGCGTCGCTTTGCGAGGCTAGCGGCGTTCCCCACGAAGAGCTCCCCATCCCACATGTAGCGCGAGAGCATGGCGTCGGTGGCGTGGCCGGTCTGCTGCCTGATCTTGAACGTCGAAACGCCGGCGCGGGCTGCGCTGGTCGCGAATCCTGCCCGCAGGCTGTGGCCGGAATAGCCCTGAGGATCGAATCCTGCCGCAGCCAGGCGTTTCTGGACGAGAGACTGCCTCGCCGGAGAGGCGATCGGCTGAAACCCGTCCGTGTCGATCGACGGGACGAAAGACAGGGCCTTGTTCGATATGAGCCGCGTTGAGCCAGGTTTCGAGCGCTCTGACCGGGCAGTGAACGGTTCTTCCGAGCGGGACGCCGATCTTGCGGCCGACGCCGTCTTGGTCGGTATTGGACCGCCGGATGGTCAGAATGATTCCCTCGCGTTAGCGCTCGACCTCCTTGCAATCAACTGCAAGAAGTTCGGAGCGCCCGGGGCCGCCTGGAAAGCCAATGAGCAGCAGCGCCCGATCCCTGAGGTCCTTGAGCCGGTCGCTCATCACCCCAAGAACGACAAAGAGGTCTTCCCGCGGGAGCAACTTGGCCTCCCGCTGGGCCGGGGCCCAACTTGTCGAAAGGCGATCGCGATGCGAGCCGCGGGCTTGAATAGCTTGCATCAGGCTCACGGGCACATCATCCCGTATACCCCGTTATAAGGTATCCGCCTTGAGGAGCTCAATTTGGAAGGCCTTGAATAATATTCAATTGGCTCGTGGTTCTAAATCATGGTATTTTCGAATAAGAAATAATTTCTCTTTAGTATTGTCAAGATCAGATCAAGCGACGCTTCCAGTGGTCGCATAGTGCCCCAAACTCCCCGTTGCAATCCACCTTGTGCCGGTATAGATACCAAAGGTAACGAAGGTCTGCCAATGACGGCTCGTGTAATTATCCTGTTAACATTGGGGTTATTCACCCACCCCGTGTTAGCGCAAGTTTGCGAGCTCAGCGAATCCACTGATAGCAGCGTTGATGGACGAAATTTTCAGATAAAAATACCTGGGGACGCCACCATAACCATAATTCAAGGGAGAGACCTGAAAGACGAAGTGCGCGAAGGGGCCGCAGATTTATTTATCGAGAGGTCGTTATCCGCTGAGGACCTTGCTGCTCGCGTGAATCAGTTTTTGTCCGTCAATCAAGACGTTTTCAGTATTGCGGAGAGTAATCTCAATTTTCTGCAGAATCGTTTGCAGAGCCAACATCCCCCGGCGTTTGTTGCCGTGGATATGTCCTCTGAGGAACTTGCTTATTTGCGGAAGGTGGCGACGACTCTTTCGTTACATCAGTATGCGCAAGTGAATGCGCTTGGAGCGAAAAACGCGCACTGGGATAAATTACTCCTCATCACCGTCGGTCCAGTCGTTTATCTTAGGGCCCGAAAACCGGAGCTGTTTCATGCGACAACTCTTATGGCGATGGACGACCAAGCGCTCAATCCTTTCGATGAGGCCTTGAATTGGCAGGGACAAAAGACTCCGGGATGGATGGAGAAGGTCGTCGGCCGCAGTATCAAGGAGACTGGCGATTTAAACAGCGGCAGTTTAGGAAAACTTCCAGAAGGAGATGGCGTTTTCGTGCTCAGCGTTGGCTTATCGCCGGTAACCTCATCTGCGTTTGTGAGCGCATGCCAGAAATTGCATCGCTCACCAAGCCCAGGGCCTCCTCCGAGCAAAACCGAGCAAGGCAATAATGTCCCGACGGCCAGAGAAGAACTCGCCGCTGCAGAGGACCAATCGCGGAGTACAAGTAGATTTCATGGGGGGAGTCGGCCGATGGAAATTTATAGAGCGACGAAGGGGACGGATCCCGAAGTCGCACGCAAGCATGCCATGACCAGACACGCACCGGCCTATTCCTGGGTGACCACGGATGGAGCGGGCCATCGCTGGGTGCACATCAGGCCGATTCATTATAGTCAGAAAGAATAAGAGCCTCGTGCGCGACCGCGACGGTTCCAACAGGCTTTCAACCATCCCTTCAGCGAAAGCTCATTTTTGGGTCGTGATAAGAGGGTCTTATCACGAGTTATAACCGTTAATGCGCGAGATCACTGCCGGAGAATTCCTGCGACAGCAAGATCGCTGCAGCAAAATGAGCGACGGTCCGCTTTCGCCCGTGTTGCAGCCGTTCCAAGAGGTTATGGGACGGCCCGTGTCGACGCATTCCGGCCCGTCGTCGGACCGAACTTAAACGGTAGGAATGGGTCGATTCCGGCCGTCTGGTGGCCGACCCAGCCGGGCGCCAAGTGTCAGACTCCATCCACCAGATGTCTTGCCATCAGAACCCGACACATCGATGATGTCGGCCATGCGCACGACCGTGACGCTCGACGACGACTTGGCCGGCCTGCTCAAACAGCGCGCGCGCGAACTCGGCATCCCGTTCAAGGAAGCCGTCAATCGAACGATTCGCGCCGGCTTGGGCGAGGGCGTCGCGGCTGGGCGCCGTCCCGCGCCGAAGACGATCCCGCATTCTTTCGGATTTCGGCCGGGGGTCGATGTCGACCAGCTCGGGCAGCTCGCCGACGAACTGGAAGCGGAAGCTTTCGCGGACGAAGTCCGCCCGACGTAAACGTTCGGGAGCATCCCGCCAATTGGCGGCGCAGTTTCCAGGATTTCCAAAATTACCGTGCTGACAACAGGAAAATTTCGCCCCGGAGGACTGCGCCGCGCGCTCCGCGCCGTTTTACGTGTTCCGGCGCATTCTCCGCCTGTTCTTTCCCTGTTATGGCCGATTTGTTTCCCTGTTATCCTCCTGTTCGGCGCGCACAGGGGTTTTTCGCACAAGCAACGGAAACTGAACGGCTTTTCGCGATAAGACGAGAGCCATAACGGGCGATTATCCCTGTTCTTCCGCTGTTAAACAGGGAAAATCGGTCGCGGTCGGACGCCGATCGGCGCGCCCGCACGCAACCGCCCCTGCGGATTTCCCGCATGCGGCTCCGGGCCTCGGCCGGCTTCAGTGCGAAGCCTGCGGCGGCCCCTTCGGGGCGACGACGTTGCGCATGAGGGGAACCAGCAGGGTGGCGATGACGAAGGCGATCATGATGGCGAGAAAGGCGTCGGCGTAGGCCATGGTCGATGCCTCGCGGTAGGCGAGGCGCCAGAGTTGGCGGAGAGCGGCGGCATGCCCGTCCTGTGGGCTGCCTGGGATTGCGGCGTAGCGCTGCGAGACCTCGGTCAGGAATCTGGTCATGGCGCCGTTGGCCGGCGTCAGATTCGACGCGATCGCCTGGAAATGGAAATTCGTGCGGTCATTGAGGATCGCGCCGCTGACCGCGATGCCGACAGCCCCGCCGAGGTTGCGCATCATATTGAACAATCCGCTGGCATACTTGAGCCGTTCCGGCGGCAAGCTGCCGAGCCCGAGATTGACGCTGGGCGCGACCGCAAAGACCTGCGGAAAACCGCGCAGCGCCTGAGGCAGGAGAAGCTCCGCGGCGCCCCAGTCATGCGTGATGAAACTGAAGCTCCACATCGCCAGACCGAAGGACGCCAAGCCGGCCATCATGAGCCACCGCGTGTCGAATTTGCGCGCGAGAATGATGTAGACCGGCACGCCGATGAGCGACGCCGCGCCCGTCGAGAAAATCGCGACGCCCGTCTGCCAGGCGCTGAATCCGCGCACATAGCCCAGAAACAGAGGCGTCAGGTAGATGGTCGAAAAGATGCCGATCCCGGTTATGAACGACAGCACGCAGCCGAGGGCGAAGTTCCTGTTTCCCAACGCGCGGAGGTCGACCACGGGACGCGGAAAGGTGAGGCTCCGGATCACGAAGAGGGCGCCGGCGACGCCGGCGATGAGCGCGCAGTCCCTGATGGTCGCGTCGTCGAACCAATTCCATCGCGACCCCTCCTCGAGCACATACTCCAAGGTTCCGAGCGCGATCGCCATGAGGACGATGCCGGGATAGTCCGCTTCCCTGAGCAGCGAGAGATCGGGCTCGTCGATCTTGACGAGAAGCGGGATCAGCACCGCGATGGCGAGGCCGGGAACGAGGTTGATGTAGAAGAGCCAATGCCAGTTCAGCGTGTCGGTGATCCAGCCGCCGATCACGGGCCCGAGCGTCGGCGCGACCGACGCGATCGTGCCGATCACGGCGGCGGAATAGACGCGGCGCGGACCCTGGAAATAGTGAAAGGAAGAGGTGAAGACGGTCGGGATCATGGACGCGCCCAACAGTCCCTGAAGCGCGCGGAACAGGATCATGCTTTCGATGTTCCAGGCGAGCCCGCACAGCATGCTCGCCAGGGTGAAGCCGGCGGCCGATGCGGTGAAAAGCCATCGGGTCGAGAAAACGCGCGCCAGCCAGCCCGAGAGCGGGATCATGATGATCTCTGCGATGAGATAGGCGGTCTGCACCCAGCTGATCTGATCCTGGGCTGCAGACAAGCCGCCGCCGATATCCTGGAGAGAGGAAGCGACGATCTGGATGTCGAGAAGGGCGATGAACATGCCCACGCACATGACCACGAAGGGCGCCAGGCTTCGCACCCAGCTCGCGTTGGTAGCTGCGCCGATCATTGCGCCCTCCCTGAGCCCGATCGCGTGTCCACGCTCACCGTCGTCGACAGCCCTGGCCGGAGTGCGCGAAGCATCGCGTCGTCGCCATCGAGCTCGATACGGACGGGAACGCGCTGAACGATCTTGGTGAAGTTGCCGGTCGCGTTTTCGGCCGGGATCACGCTGAACGTGGCGCCCGTGGCGGGGGCGAGGCTGATGACGCGGCCGTGAAAGGCATGGTCCGGCAGGACGTCGGCGACGACCGTGGCGGATTGTCCCGGCGTCATCCGTTCGAGCTGGTCCTCCTTGAAGTTGGCGTCCACCCAGAGATCATGTGCCGGGATGATGGTGACGAGATAGCCGCCGCTGGAGACGTATGCGCCGACCTCGGCGGCGCGATTGCCGACGTAGCCGTCGATCGGCGAACGGATTTCGGTGTAGCCGAGATTGAGTTCGGCGGTACGAAGGTCCGCCTGGGCCTGGGCGACATCGGCCCGGGCTTCGGCGATGTCCGCGTCCAAGACCGTGAGTTGCTGCTTCGCGGCATCGAGCCCGGCCGCAGACGACACGACGCCGGACTGAGCCATCTCATCTTGCGCAGACGCCCTCTCCGCGTTTTGCCGCGATCCCGCGCTGGAAAGGGCGAGCTGGCTATACCTTAAGCTGTCTTCCCTGGCGAATGTCGCCTGCGCCGTCTTGCCGTCGAGGTCCGCCTTTGCCTGGCGGATGGTCGTTTGTTGCAGCGACTGTCTCGCCTGGAGGCTGGCGAGGGTTGCCTCACGCGCTGCGACGATCGCGGTCGCGCGATCGACAGCAGCGCGAAAATCGCGATCGTCGAGACGGATGAGCGGCTGGCCCGCGCGGACATTGTCGTTATCCGCGACCAGGATCTGCGCGACAAAGCCGGCCACGTGCGGCGATATCGGGGTGACATTGCCTCCGGCGTACGCGTCGTCGGTGCTTTCGATCAAGCGCCCGACGCTCCACCAGTCATAGCCGTAATGCGCGGCGCCGAGCGCGACGAACCCCGCGAAGCCGGCGTACAGCATCCATTTCAGCCTCTGCCTGTTGAGCGTCTTGCCTCGCGATGTCTTGGCAGCGCCTTCGACGGCGATGGTGCTCATGACTGCCTCCTAATTTCTCCCATGCTCCGGTGGGAGCCAAAAAAGAGCGTACATACTCCTATTACGCTCGACAAATTCAGATTGGGCGGCCAGGTTGGTCATCTCGGATTGCCTGGCTTAGCCATCCGCGGCGGACGCGGCCGGGAGATCGGTCGCCGAAACCTCGCCGAGCAAGACGCGCAGCCCGGCGGCGCGCTCATCGCCGAAAGCGGCCGCGAACCGCGTTTGCGCCTCGCTCCAACCCAAGCGCGCGGCCTGGAGTCGTCCGATGCCGGCGTCCGTCAATTGTAGTTCCCTGCTGCGGCGGTCCGTGCGCCCAGGCACGACGCTGATGAGGCCTTCGCGTTCGAGCGGCAGGATGTTGCGACCAAGCGTGGTGCGGTCCATCACGAGCTTATCGGCCAAAGCGTTGATCGTCATCGGCCCAAGCCGCTTCAGCTTCGCGAGTACCGAGAACTGGGTGGTGCGCAGGCCGAACGGCGCCAGGTGCTGGTCGTAAAACTGCGTGATGTGCCGCGCGGCTTGGCGGACGGCCAGGCAGGTGCACTCTTCAACCCGCGGTAGATTGTCCGTTGACATTAACAGTTCCTCGCCCTTGACGTTAGGAGCATATACGCCTATGTATGCGCACATGCACCCAATGTCAAGACCTAGGGTCGTTGCTGATCCGCGTTCGATCAAGCCGAGGAGGGCTCTGCCACCTCGTCGAAGCGATCCGTAATCGTCGCCGCCCCTGTCCGAATCAACATGGATGACGATCGTCATTCATCAACCCCGATAGCAAGGAATCCTCGCATGACCCGCATGACCCAACCTTCCCTCGGCACAGCGCTTGTTACCGGCGCCTCGTCCGGCATCGGCGCCGTTTATGCCGACCGTCTCGCAAGCCGTGGCTACGATCTTATCCTCGTGGCGCGCAACGGCGGCCGCCTCGATGCCTTGGCAAAGCGCATCAAGGACGCGACCGGACGTGCGGTCGAAGTCGTCGCGGCGGATCTCAATAACAAGGCGGATCTCCGCCGGGTCGAGACGTTGCTGCGCACGAACGCCGGCATCACGATGCTGGTCAACAATGCTGGCGTCGGGGCCCTGCACCCGCTTCTGGAGTCGGACGTCGGCAAAATGGCCGACATGATTGATCTCAATGTCAAAGCGCTGACCCGGCTGACCTATGCCGTGGCTCCTGGCTTTGTCGCCCGCGGAGGCGGCACGATCATCAATATTTCCTCGGCCGTCGCCGTTTGGCCCGAACTCTTGAACGGCGTCTATGGCGGAACGAAAGCGTTCGTGCTGGCCTTGAGCCTGTCGCTCCACAAGGAGCTCGCCGGAAAGAACGTGCGCATCCAGGCCGTTCTGCCTGGCGCGACCGCCACGAACTTCTTTGATGCCGCCGGGGGCTCGGCCGAGCAGGTGCCGAGCGAGATGATGATGCCCGTGGACGACCTGGTCGACGCGGCCCTCATTGGTTTCGATCAGGGCGAGCTCGTCACGATCCCGTCTCTTCCGGACGCCGCCGACTGGCGCGCCTATGAAGCGGCCCGGCAGATGCTCATCCCGAACCTGTCCCGGAGCGTCCCGGCGGCGCGGCATCGGACCGCTGCTGCCGCGTAGAATCGGACCAGGCGCGCGCCTGAGTTCCTTGCTCGACGTTAGGAGCATATACGCCTATATAAGATATAAGTGCACATGCGCCTAATGTCAGGCCAAGGCGGGTTCTACTCCCCGCTCGATCAAGCCAACGAGGGCTTTCCTATGATGTCAAAGCGGTTCACAGACAGGGAGGGACAGATGTTCCCCATGAGAATATCTAGGGTATTGGCGTTCGGCGGAATGATTGCCGCGTGCCTATGGGCTTGGGTGCCGGCCGCTTCGGCCGGATCACCTTCGGCGGTCGAAGACAAGGCCGTATTTGGGCCGATCGAGAGCATCCGCTATGATTTCGGCTCGAAGTCAATGAGCGGATACTTCGTCGAACAAGCCGGCGCTTGCCACGTGATGCTCATGGTCTTCGAGACGACCGATCCCGGCAAGTCGCCGCCGCCTTCCGCCACGCGCGTTCGTCTCGTGCTGTTGCCGGGGCAGATCGCCGGTCTCGATAGCGAGGAGGGTCGCTCGCTGAACTTCAGTTGCGGCGAGGGCGGGACGACGCTGCTTGTAGACGCGGGCGAGAGGGACAGGCTTGTCAATCTCCACGCGCTGCGGGGGACCGCCACCCAATAGCCCGAGGAAGGGCCTAGACTCCCCGTTCGATCAAGCCAACGAGGGCTCAAAGGAGGTTCAAATGACAAACGGAGCCGTGGCGCTTCTTCGGAAACCATGGGCCTCGCTAATGGCGTGGATGGCGGCGATGGACTATTCGGCCGCCGACTATACCACGAGCGGATCGGTGCGCTGGAACGCGAGGTGGAGCAACTGAAGGATGAATTAAGGCGGACCCGCATGTCCGCCGGACCGCCGACGGCGGCTTCGAACCAAGTGCGCCATCCCGCGGACCCTGAATGATTGGTGACGCGATTCTAGATTAGCACAAACGGAATCGCGCCGCTCGCTTGACATTAGGAGATATGCGCCTAAGTACGCGCATATACGCCTAATGTCAAGGTCTCAACCCAACACCAAGGAGTCTTCGCATGACCCAATCTTCCCTCGGCACGGCGCTTGTCACTGGCGCGTCCTTCGAAAACCCGCACGGCGAAGTGGCGATTTTAGCCGGCACCCGTGCCGAGTCGCTCGGCACGACCGCATTCCATTGCGGGCGCCGCAACACCAGCGTCACGGATGCAGCATTGGCAACCGCGCGCGGCGTCCCATATGCCGATCTCTCAAAAGAGCCGCCCGAAATTCGCGCCAGATTTTGCGAGCTGCCAGCCAAGCTCAACTTGTTCCGAATGCTGGCCAACAGCGAAGGGACTTTCCTCCCGCTGATCTCGATGGTTTCGGCGGTTTTCGCCAAGCTTGAACTCGAACCTCGGCACCGCGAGATCGCGATATTGCTCACCGGCCGCCGCACTGACGCGCGGTACATGTGGGAGCAGCACCTTCGCATCGCGCCGGAGGCGGGCGTAACGCCGCAGCAGATCGAAGCAATCCAGAACGAGCGGATTTATGATTTAGCGGTGTTCGACGACAGCGAGCAGCTGATTCTAAGAATGGCCGACGAGCTGCTGCGCACGACCGAAGTTTCCGAACTCACGTTAGATCGTGCACGGGCCGAGTTTTCGCCTGCACAGATTGTCGAGACCATTGTCCTCGTCGGATTCTACAGGATGCTCGCGGGCATCATGCGTTCGACAGAGCTGGATCTCGATGTTCCGGCATCTGGCAGTTGGACACAACATATGGCAGCGTAGCCAATTTCGATCGAAATAAAAGTGCTGGCCCGCGATGGCAAGATCCTCGCGCACGGCGCCTCCACGGTGATGGTGTTTGGCGAGAGATGCGGCGGCGGCGCCACGGGCGCGATCCTCGCCACCCGTCTGATCCACTCGATGCGGCGGGACGGCCTCAAGCGCGGCATCGGCGGCGGCCAAGGGATTGGGCCAACGCTGCCGGTAAGTGCTTGGTGTCGTCAGCTGCCGACCTTCTCCGCCATCAGGTCGCGCATGCGGGTCCGTCACATCTGAATTTCTCGCCCTTGACATTACGAGCATATGCGCCTAAATGCGCGCACATACGCCTAATGCCAAGGTCTCATTCCCAACAGCAAGGAGTCCTCGCATGACCCAATCTTCCCTCGGCACGGCGCTTGTCACTGGCGCGTCGTCCGGCATCGGCGCCGTTTATGCCGACCGTCTCGCAAAGCGTGGCTACGACCTCATCCTCGTGGCGCGGAACGAACAGCGGCTGAAGTCTCTGGCAACTCGTCTGACGAGCGAGACCGGGCGATCCGTCGACGTGCTGGCCGCTGACCTCGGCAAGAAGGCAGATCTCGGCAAGGTCGAGATCAGGCTACGGGACGATCCGGGCATCACCATGCTCGTCAACAATGCTGGCATCGCCTCCGTCTCGCCGCTCCTGAGCGCCGACGTCGACAAGATGGAGGATATGATCGCCCTCAACGTAACCGCTGTTACGCGCCTGGCATATGCCGTAGCGCCTGCGTTCGTCGCACGCGGAGCCGGCACGATCATCAACATCGCATCGATCGTCGGCATCTCGCCCGAGACGCTCAACGGCGTGTACGGCGCGACGAAAGCCTTCGTGCTTGCGTTCAGCCATTCGCTGCAACACGAGCTGGCCGACAAGGGCCTCCGCATTCAGGCGGTGCTGCCGGGCGCGACCGCCACCGATCTTTGGGAAATCGCTGGTCTCCACTACTCGAAACTGCCCGCAGAGATCGTAATGTCGACGGAAGATATGGTCGACGCGGCGCTGGTCGGGCTGGACCGGGGCGAACTGGTCACAATCCCCCCGCTTCAGGATGGGGACGAATGGACCCGCTTCGAGGCGGCGCGCCGCGCTCTCTCGCAGAGGTTCGGCAATTCCGTTCCGGCGCCCAGATACCGGACCGTCGTACCTGCTCGGCAGCTTGCATAGAGAGAGCAACTCACGAAACTCGAGGATAGAGCCATGACGCTGCAACGTTCAGTCGTTTTCGCCGAGCCGGTGCGCACCGCCATTGGCACCTTTGGCGGCAGTCTGAAGGACGTGCCGGCGCCGGATCTTGGCGCCGTCGCAATCCGCGCCGCCGTCGAACGCGCCGGGCTCGAGCCCGAGGAGGTGGAGACTGCGGCGATGGGCAACGTCGTGCAAGCCGGAGCCAAGATGAATCCGGCGCGTCAGGCGGCGATTCATGCCGGGCTGCCGGTGACGGTTCCGGCCATGACGGTGAACCGCGTCTGCGGCTCGGGGCGCAGGCCATCGTGTCGGCGGCGCAGGAGATCCTCCTCGGCGGGGCCAACGTCGCCGTCGCCGGCGGCATGGAGAACATGGATCAGGCGCCGTATCTCGTCGCCCGCGGCCGTTGGGGCTATCGCTTGGGCGATGGGCAGCTTTACGACAGCGTATTGCGCGATGGCCTCAACGACGCCTTTTCGGGCCAGCATTCCGGCTGGCATACCGAGGACCTGGTGGAGAAATATCAGGTCACACGCGAAGCCCAGGACCGCTGGGCCTTGCGCTCGCAAGAGCGTTTCGCGCGCGCGCAGGCGGCCGGTCATTTCAAAGCGCAGATCGTGCCGGTTGAGGCGCCCGGCAAAAAGGGGCCGATGCAATTCGACAAGGACGAAGGCAATCGGCCCGAAACCACCCTCGAAGCGCTCGCGCGATTGAAGCCGGCGTTCCGCCCGAACGGCACGATCACCGCCGGCAATGCGCCCGGACTGAATGATGCCGCGGCTTCGCGGACGAGACCTGGGCCGAAAGGCGCGGCCTTGCCGCGACCGCGCGGCTCGTCTCCTACGGCATTGCGGCGGTCGAGCCCGGCATGTTTGGCCTTGGACCGATCCCAGCCGTGAGACAAGCGTTGCAGCGCGCCGGGTGGGAGATCGGCTCCGTTGAGCGCGCGGAGATCAATGAGGCGTTCGCGGCGATCGCCATCGTAGTCGCGCGCGAGCTCGGATTGTCCGACGACATCGTCAATGTCGAAGGCGGCGCCGTCGCCCATGGCCACCCAATCGGGGCGACGGGCGCGGTGCTTACCACGAAGCTCATCCACTCGATGCGCCGGGACGGTCTCACCCGCGGCTTGGTCACGCTGTGCATCGGCGGCGGCCAAGGCATCGCCCTGGCTCTCGAGGCGATCGCGTAGCGCCGCGCCTCCTAGAGCGGTTTTGATCGCCCTGAACCGTCATTGCGAGGACGCCGAGCGTTTCGAGGGGGACGAAGCAATCCGGGGGATCGTCGGGCATCGGCACTGAATTGCTGAAGCGTCATTGCGAGGAGCGAAGCGACGAAGCAATCCAGGGTCATAGGGCATCGGCGGTGCCTGGATTGCTTCGCTTCGCTCGCAATGACGCCAGCGTGTACCGACTCATATGGGAGTTGATGAAGATGACCGAGCGCTACCTTGAAGATTTCGCGGTCGGGCAGACCTATGGCTCGGGAAAGCTCCGCGTCGACGCCGATCAGATCAAGTCCTTCGCGGCTCAGTTCGATCCGCAGCCTTTCCACCTCGATGATGAGGCCGCGAACAACTCCATTTTTCGCGGTCTCGCGGCCAGCGGCTGGCACACGGCGGCGTTGACCATGCGGCTCCTCGTCGAGGGCGAGCTCAAGCCCGCCGGCGGCGTCGTCGGCGCTGGTTTCGACGAGTTCCGTTGGCCCCGACCGGTGCGCCCCGGCGACGAACTGCGCCTCGAAAGCGAAGTGCTTGAGGTGCGCCCGTCGAAATCGCGCCCCGAGCAAGGGCTGATCAAGGTGCGCACGACGACTCTCAACCAGGATGGGGAGCCGGTGCAGATCCTGGTCGCCAACTTGGTTGTGCCGCGGCGGGCGGCGCCGGGAGCGTCAGAACGAGCGGGCGGGTGAGGGCGAGAGGAACGAAACGCAGCCGCCGTCATCGCGAGGAGCGAAGCGACGTGGCGATCCAGAGTCGCGCCTGCGCCCTTCATCTCCTGGGTCGCTTCGCTGCGCTCGCGATGACGGCTCCGCCCGGGTTTCGACGATGTTTCGATTACGCCGTCGGCGACGACGGCCGTCTCACCCGTTGCGGAACGCGTAGGCGTAGCCGTTGAGCGCGGGCGCGCCGCCGAGATGCGCGAACAGCACCCTCGATCCTTTCGGGAAGAAGCCTTTCCTGACCAGATCGATCATGCCCTGCATCGATTTGCCCTCGTAGACGGGGTCGGTGATCATGCCTTCGAGCCGCGCCGTGAGCCGGATCGCCTCCTTCGTTTCATGCGACGGCACGCCGTACATGGGATAGGCGTAGTCCTCGAGCAGCACGACGTCGTCGTCGGCGATCTCCTGACCGAGCTCCACCAGTTTCGCGGTGTTGCGCGCGATATCGAGCACCTGCGCCTTGGTCTGCTTCGGCGTGGCGGAGGCGTCGATGCCGATGACGTTGCGCTGGCGCCCGTCCTTGGCGAAGCCCACGACCATGCCGGCATGCGTCGAGCCGGTCACCGTGCAGACGACGACATAGTCGAACGCGAAGCCGAGTTCGCGCTCCTGCGCGCGCACCTCCTCGGCGAATCCGACATAGCCGAGCCCGCCGTATTTGTGCACCGAGGCGCCCGCCGGGATCGGGTACGGCCGTCCGCCGTGCGCCTCGACGTCCTTCAGCGCGTCCTCCCAGCTTTTGCGAATGCCGATGTCGAAACCGTCGTCGACGAGCCGGACGTCGGCGCCCAGGATGCGGCTCAAGAGGATGTTGCCGACCCGGTCATAGACCGCGTCCTCGTGCGGAACCCAGGCCTCCTGCACCAGCCGGCATTTCAGGCCGATTTTCGCGGCGACGGCGGCGACCTGGCGGGTGTGGTTCGACTGCACGCCGCCGATCGACACCAGCGTGTCCGCGTTCGAGCGAAGTG
>Ga0074044_10003473_pt1 | contig 13392 bp, 16 predicted proteins | sample BogForMeECP23OM1_FD_94443 | JGI IMG/M metagenome (GOLD analysis project Ga0074044, IMG submission 94443) | Bog forest soil microbial communities from Calvert Island, British Columbia, Canada - Bog Forest MetaG ECP23OM1 | ecosystem: Environmental > Terrestrial > Soil > Wetlands ... | reverse complement strand
TCGGACGCGTGGCGCCGGCGCTCTCTGCGCGTGAGCGAAGAGGAGGTCACGCCCGCGGAACGCGGGGAGACCGTCGAAGGCGAGGAGACCACGGAACCTTCCGCGGCCGCCCCCGCGGTTGAGACTCCCTCCGAACCCGAGGCCGCACCGTCGGAGGTCGAGGATGATGCCACCGACGAGCCGGAGGCCGAGGCGGAAACTCCCGCGGCTCCCCGAAAGGCCCGAGCGAAGGCCGCGAAGGGGGACGAGGAATGACGTTCCGTCTCAAGCGCCGGGCCGCGCCCCGGAGCTGGACCGTGCCCCGGAAGGGAACGAAATGGTTGAAGCGTCCTGCGCCCGGACCCCACGCCCAGGACCAGTCGATCCCGCTCCTCCTCGTGCTGCGCGACATTCGTCACCTCGTGACGAGCACCCGCGAAGCGCGGATCCTGCTGCGCTCGGGCGCGGTCAAGGTCGATGGCAAGGTGACGAACGACCTCTCCCGAGGACTCGGCCTGATGGACACGCTCTCTCTCGCGGCTCCGCTCGACGCCCACTACCGGGTCGTCAAGGACCGCCGCGGTAAGCTCGCGCTGATCACGATCCCCTCGACCGAGGCCGCCGTCAAGATCGGCCGGGTCCGGTTCAAGCACGCGGTGACCGGAGGGCGGGTCGAGGTGACCCTGCACGACGGACGCAACCTCCTCGTCGCGGCCACGACCCCGTACCGGGTCGGCGACTCGGTGAAGATCGCCCTCCCCGAGCAGAAGGTCGTGGAGCATTTGCCCCTTGCCCCCGGGACCCTCGCCTACATCTCGGGAGGCTCGCACGTCGGCGAGCTCGCCCGGGTCGAACGGGTCGAGGTCCGCAACTCCTCGCAGCCGAACCTCGTCCACTTCAAGGAAGGATTCTCCACCGTCAAGGAGTACGTCTTCGTCGTCGGTCAGAACGCCCCCGAGGTCACCCTCGCCGAAGGAGTCGACCGATGAGCGCACCTCCCTCCGCCGCCGCGAAACCCGCCGCCGCCGCTACGGAAGCGAATCCCTACCGCGTCGTGCGGGTCATCAAGGTCGTCGTGAACGCGGGGGTCGGCGAGTCGGGCGAGCCCCGGACGAAGGCCGAGAAGGTCCTTCAGATGGTGACGCACCAGAAGCCGATCGCCACCCGTTCGCATTCGACGAACCGCGATTTCGGCATCCGGCAGGGTCAGGAGATCGGGGCGAAGGTCACCCTCCGGGGCGAAGTGGCCGTCGAGTTCCTCCGGCGGGCGTTCGAGGCCCGGGACCGTCAGTTCGACGTTGACTCGATCGACCGGAACGGGAATTTCTCTTTCGGCATCGCGGATTACACCGATTTTTCCGGGCTGAAGTACGACCCCGCGATCGGCATCCACGGGATGGACATCTCGGTCGAGATGGGCCGCGCGGGTCACCGCATCCGCAATCGCCGTCTCCAGGCGCGACCGCTTCCGAAGGCGCTCCGCTCCACGCGCGACGAAACCCGCGCGTTCCTCGTCTCCGCATTGGGGGTGACCCTCCTTGAGTGAGCCCAAGAAGAACTTCGGGCGCAAGGACGGATGCCTGCGCTGCGACCGCAAGCGTGGGATCGTGCGCCGCTACGGCCTCCACATCTGTCGCCAGTGCTTCCGCGAGGTCGCGATGGACCTCGGGTTCAGGAAGTACCAATAAGGAGGGACGAACGATGCAGATGGACCTACTCAACGACGCGCTCGTCACCCTCCGCCACGCGGACCAGGACGGCAAGCCCCGCGTCGAGATCGCCCCGACCTCGAAGCTGATCGCCGAGGTGCTGCGGATCTTCCGTGAGCACCACTACATCGAGGAGTTCACGTTCGTGCCGACCGGGCGCGGCGGGAAGTACGACGTCTCGCTCGGCCGGCGGATCAACTCCTGCGGCGTGATCAAGCCTCGGCTCGCCGTCGCGTACGACCGCCTCGAGCGCTTCGAGTCACGCTTCCTCCCCGCCCAGGACTTCGGCATTCTCGTCCTCTCCACGAACCGGGGCGTCCTCTCCCACCAGCAGGCCCGGGAGCTCAAGATCGGAGGTCGGTTGCTCGCCTATGTCTACTGAACCGGACCGGGGCCAGGAGACGGTGGACGTCCCGAAGGGCGTCACGTTCACGGTCGCCCATCGGCGCCTGAAGGCGAAGGGCCCGCTCGGCTCGGTCGAACGGCCGTTCCCTTCGGACGCCCTCGACCTCGCGTTCCACGCAGGGAAACTGACGCTCACGCTCCGCCTGCCGACGCACCGCAAACGTTCGCAGTCGCTCCTCAAGACGTGGGCCGCCCACGTGCGGAACCTCGCGGGCTCCCTCACCCTCGGCGTCGAAGCCCGGCTGAAGGTCGTCGCGGCGCACTTTCCGATGAAGGTCCAGGTGAAGGAGAACCACATCCTCATCGAGAATTTCCTCGGGGAAAAGCACCCCCGCTCCTCCAACCTGGTCCCGGGCACGAGCGCGAAGGTCGAAGGCGAGTTCGTGATCCTTTCCGGTTACGATATCGAGCAGGTCGGCCAAAGCGCGGCGAACATCGAACGCGCGAGCCGGATCCGGGACTACGACCCCCGGGTCTTCCAGGACGGCATTTACCTCGTCGAACGCGCGCATCTCAAGCAGGCGAGCTGATGGCCGAAGAGACAACCCCCGAGCCGAAGGGCGAGACCGCCGAGGCGGCGCCCCACAAGCCCGCGCCCCGCCGGCGTTCGAAAGCGGCTGCGAAGCCCGAACCCGCTCCCGCCGAGACCCCCAAGGCCCCGGCGAAGGCCGAGGGACCGCGCGTTCCGCGACGGGCCGACCTTCCGGAAAGCCAACGCACGCTCATGCGAGCCCGCGACCAGATCGACCGACGACGCCCCTTGTTCGGTCGACAGGCCCGCTATCGGTACTACCGCATCGGACGGGACATGTCGTGGCGCGCGCCGCGCGGCCTTCAATCGAAGCAGCGCCGGCACTACGGCTACCGACCGAAAGTGGTCCGGATCGGCTACCGGTCCCCGGCCCGGGTCCGCGGGCTCGTGCCGAGCGGATTCCGCCCCATCATCGTTCACACCACCCGCGACCTCGAGGCGTTGAACGCCAAGCTCGAGGCCGCGATCATCGCCCGGACGGTCGGCACGCGACGCCGCCTCGTCCTCGAGGAGACCGCGCGTAAGCTCGGGATCCGGGTGCTCAACCCCATCGTCAAATCGGAGAGGGAGGCGTAGGCCGAATGCCCGACCTCTCGAACCAGCGCCGCCTCGCCGCCGCGTTGCTCAAGTGCGGCGAGGGCCGGGTCTGGATCGACCCCTCGAGCCAGGAAGAGCTCGCCGATGCGGTCACCCGCTCGGACGTCCGAAGTGCGATCAAGGCCGGCGTGATCCGCCGCGCCCCGATCCAAGGAACGTCCCGGGTTCGCGCCCGCTTGCACGCCGCCGAGGTGTTGAAGGGTCGGCACTCCGGCCCGGGCTCCCGACGCGGCACCCCGTCGTCGCGCGTCCCCCGCAAGGAGCGCTGGATCCGCCGCATTCGGGCCCAGCGAAAGCTCCTCCAGGAGCTCCGGGCGACGAAGAAGATCCCGCCGGCGGTCTATCGCGAGTTCTACCGCCGCGCGAAGGGCGGGATGTTCCGGAGCCGGGCGCACCTTATGGTCAACTTGCGTCTCGCGGGCCACCTTCGGGAGGGTCCAGCATGAGCACCGGTCCGCGTTTCCGCGTCCATTTCCGCCGCCGGCGGGAAGGGAAGACCGACTACCGGGTCCGGCTGCGTCTCCTCAAATCCGGGACGGCGCGCGCCGTCGTCCGGTTCTCCGACCGGCGGGTCCGGGTCTCGATCGTACAGTACGACCCCCTCGGGGACCGGGTCGTGGCGGCGGCGGAAAGCGCAGAGCTCGGTCGCCTCGGGTTCCCGGCCTCGAGCCTCTCCTCCACCCCGGCCGCGTACCTCACCGCGTACCTCGCCGGCCTTCGCTCGAAATCGGCGGGCGCCAAATCGGTGGTCCTGGACACGGGGCTTCGACACCCGACCGAGGGCGGCCGACTCTCGGCGGCGTTGAAAGGACTCCTCGATGCGGGCGTAGCGGTACCGCACGGAGAAGGCGTCTTCCCGACCCCCGAGCGACTGAACGGGGCCCACCTCACGAAACCGCTCCCGCAGCCGCTCGAGGCGTACAAGCTGAAGCTGCCCGAACTCGTCCCGCGCACGGAGGCGAAGCCGTGAGCGCGTCGATGTCGGGACCTTCTCAACGTTCCGGCCCCGGTGGCCCGGCCCCGCCCCCGCCGTGGGTGCCCAAGACCGAGCTCGGCCGTCGCGTCGCGGCCGACGAGATCACTTCCATGGCCGCCGCGCTCGAGAGCGGTCTCCCCCTGCGCGAGCCCCAGATCGTCGACAAGCTCCTTCCGGGCCTCCACGACGAGGTCCTCGACGTGAACATGGTCCAGCGCATGACCGACTCCGGCCGACGCTTCAAGTTCGCCGTCACGGTCGTCGTGGGCAACGGCGACGGGTTCGTCGGCCTCGGACGGGCGAAGGGTCGCGAGGTCGGCCCGACGATCCGTCGCGCGATCGACCGCGCGAAGCTCGAGATCGTCGAGATCTTCCGAGGCTGCGGCAGCTGGGAATGCGGCTGCGGCCGGGCGCATACGCTTCCGTTCCAGGTCCAGGGACGCGTGGGCTCGGTGGTCGTCACGTTCCGCCCCGCCCCGCGGGGGGTCGGTCTCGCGGTCGGCGACGTGGCGAAGCCCATCCTCCGTTTCGCCGGGATCACCGACGCCTGGGGTTTTACGGACGGGCACACGAAGACGACCGTGAACTACGCCCAATCCGCCTTCCAGGCCTTGGTCGCCCTCTCGGACCTCAAGGTTCAAAGCGAGGACTCCTCGCGTCTCAAGATCATCCGCGGTCCGGTCGGGACTTCCATCCTGCCGCCCAAGGACGAGAACGCGCCCCGCCCGATGCGCGGCGGCCGGAGCCGTCGCCGGGGCGGACCGCAACGCGGAGGTCCGGGACGGGGGCCTCCCGGACGCGGTGGACCCGGCGCCCCGAGGACCGGCCCGCCCCCGAGGGGGAACTAACGAGCCATGGCGTGGATGATCGTTCGCGTCCGGGGTTCGGTCCACGCTCGGCACGACGTGGTCGAGACCCTGCGTTTCCTTCACTTGACGCGACCGAACAACGCGACGGTCGTGCCCGAAGTCCCGTCCGTGCGCGGCATGCTCACGACGATCCAGGGGTACGTCACCTGGGGCGAGGCCGAACCCGAGACCGTTTCGCTCCTCCTCAAGGAACGGGGCGAGACATCCGCCGGCGCGCGGTTGACCCCCGAGACCGTCGAGGACATTGCCCCGGGCAAGGACCTTCCCGCTCTCACTCGCTCCGTCTCCGAGAAGGGCCTCACGCACGTTCAGGGACTCAAGCCGCTGTTCCGCCTCCGGGCCCCGAAGGGAGGCTGGCGGTCGACCAAGAAACCGTTCACCCTCGGCGGAGCGCTCGGCTACCGCGGACGGTCGATCAACGAGCTCGTCCGCCGGATGATCTAGGGGGGTCGCGATGCCGAGTCGTACCCGCAAGTTCCGAGGACTGAGGACCCATGGCCGCGGCATCAAGGCCGGTCGCGGCGCCGGCAAGCAGGGAGGCCGGGGCAACGCCGGACTTCACAAGTACAAGTTCAAGTCGATGCTCATCTACGCCCCCGACCACTTCGGCCGCCACGGGTTCAAGCGACCGACCCAGATCGTCGCGAACCCGACGAGCCTGAACGTAGGGGACCTGGAGGGGTTCGTTCCGAGCCTGGTCGCGGCCGAGGCGCTTCGCCGCGACGGAGATACGTTCGTCGCCGACCTCGCGAAGGCTGGTGTCGACCGTTTGTTGGGCGGGGGCAGCGTGGCCCGGACGTGGAAGGTGTACGTCCCGCATGCCTCCAAGCACGCGCGCGAAAAAGTGACCGTGCTCAAGGGCCCTCCGGGGGGCGCACCGGAGTCAACCGCCTCCTCCGGCCCGTAGACTATATAACTCGCGGTCCGGCTCCGAACTCACCTCATGGCGGAAGAGGATATTCCACGGGACCGCCGCTGGGCGGTCCCGCTCATCCTTCTCGGCGCCGGTATCCTGGCTCTCTTCTGGTTCTGGGGTCAGCCGACGCTCATCGCCTTCGGAGTCCTGTCCGCGGCGATCGTCGCGCTCCTCACCCTCTTCTATCTCGGCCTCTCGTACAACGGCTCCCGCTCGAGACTGTACGGCCTGAAGCCGCTGACGACGCGGATGCCCGCGGTCGCCCAGCCGAAGGGCCACGTCCATTTCCGGACGAAGCTGTTCTGGACGCTCGGGATCCTGCTGATGTACTTCCTGCTGACCAACATCTACCTCTTCGGCGTCGACCAGGCGACCGTCATCGACCTGTTCGCGAGCTACCGCGCGATCCTTGCCGGGGCGCAGGGCACGCTCATGCACCTCGGGATCGGCCCGATCGTCACCGGGTCGATCATCATGCAACTGTTCACCGGCGCGAAGATCATCAACCTCGACCTCACCGACGACGAGGACAAAGGGGTCTACCAAGGGACGCAGAAGGTCGTCGTCATCGCGATGATCTTCATCGAGGCGATCCCCCAGGTCTACGGGTATCTCACGCCTTCTGGCTCGCTCGTCTCGTCCCTCGGCACGCTCTCCCCCGGGAACGGCCTCCTGCTCGCGAACACCATCATCATCGCCCAGCTCGTCTTCGGCAGCTACCTCGTCTTCCTGATGGACGAGGTCGTCTCGAAGTGGGGGATCGGCAGCGGGATCTCGCTGTTCATCGCCGCCGGCGTGTCGCAGCAGATCGTCCAAGGAACGCTCAACTGGGTCCCCCAGAATCCGTCGGTCGCGATCTCCGCGTCGAATCCTCCGAGCGGGGCGATCCCGAAGACCCTCTGGTTCCTGACCCACTATACGGCCTCCCAGATGGCCGGCGGAGGCTGGGAGCAGGTCCTGTTACGTCAACCGAACCCGATCGTCGCCCTCGTCGGCACGGCCGTGATCTTCTTCCTCGTGGCATGGACCGAGTCGACGCGCATCGAGCTTCCGCTCTCGCACGCCGAGGCGCGGGGCGCGCGCGGTCGGTATCCGTTGCGTCTGATCTACGCGTCGAACATCCCGGTCATTTTGATGTCGGCGTTGCTCGCCAACGTCTCGATGGTATCGATCCTCCTCTGGACGAACCCGACGCTGGTCCACTTCCCGCTCATCGGCCATCAATGGTGGGTCGGCTCGTATCCGAGCGCGGCCCAGGCGACGGCGCAAGGCATCAGTCAAACGACGCCGATCAGCGGCGGCGCGTACTATCTTTCGTCGGTCAATGGTTTAGAATCCTGGTTGTTACCGATCCTGAACTATCAGCAGTACGGCGTCTTCCTGGTCGGCCACGCGTGGTGGCAAGGGCTCCTCCATGTCGGGATCTACTTCGGCGCGATGGTGGGAGGCTCGATCCTCTTCGCCAAGTTCTGGATCCAGACGACGAACATGGGTCCGGAGGCGGTCGCGCGCCAGATCGAAGCGTCCGGCATGCAGATCCCCGGGTTCCGCCGAGAACCGCGGGTGCTGCGTCGGGTCCTGGAACGGTACATCCCCGTCATCACGGTCATCTCGGGGGCCGCGGTCGGTGCGCTCGCCGCGGGCGCAGACCTCATCGGCACGCTCGGGAATGCCTCCGGCACCGGTGTCCTCCTGATGGTCGGGATCATCATCAATCTCTACGAAGCGATGGGTCGCGAGCAGCTGATGGAGATGAACCCGCTCCTGCGCCGGTTCCTCGGAGGCGAGACCTGATGAGCGGAACGGGAAAGCCGCTCCCGTCCGAGGCGGACGCCGAGGAATCCACGACCGGCTCCGCCCCGCTCGAGGACGAAGCGGCGCGGATCATGCGCGGGGAGACGGACACGGAGCCCGAGGCCGCGGACGAGGAACCCGAACCCGCGGCCGCTCCCGCCCGTCCCGCGAGGCCTCCGGCCCCGGGGTTCAAGATCTCCACGTTCATCTACGTCTTCCTCGGGCTGCTCGGGCTCTGGATGCTCATCGACCAGAGCGCGCGTAACTCGATCGCCGGCCTGCTCGGGACCGGCACCCTGAACCCCGGCCCGCTCTACATCGCCATCGGGTTTTCCTCGAACTACCTCTTGCTCACGATGCTGCTCGCCGGCGCGATCGAGATGCTGGTCACGTCGGTCGCGTACAACTACACGACCGACTGGGTGAAGGCCGCGAAGGTCCAGAAGTGGAGCGCCGCCTTCCGCAAGGTCCAGATGGCGGCGATCCGTTCGGGGAAGAAGGACCGGATCGCGGCGCTCAAGCCCCACCAGGAGCGCCTCACCCGCCTTTCGGGAGAGGTCTCCATCGCCCAGTTCAAAGGGATGGCGATCACCTACTTCCTCCTCATCCTGATCTACACCTGGGTCGGCCTCGTCATCCTGAACGCGAACGCGGTCCAGCAGACGGTGAGCCTCGGCGGCAGCTCGATCAACCTGATCCACAACGTGGGCGGCCTCCCGATCCCCTACTGGTTCATCATCTTCAGTCTCTACACGGTGCCCTTCTCCCTGGTCTTCCGCCGGATCCTCAAGCACCTGTGGCTCCGTAGGTATGCGGCCGCGCACCACCTTCCGCCCGGTCCCCCGGCTTCGGGAGCGACCGGGGGCGCCGCGTGATCGGCGCGGTCGTCACCGTCGGCGGGCCCCCCGGAAGCGGCAAGTCGACCGCGGGCCGGCTCGTCGCCGGGTCGCTGAATCTGGAGTTCTTCTCGGCAGGGGGGTTCTTCCGCGCGCAGGCGAGGCTCCACCACATCGACCTCGAGGAGTTCGGCCATTACGCCGCGGCCCACCCCGAGGTCGACCGGGAGCTCGATGAGAGCATGCAAGCGCTCGCGCGACCGGGCCATCTTCTCGACGGGCGAATTCAGGGCGCCCTCTGTCGGCGGGCGGGCATCCCGGTCTACGACCTGCTCGTCACCGCGGGCGAGGAAGTCCGCATTCGCCGCGTGGCGGAGCGGGACGGTCAGTCCGTGGAGGTAGCGCGGGAGAAGGTCCGCGAGCGCGAGGCGAGCGAACGCGAACGGTACCTGCGCTTCTATGGGATCGACCTCGCTAAGGAACCGTGCGACCTGACAGTCGATTCGACCGACCGTCCTCCAAGCGCGGTCGCGGAAGCGATCCTCAACTACGTGCAGGAGCGGGAAGCGGCGAGGTAACCGATGAGCCCAGAGGACGCGGTCGACGTTCGGATTCGCGAGGGGGCGTTCCTCCTCGTCGACAAGCCCCGGGGACCGTCCTCCCACCAAGTGACCGCCTGGGCTCGGGACCTCCTGGGGGTCTCGGTCGCCGGGCACGCGGGGACCCTCGACCCGAATGTCTCGGGCCTGCTCTGGGTCGGGGTCGGTCCCGCTCTCAAGCTCCTGCCGCTCGTCCTCGAGTTCCCGAAACGCTACGTCGCCTCGGTGGTCCTTCACGGGCCGGTCCCGGTGAAAGAGGTCGAGAAGATGCTCAAAGAGTTCACCGGTCCGATCTACCAGACCCCGCCCGTTCGCTCCGCCGTGAAACGCGAACGACGGGTCCGGACGATCCACCGGCTCGACCTGGTCGAGGCCGACGGCCCGCGGCTGCTGCTCGACCTCACCGCCGACTCGGGGACCTATGTCCGGACCCTCGCCGTCGACCTCGGAGAGGCGCTCGGTCTCGGGGGCCATATGGAAGAGCTGCGCCGGGTGGCCACGGGTCCGTTCCGGGAGAAGGACTCGATCACGCTCGCGACGCTCGCGGACGCCGCCGCGGCGCGGGCGTCGGGCGACCCGGCTGCTCTCCTCGCCCTCCTCCACCCGATCGAGGAGGTCTGGCGAGAGTTCCCCGCGATCGTCGTCAAGGACGGGGCGGCGAGCGCGCTCGCGCACGGGGCCGGGCTCGCGAGCGGAGGTATCCTTGCGCTCCCGAAGCCGTTCGCGCGCGGCGCCCGGCTCGCCCTGCTCACCCGTTCGGGAGAACTCGTAGCGACCGGTGTCGCCCTCCGCGGCTCGGACGAGGTCGGTCACGTGAAGCACGGATGGGTGGTGGACGAGACACGAGTGTTCGTCGACCCCCTCCGGTTCCCCGCCCTGTGGCAGAAGTCCTCGGGGCCGAAAGCCGGTAAACCCGCGAACGTCCACGGATAGGGTTATTTCAGAGGCCCCCTCCGACCCGATGATGCCGCCGGCCCCCGAGCTCCTGAAAAAATCCGGAGGCGGGGCATTCGGCTCCCTCGGACGGTGGATCGTTCGACACCCGTGGTATCCGGTGGTCTTCTGGGTCGTCCTGCTCGTCATCGCGATCCCGTTCCTGCCCCTCCTCGGCTCGGTGACCACGAACTCGGCCACCAGCACCCCTTCGAGCTCCCCGAGCGCGCAGGCCAATGCCGAGCTCGCCCACCTCTTCCCGGGCAGTCAAAGCGCGTCTTCGAGCACGCTCCTCTTCTACGGACCGAACCTGACGGACGCGAACGCACAACGCGTCATCCTGAACGTCAGCGCCGCGGTCGCGGGCGATGCCTCCCTTGCGGACCTCGCCGGAGTTTCGACGGTCTACACCGAGTACTCGTCCTACCTCGCCGGACAGGCCGAACTCGCGGAGCGATTCCTCTCCCAGGGGATCACGAACGGGACGGGCCTTCCGACGAGCTTTCTCGACCTCGTGGGCGCGACGTTCCCGCACGGGTTCCCGAGCTCCTCCGCACCGTTCACCTGGGCGAACGCGACGGTCGCGGCATCCACGCTCGCCGCCGAGCCTCTACCCGTACCGTTCGCGATCTATTCCTCGTTCGTCGCCTCCGGCGGCACGGCGACGATCGTCCAGGTCTACTTTTCCGTGGCCGACGATCATACCGACTCCTCCGGAGCTCAGCCGGTCTACTCCGACCTCGGGAAGATCGACACGGTGGTCGAGTCGACCGTTCATGCCTCCGACCCGACCCGGTCGATCTCTTATGTGCAAACGGGTCCCGCGCCGCTCGACCTATTGACCCAGACCTCGACCAACTCTTCGCTCGCCCTCGTCCTCCCGATCACCGTCGGCCTCCTGCTCGCGATCTCGATGCTCTACTTCCGCTCCCCGGTCACGCCGCTCCTCACGTTCGCGGGCCTCGGGATCGCGCTCGTCCTGGGCCTCGGGGCGACGGTGTTCGTCGGAACGCTCGTCTGGCACGTCGACTCGTCGGCGCTGGCCCTCGAGGAGGTGTTCGTCCTCGGTATCGGAACCGATTACGCGATCTTCCTGGTCGCGCGCTATCGGGAAGAGCTCGTCCGGGGGAAATCCTCGGACGAGGCCATCGTCACGGCGGTCACCTGGGCCGGCAAGTCCGTCGCCACCAGTGGCGCCGTGGCCATCCTCGCGATGGTCGCGCTCACGTTCAGCGGGGTCGCGCTGATCGCCCAGTGGGGGTCGGTCCTCTCGCTCGCGGTCTTCATCACGCTCGCGCTCTCGCTGACGCTGGTCCCGGCGTTCCTTAAGATCCTGGGACCACGGATCCTCTGGCCGAACACCCGCGAACGATTCCAGCGTCACGCGGCGGCCCTCTCGGGACGGATGGCGCGCGAGGAGACCTACTTCTATCGGGCCGGACGGGCCACCCAGCGCCGACCCTGGACGTTCGTGGCCGTGCTCATGGGCATCTCCGTGCCCCTGGTCCTGGTCGCCGTCACGGCCCCCGTCGCGTACGATTTCTACGGGCAACTTCCGAGCGGTCAGCCCGCGACCGACGGGCTCGCGCAGCTGGGGGACCACTTCGGCGACGGGTTCGCCGTACCCTCCTTTGCGCTGGTGACGTTCGCCCAGCCTCTCCTGATCGGAAACTCGACGAACCCCACCGAATTCGTCGACATCGCCGCCCTCACCGCCAAAGCCGAGGCGACCTCGGGGATCGCCGCGGTGAAATCGCCGGTGGGACCGTACGGTACGTCCCTCTCGAACTGGCTGAACCTCTCTGCCCTTCCGCCCGCCACGCGCGCGAACCTGCTCGCGTCACTCTCCAACTTCGTCGGCACCGACGGGCGCACGGTCCTCCTGGACTTCCAGCCGTCCGCCACCGGACTTTCGCTCGCGGCGGTGACGGCGGTGGAGTCGGTCAAATCGTCGTTCGGGTCCTACGCCTCGGGCCACCCGGAGATCGTCACGACCGCGTACGGTGGGGGCGCTCCGACCATCAACGACCTCGCCTCGCAGACCTTCAACGCGACCGTGTTCCTGATCATCGCCGTGACCCTGGGGCTCCTCGTCGTCCTGCTGGTCGTGCTGCGCTCGGGAGTGATTGCCCTGATGGGGGTCTCCACGATCGCGCTCTCCATCGCCTGGGCGTGGGCCGTGAGCTACCTCGTCTTCCAGCAGATCCTCGGATTCCCGCTCTTCTTCTACGTCCGTACGATCCTGTTCATCCTCGTCCTCGGGCTCGGCATCGACTACACGATCTTCCTGCTGACACGCATCAGCGAGGAGCGCGCCCGCGGCCGGAGCAGCTCCGAAGCCGCGGTGGAGGGCGTCGCGATGACGGGCGGGATCATCACCGCCGCGGCGATCATCCTGGCGAGCGCTTTCGCGGCGCTGACGGTCGGGTCGTTCACCCTGATCCGGGCGATCGGTTTCTCGGTCGCGATCGCGGTGATCCTGGACGCGATGGTGGTACGGACGTACATGGTGCCGGCGTTCCTTCAGACCTGGGGCGACCGGGCCTGGACGTGGTTCGGCCAGCGCCCGAAGGCGCCCGCCACCTCACCAGGGACCGGTCCTTCGCCGCCCTCCGGAACCTCCGTTCCACCGGCGGGCCCCGGCGACCCGTAGACACCTACGGGGTGAGGAAGCGGGCGCGCGCCCGTTCAAGGTGCGGGTCCGGCGAGGAAGCGTCCACCACATCGAGCACCTTCCCCTGGGCATCGATCAGGAAGGTGACCCGACGGTCCGAGCCGCGCGGTCCGAGAACACCGTAGGCCTTGGAGACGGCCTTCGAGGTGTCGGCAATGAGCGGGAAGGGGAGACCATACTTCTGGGCGAACGCCTTCTGCTCCGGGCAGTCGTCCACGCTGACCCCGACGATGTGGACCTTCTTCGCGAGATATTCCCCGTGGACATCTCGGAAACCCTTCGACTCGGTCGTGCAACCGGGCGTGTCGGCCTTGGGATAGAAATAGAGGATGACGGGCGACCCTCGCAACGACGAGAGCCGAAAAGAAGTTCCGTCCTGGTTCGGCGCGACGAAATCGGGCGCGGTGTCGCCGACTGCGACCATCGCCCGCCGAGAAACGTCGGGGTATTTTACTCGGCGCCCGAGAACCGCGGGGTCAACCGGTCGCAACGGTGACGAGCGTCTCGGTCGATTTGATCCCGGGAACCTTGCGGATCCGGTGGACGACGGTGTCGAGCGCCGCGTTGATGTGT
>Ga0074044_10003472_pt1 | contig 13392 bp, 14 predicted proteins | sample BogForMeECP23OM1_FD_94443 | JGI IMG/M metagenome (GOLD analysis project Ga0074044, IMG submission 94443) | Bog forest soil microbial communities from Calvert Island, British Columbia, Canada - Bog Forest MetaG ECP23OM1 | ecosystem: Environmental > Terrestrial > Soil > Wetlands ... | reverse complement strand
GGCAGCTGTCACCGACCTAAAAGCGGCAAGCCGCGTCTCTACTTCGCGATCTGAGTGACCGTCTTCTTTGGCGCCGGCTCCTTCTTCAGCCTCTCCAGCACGGCCGCTACGATCAGCGGCAGGCCTACGGTAGCATCCACAAAGATTTCGCCAAACTTCCCGCCTTCGGCCGGAGGCACAAACTTGCCCCAGGAAACCGCCTCGCTGTAAGGACTGCCCGAGAGCCCGCCCCAGTACACCGGTTCCGGACAGATCCGCAGTCCATAGTGATAGCGCTTCAGCGGCAGGTCTTCTCCGCCCCGGCGGTGGCGCAACTCGATAAACGGCCCAAACTGCTGCGACCAGTTGCGCGGAACGCCTCCGCCGATGGTGAAGATTCCCAGCCGCTTCTGACTTAGCAGCGTGGCGGCAAAGTGCTCCAGGTCTTCAAAGGGATCGAAGCGGAATCGCGGCTTCCCTTGCTTGTCGCGTTCACGGTTGGTCAGCGCGAAATCCAGGCCCAGCTCGGAATCGGAGAACGCGGGCACAAATACCGGAACATTCTTTTCATAAGCCGATTTCAGAATGCCGCGCTGTCCCTTGGCGTGCTTGGCAAGATGCGCCCCGATCGAGCGGTTCAACTTGTACGAGCACATCACTTCGTCCGAGTCCCAGCCGCCGAACACAGCGGCCATCACGCGCTCCACGTCGTCGAGGTTCTGTTCAGGTTCGAGCGTGTCATAGACACGGTTGTATCCGGCCTCGTAAAGTTCCTCGTCGCTGAGCTCGGGGTTGTGCCGGAAATGAGCGCGCCCGGTGGCTTCGACCAGCCCATGCGCCATCAGCGCGCCGGTAGAAACGATGGCATTCACGATGCCACGATCGATCAACTCGGCAATCACCAGGCCCTGCTTGGCCACGGTCATCGCGCCCGCTAGCGTCATGACGACGAAGCAGTCTTTATCGCGCGCCATGGCTTCGAGCACGTCGGCGGCCTCGCCAAGCTGGCGGCCCGTAAATGCCGTCTTGGACATCGCGCGCACGAGGTCGTCGATGGATCGAACCTTGGCGAGATCGAGCGGTTCCAGCGGAATCAGGCGGTCAGCGACCGGATCGTGCAACTTGCGGTCAATGCCCGCTCCTTCATGATGATGGCCGTGCTTGGCGACATTTTTCTGCTTCACGGAAGAACCTCCGGAATGAATACCTATTTTGATCGAAGAAACAATTTACTAGAAGTGAGGGAAACGCGGCGAACTGGTTATTGACGTCGACAAAGCGCTTTACCACGGGGGACACAGAGGAACGCAGGGAAAATCAGCTTGCCCCTGTGTTCCTCTGTGTCCCCTGTGGTGAAGACTTTGATTATTTCGCCACTAACGCCATCCGTAGCGCACACTTTGATATCCTAGTGCGCGATCAAAGTTGGAGAAAAAGTGCGAGACAAGTTCACGGTCGCCTTAATCCAAATGTCGTGTGGTCCCGAGCCGGCGGACAATCTGGCCAAAGCGCTCGATCGTGTTTCAGAAGCCGCACGCCAGGGCGCCGACGTGGTCTGCCTGCCCGAACTCTTCCAGACGCAGTATTTCTGCCAGCGCGAAGACGCCGCTCTGTTCGATCTGGCAGAGCCAATTCCCGGCCCTGGCACGGAGAAACTCGCCGCCACTGCCTTGAAGAACAAAGTCGTGCTGATCGCGTCGCTCTTCGAGAAGCGCGCTCCTGGCCTCTACCACAACACCGCCGTGATCTTCGATTCGGATGGCGCGCTCCGCGGCATCTACCGCAAGATGCACATTCCCGACGACCCGCTTTATTACGAAAAGTTTTATTTCACGCCGGGCGATCTCGGCTTCAAGGCCTTCGACACGTTCGCCGGGAAACTCGGCACCCTCGTCTGCTGGGACCAGTGGTATCCAGAAGGCGCTCGCCTCACGGCATTGCAGGGAGCGAGCATTCTGTTTTATCCCACGGCGATCGGATGGCATCCCGCGGAGAAGGCTGAATTTGGCGCGGTGCAACACGACGCCTGGCGCACGATTCAGCGGGCACATGCTATTGCAAACGGTGTTTATGTCGGAGTGGTGAATCGCGTCGGCTTTGAGACGGGAAACATTCGCGGCAATTCCGCACCCGGCAAAGGCCTCGAATTCTGGGGAGGATCGTTTTTCTGCGATCCTTTCGGTCGCGTGCTGGCGGAGGGTTCGCACGATAAAGAAGAGATTCTGCTGGGCGAGGTGAACTTGCGACATCTTGAGGAGACGCGGAGGAATTGGCCGTTTCTGCGCGATCGGCGGATTGACAGTTACGCGGCAATCACGAACCGAATGTCGGATGAAAAGTGAACTTCATACGGTCGTTGTTTTGGACCCGGGTGTCTTGGACCCCCCTGGTCGCGGTCTTTTAAAGTCAAAGACTTAGCGGCGGGACATAGTCCAGGTCTTTGAGAAATAAAGACTTAAAGCTAAAGTATTTATTATTCAATAAGTTACATGGAAAAAGCGCGCTCTGCACGAAAACTCCCTTCCGCTTGCGGGTGCCGCATGCCGGCCGAGTGGGAGCCGCATGAATCCACTTGGCTGGCGTGGCCGCACCTGCGCGGCGACTGGCCGGGGAAGTTCGAACCCATCCCATGGGTGTATGCCGAGATCGTCCGCAACCTGGCGCGGCACGAACGCGTCGATCTCATCGTCAAGAGTGAGCGGGCGGAAAAGAGCGCAAGAGCCGTGCTGGAACGGGCCGACGCGCTCTCTGACAACGTTTGTTTCCACCGCTGGCGGACGGACCGCGTCTGGACGCGGGATTCGGGTTGCATCTTTCTCACTCAGAATCCAGAACCTCAGGGGCTAAAGCCCCCGACTAACGACGACGCAAGCGACACGGCTTCAGAGGCTGCGGAAAAAGTCGTTCCCGACCAGACAGTGTCACCTCAGCGGCTAAAGCCGGACTCAGAACGAAGCAGTTACCGCAGCGCTGAAGCGCTGCGCCACCCAAAATCAGGCCCGAGATTGAGTTTTTCCGCAGCCTGTGAGGCCGTGCCCTTCCCAAAACCCACTCGTGAAGGCAGGTCCAAGGCCAAGCACGACAAACCGCTCATGGGACTACACTTCCAGTTCAACGCCTGGGCCAAGTATGAGAACTACAAGCTCGATGCCGGGCTCGGATCGCGCATGGCCAAGGCCGCGGGTGCGGGGATTGTGCATCCCACGTCGGGAGACGAGCGGGTTGTGCTGGAAGGCGGATCGATTGACGTCAACGGGCGAGGGACGCTGCTCACTACCGAGGAGTGTCTGCTGTCGACCACGCAACAGCGCAATCCCTCCATGGATCGCGCCGCGTACGAGCAGATGTTTGCCGACTATTTCGGGGTCCAGTCGGTCATCTGGCTGGGTGAGGGAATCGAAGGGGACGACACGCATGGCCACGTGGACGATCTCTCCCGCTTCGTCGCACCCAACACAGTAGTGACCATGGTGGAAGCGAACGCGCAGGATGAAAATTACTCGGCCCTGCAGCATAACGTGGGGCGGCTGCGAGCGGCGCGCGACCAGGACGGCCACCGCCTCAATGTAGTGGAGATTCCCATGCCGCGTCCGGTCGTGTTCGAGGGGCGGCGATTGCCCGCCAGCTACGCTAATTTCTTTATCGCGAATGGAGTTGTGCTGGTTCCTGTCTTCAATGATCCCAACGATCGCGTTGCGCTCAACACGTTGGCGGAATTGTTTCCTACACGGGAAGTAGTACCGATTTATTCCTGCGATCTCATTTGGGGATTCGGCGCGCTGCACTGCATGACGCAGCAGCAACCAGCCGTCAGTCGCCCGTAGAAGTCAGTCGCCCGACGCCGTTAGCCTCAGCACAATGCTTTTGTGCTCGCCTTCGTCAAGCCTCACAGCTTGAGCCGAGGACTCGAGCGACAGCAGCAAGCAGCAAGAATGACAGGAGCGTACGCCAAATTTTCATTGCCACTTCCGATGAAGTCAAAGTTATCTTAACTGATGGGCCACCAGGTTTGTATCGCCCCTCCGGGGCTTGCGCACTTTTTCCATCTAACCCAGGACTTACGTCCTGGGCTAACATATCTCGCCCCTTCGGGGCTGTTTTCGCATCTACTTTGAACATCATTTGATGCTATAATCAGTGCCTTGGAGTTCCCATGAGAACTACTATTGCGCTGGATGATGAGCTGGTACGAATCGCCCAGGAGTTCACTGGGGTTGCGGAGAAGACGGCACTGATTCGTGAAGCCCTCAAAGCCCTGATCGAGCGGGAAAGCGCGCGGAGACTGGCGTCCCTGGGAGGCACCATGCCGGGATTGAAGAATATTCCGCGGCGCAGGGCGGCGAATTGATTCTCGCCGATACCTCGATTTGGATCGAACACTTCCGCTCCGGTAACCATGAACTGCACCAGCGGCTGAGTCAGGGGCAGATTGTGATCCATCCCTTCGTCATTGCCGAACTGGCGCTTGGATCGCTGAAAGAACGCTCCAGGACGCTTGCCCTGTTGGACCTTTTACCGCACCTGCGAGTGGCACGGTTGAACGAAATTCGAACCTTGATTGAGGCTCGTCATCTGTACGGCCTCGGCATCGGTCTGACCGACGCACACCTGATCGCTTCCGTTCTCATCAATCCGCCCACGCTATTGTGGACGAAAGATAAGCAACTGCGTAAAGCCGCCGAGGGTCTCGGCATTCACGCCGGCCTGGCTTAGCGGGCTGCGGAAAAGGCAGCATCCCCCCAGCGGCTGGAAGCCGCTGTCAATTCCGCGGCAGTTGCGGCACGAGTGAAACTCGTGCCCTTCCCGCTTGTGCCGGAATCAGTACGGCACGAGTGGAACTCGTGCCCTTCCCGTTCGTGCCGGGATCAGAAGTTCTTGCGTAGTCAGTTAAAGGAGACAGCCGAGGGCGGCTGTCCCTACGTTAGATCATTTACACTCATACCCGTGAACGCCGAAATCATCGCGGTGGGGTCTGAGCTGCTCACTCCCCATCGCCAGGACACCAACTCGCTCTACCTCACTGAAAAACTGAATGACCTTGGCGTTGAAGTGCGCTTCAAGTGCATTGTCGGCGACGACCTTGAAGGACTGACCGCAGCCACCAAACTCGCCATGCGGCGTTCGGACATTATTATTTTCACGGGCGGGCTTGGCCCCACGGAAGATGATCTGACGCGCGAAGCGGTGTCCGAAGGGCTGGGACTGAAACTGCAACGCGATCCGGAGGTCATGGCGAAGATCGAAGCGCGCTTCGCCATGCGCAGCATGAAGATGACCACCAACAATGCCAAGCAGGCCGACATTCTGACCAGCGCCACGGTCTTGCCGAATACGCTCGGCACCGCTCCCGGCCAGTGGATCGGCGGGAAGTATGACGGGCAGGAGCGGCTGCTGATGCTGCTTCCCGGGCCTCCCTACGAACTGAAGGCGCTCTTCGAAGCCGAATGCATTCCGCGATTGCGAGCCCGGATCCCCGTGCAGCATATCGCCACGCGCACGCTCAAGATGGCGATGATGCCGGAATCGCAAGTGGACGCGCGGGTGGCTCCGATTTACAAAACTTATCCCGACGTCGAGACCACCATCCTCGCGGGCGGGGGTGAGATTCAACTCCACCTGCGCTGCCGCAAGGATTCGCAGGCGGATGCCGAAGCGCGGGTCCAGGAGCTCGCCGACAAAATCGAGGACGAACTCGGCGACGCCATCTTCTCGCGCAAAGGCGAAACCATCGAGCAGATCGTCAGCTACCTGCTGCAGATGCGCGGCATGACGCTGGCCGTGGCCGAATCCTGCACCGGAGGACTGCTGGCCGAACGCATCACTTCGCTCGGCGGCAGCTCGCGCTATTTTCTGGGCGGAGCCGTGGTCTATTCGAACGAATTGAAAACGCAATTTGCCAACGTTCCCAAAGCACTCATCGACAAGCATGGAGCGGTGAGCCGCGAAGTGGCGACTTCCATGGCCGAAGGCATCCGCAAACGCTGCCTCGCAAGCTACGGAATTGGAATCACCGGAGTCGCCGGCCCGAGCGGCGGGACCGAGCAGAAGCCCGTCGGCCTGGTCTACATCGCGCTCGCCGGAGAAGAGGGCACACAGGTCGCCGAGCGTAATTTCCCCGGCGACCGCAAGCGCATCCGCCAGTTTGCAACCCAGCAGGCGCTGGAGATGATGCGCAGGGCGCTTGTGTAAGGCCTTTATATGAATTGTGTGGTGACGGGGCTTCGCCCCGTCAGGACGGGCCGGAGGCCCGTCACCACACAACCAGAAAAATGCGAATATTCATCGGCATCGATCTTGATTCTGAAGTCCGCGGCCGGATCTCGCGCTTTCTCGAAGGCGTCGAGAGTTTTGCGCCTGAGGCCCGCTGGGTGCGGCCGGAGTCGCTGCACATTACGTTGAAGTTTATCGGAGAACAAACGCCGGAGCGGGTCGAGGCTATCGCCCAACGTTTGCGGCGGGTTGGGGGCAGCGCGTTCGAAATTCGCACCGGCGGATACGGATTCTTCCCCACCGCGAAGGCTCCACGCGTCTTCTGGATCGGAATCCACGCCGGACCGCAACTGGCCGAACTGGCCAGAAGCATCGACACAGCTACCGCCGAACTCGGCATTCCGCGCGAGGACCGGCCTTACAGTCCGCATCTGACTCTGGCGCGCGGCGGCGGCGCCGGAAGAAGATCGGGCTCACCAAGGTGGCGAGAAGGCGACGGCCCGAACGCAGTGTTCACAGTGCTCGAAAAGCGGCTCGCCGCCATGACTGAGCTTGATTTCGGCACGATGACGGCCCATGAGTTTATTCTCTATCACAGCCAGCTTTCGCCAGGAGGATCGAAGTACACGAAGGTGCAACGCTTTCCTCTGAAGGCGTGATGGTAGCGCCGGCATCCTGCCGGCTGTTCCGAGGGCGACTCGCCCTCGGATCGGCGGGCGGGGACGCCCGCCGGACAGCCGCCGAGACGGCGGCGCTACCGTCGACACTGATTGTCCACATGAACATGTACGCATACTTCATCACCGCCGCCTTGAGCTACCTGCTGGGGTCGATCCCATTCGGCTACCTGCTGGTGCGGATTTTCAAGGGCGAGGACGTACGCACGAGCGGCAGCGGCAACATTGGCGCGACCAACGTGGCGCGCAAGTCTCCGGCACTCGGAGTTGCGACCCTCGTTCTCGACGCCGCCAAAGGGCTGGCTGCGGTTCTGGTGGCGCGGGTGCTGTTCAGCGGGCCGCATCAGCAACTGATCATGACCACGGCGGCGTTCTTTGCCGTGCTCGGCCATCTGTTCCCGGTCTGGCTCAAGTTCCGCGGCGGCAAGGGAGTCGCCACCACCTTCGGGGCTTTTATTTTGCTCACCCCGAAATCCATTTTGTGCATGGTGATCCTGTTCTTGCTGATCGCCGTCGCCTTCCGCTACGTCTCGCTCGGATCGGTCGCCGTAGCCGCGGCTTTTCCGCTGCTGGCATGGGCCTTCCACGAATACGCCGATTCGCGACAACTGGTTTTGATCGCCGCAGTGGCGGCGCTCGTCATCTGGAGACACCGGCGAAACATTGGCCGTCTCGCCAACGGAACGGAATCCAAGTTTGGAGCCAAATCAGAAGCAGGGTCAGACGAGTCAGGAGCAACCGGCAAATGAGCCGCATTGCCATCATCGGCGGAGGCGCCTGGGGCACGGGACTGGCCATGGTCCTCGGTCGCAAAGGCACACATCAAATCCGACTCTGGGCCAACGAGCCCGAAGTGGTCGAGAGCATCACAAACGCGCATATCAACCAGCGCTTCCTGCCCGGGTTCATCCTGCCCGAATCGATTGCAGCGACCAGCGATCTGCCGGCCGCGCTCGAAGCCGTGGAGATCGTGGTCAGCGTCATGCCCTCGCAGCATTGTCGAGCTCTATTCGAACGCATGGCGCCGGCGCTCCGTCCGGAGACGCTTTTCGTCAGTTGCACCAAAGGGCTCGAAGACGGGACTTTACTGCGCATGACCGAAGTGATCGCCGACGTCTTGCGAAACCGCAGGGTCACGGCTCGCGTGGCGGCGCTCAGCGGCCCGTCATTTGCCAAGGAGGTCGCGCGCGGCGATCCGACGGCGGTAACCGTGGCATCCATCGACGGAGGGGTCACCCGCGCCGTACAACAGGCGTTTAACGATTCCCGCTTTCGCGTCTATACCAACGACGACGTGATCGGCGTGGAACTCGGCGGCGCGCTGAAAAACATCATCGCCATCGCTGCCGGCGTCTGCGATGGCCTGGGCCTCGGACACAACTCGGTAGCGGCGCTGATCACGCGCGGCCTGGCCGAAGTGGCGCGCCTGGTGGTGGCCTGCGGCGGCCGCCTCGATACCATGGCTGGACTCGCCGGATTGGGCGACCTGGTTCTGACCTGCACCGGAGACCTCTCGCGCAACCGCAGCGTTGGCGTCGAACTGGGCAAAGGCCGCAAACTGCCCGAGATCATCGCCGGCATGCACGGAGCCGTCGCCGAAGGGGTTTTCACCACCAAGGCCGCGGTCGGGTTGGCCGGTAAGAAGAATGTTGAGATGCCGATTACTGAACAAATGTTCGCCATCCTCGAAAATGGCAAGCCGCCGCAACAGGCCATCGAAGAATTGATGACGCGCGCGGCAAGGTCGGAAAGCTATTGAGTGTGGGCTCAGTAAAGCGTCGAAACCTGCGATCCGCGTGACTTTCGGCACCCCCCCGACCATCACCTTCGGTAATCTCGCGGTCGCTCTCGGCCGCACCATCGCGGGGCGTCCAGCGTATGCTGGTGGGGAGGGTGCTTTACAGGCTCGAACATCCAAGGGGACTTGTCATGAATGGATTCGTGCTCAGATTGACGTTCCTGGCATTGCTCGTTTCCGCCACTCTCGCTCAACAAGCACCAGAAAGCACACCCGCCGGGGACACGGTCAACCAGCAGCAGAAAACTACGCCGACAAAGAAGGTCGCGCCGAAGAAGAAAATCTATCACAATGCCGACTTAGCTTCTCCCGGGACCAAACCGGAGGCGGACAGCCCCACCAACCTAGTCTCGGGTGGCGCTGCCGTGAACAATGGCGACTCTTCGACTCCCGTCGCGCCCGCAGCCAGCCGCCCCGAGAAAACGAACCGTCCTGACGCCGCGACCATCCGTTCGTCGGTATTCGACGCTCCCAAAGAGAATGCACCTGACGTCATCGTTATTCCGGCAGGCACGAAGATCCAGGTGGACATCATCGACGGCAAGGTTACGGTACCGGTACGGGTCGGATGGGCAACGCCAATCCCAGCCTTGACGAAAGTGGCGGTCGAGATGTCCGTGCCTTACTACCCGGTCTACGGACCGTACTACCCGGATTCCGTGCCGTACTACAACAACCCCTATTCTGCGCAGGTCGCGCAATTGACGGCAGTGACGCTGGACGGCACACGTTACGATCTGCAGACAGACCAAATCCCAGTGGTGCTCGGCTCTGAAGCAACTTTCACGTTGCTCGCCGACCTCACGCTGAAACGCTGAGACGACTGCTGCCTGGTTTGGTGCCCGGAGACGGAATCGAACCGTCACGTCCTGTTAGGGACCCGGGATTTTAAGTCCCGTGCGTCTGCCAGTTTCGCCATCCGGGCAACGCGATGCCGCTACTGAATTCTACGATAATCGCCTGCGAGCTCCCGGAACATTCGATACAACTATTTAAGAGCTTCAGGGTTCCATAATATGTAGGGGTGTGATTACCGGGAGGATATCTTGAACGCATCACGTTGGTTTCGTAAAGCAATTGGTTCCAGGTTGGCGGCGAGAACCGCTTTTTTGTCTTTGCTGGCGGTGTTCTTTGTGGCTGCCACGGCAGCATTGGCTTGCGCCCAAAGTGGCGCCATGACTCCTTATCAGGGAGAAGCAGATGGCGTCAGCGGCGGCGGAAAGTGGCTGGAGTTCCACTCCACTGACAAGATGACGGGCGAGAAGAAGGTGCGCTTTGAGCTTCAGTCGGATAATTATTTTAAGGAAGACCCGGACTACAAGCCCAGAGTGAATCTATATTGCAGTAACGGCAAGCTTAAGCTGGCCGACTTCAATCCCGGGGTCAGACTGCCTCCGCCGAATCGCCCCGGCTGGTGGAATCAGCCCCAGTTGGAAGTGGAGGTCCGGGTTGACGATGTTCACTACTTCAAGGGCTGGAACTGGATGCGCGGCCGCTTCCTTTCCATGGATAAAGGCACGGTTCGCGGCATGATGAGTGCCCAGGTTTTCAATGTCGCCCTTCCGACGCGCAGCGGCCGGCAGATCGCGGAGTTTTCTCCCGCCGGGCTGAATGTGGATCGAGTCAAAGAAGCCTGCGACCTGACACCGAAAAAGCCGGGCAAAGACTGAGCGCACCGGCCATCCTGACGTCCGGGCATCGCAGGCCGAAGTGTTTGCATCCAACGCGAAAAGGTTATTTGCAACGTTCCGTTCCTCGTTGCTTGGGGCCGCATGATCGAATTCAGGGTGAGGTGAACGATGTCGAGGAAGATCTTTTGCAACCAGCATAGTGGGATTCCTGGCATCGTATTTGTTGGTCTGTGCGTTGCCTTGGCTGGGTCTCTGATGGCTCAGGCAGCTCCGATGGGAGCGTTGACGGGCAGGGTTACGGATCCCTCCGGCGCCGCCGTGGCCAATGTTGCCGTGACGGCAACCAGTGCAGACAATGGCCAGACGCGAACCACCACCGCCGCAGATGGCACTTATAAGCTTGACGGACTCGCTGCGGGCAACTACCGGGTAAAGTTTGAATCGGCTGGTTTCAAGACGGTGGAGTTTCCTTCCGCAATGGTCAATGGGACGGAGACAGCGGTTCTGGATACGAAACTGGAAATCGGCGAAGCAGGCAATGCCATACCGGTGAACCAGCCAGCGCCGGTGTCAGAGGAGAATCTGCCGAACGCACCTTCCGCCAGCACTAAACCTCCTTCGCTACAGGATCTGGGCTTTCCCGCCGAGCAGTCCCAGGGAGATGCCCGCCAGCAAGCACTGCTCGATAAACGCACGCACATGCTGAAGATCCACCAGCGGCTGGGTTTGATCACAACCATTCCGTTGATTGCCACCGTTGCCACTTCCCTCAACGCCGGAGGCAAGAACACCAGCACGACCTCGCGCGATCTGCATGCGGCTCTCGGCGGGGTGACGGGAGATCTGTATTTCATGACCGCGTACTATGCCATCCGCGCACCCAGAGTACCCGGAACCGAAACGCGCGGGCCGATCCGTTTCCACAAAGCTATGGCCTGGATCCATGGCCCCGGAATGATCCTGACGCCGATCCTGGGAGCCATCGCCTTCGAGCAAAAGAACAAAGGGGAAAAGGTCCACGGCATCGCCTCCGCCCATGGGCCGGTGGCGATCGTGACCGCCGGGGCCTTTGGAGCATCGGTTCTGGCCGTAACGTTTAAGTGGTGAGCCGCGCTTATGAAAAGGAACATTCTGCTGGCCTTCGCGTTTCTGGCGCCTCCTGCGCTCGTCGCAGCGGACGGTCAGTGGGCTCTCCAACAGTGCACCCTCACCTACCATGTATCCCATCCGCTGCATCAGAGCGAGGGGGTGAGCCACGCGGCGCGAGGCAAAGGAGTCTGCCGTGCCGGACAATGCGATTTCCTGATCGCCGTGCCCGTCAAGTCGTTTGACTCCGGGGATAGTAACCGCGACCTTCATATGCTCCAGGTCACGCGCGGAGCGGAGTTTCCCATGGTGGTCGTACGAACCCGCCTGCCCGAATCGGACGCCACATCTGCAACCATCAGCGCCGACCTGGAAATTCAGTTTGCCGGACAGACTGCCCAGTACAAGCAGGTTCCCTTCAAACTGGCGACGCAAGGCGGCGAGACCAGCATCACGGGGACAATTCCAGCCACACTCGCCGATTTCAAAATCGACCCGCCATCGCTGCTGACCATGCCCGTCAAGAACGAGATTCCCATTCGCGTGGAAATGACCTGGCGGCCGCAATAGCAGGGCGGAGTTCGCAAGACGTAAGGAGGCGTAGCAAACGTGCAGAAGCCATTTGCAATCGCCATGTTGCTTGGGATATTTGCGACCGCGCGGCCTATGAAGGCCCAGGAGCAAGTCTCGAAACTGGAGGCGTATGGCGGGTACTACTACGCACGCTTCAATGTAAATGCCAGTGCCGCCGGCGGCGCGCCCTCGGAAACTTTCAACGGAAACGGCGGGGGCGGCCAAATCGAGTACAACGCCAACAGGTGGCTAGGCGTGGTGGGAGATCTGGCGGGCTATGGTGCGACCAGCACGGTAAACGGCGCCTTGGTCGGAGGAGCGTTTACCTATCTTTTTGGGCCCCGAGTGAACTTCAGGCACGGCAAAATTACGCCCTTCGCTCAGGCCCTCTTCGGCGGCATCCGCACTACCGACGGGATTGGCCAGTCAGGGCCCGAAAATAATTTTGCGATGACGGCAGGCGGCGGCATTGATTTCAAAGTGTCGAAACACGTCTCCATTCGCCCCGTACAGGCCGAGTACTTCATGACCAAAATCCCCGATGGTCTCAACAACCGCCAGGACAATTTGCTGCTTGGCGCCGGAATCGTTATACGGCTGGGGCGAGAGTAGTTCCACCGCAATTTGCCTGCTCCTCCTGCATCCCCAGTCCTTCTTGCGAATCCAATGAGTGGTATCTTTGAATTCGCATCGGGAGTCGCATGAAGATTGGCATCACCTGTTATCCGACCTACGGCGGCAGCGGAGTTGTCGCCACCGAACTGGGGCTTGAACTGGCGCGCCGGGGCCATGAGATTCATTTCATCTCCTATTCGCAGCCCATTCGTCTGACCGGGCCAGAACCCAACATCCACTATCATGAGGTCGAGGTCACGCGCTATCCGCTGTTTGAATATCCGCCGTACGATCTGGCACTGGCGACGCGCATGGCTGAGGTCTCGCAGCTCTACGAACTCGATCTGCTGCACGTGCACTACGCGATTCCGCACTCGGTGAGCGCGATGCTGGCCAAGCAGATGCTGGCGGCGACTCCGCCGCGTAAGCATTTGCCGTTTGTCACGACGCTGCACGGCACCGACATCACGCTGGTCGGGCTTGACCGTTCCTATCTTCCGATTACGCGTTTTTCCATCGAGCAGAGCGACGGCGTGACCGCCATTTCGCAGTATTTGCGCGCCCGCACGCTTAAGATTTTTGACATCAAGAACCACATCGAGGTCATCTCCAACTTCGTCAACTGCGACGAGTATCTGCGCAAGCCGGAATGGCTGGAAAAACGCACTGAGTATGTCCGGAACGACGAGCGGCTGCTGGTGCACCTTTCCAACTTCCGGCCGGTGAAACGCATCCTGGATGTGATCGAAATCTTCGACCGCGTGCGCAAGAAAATTCCTTCCAAGCTGCTGCTGATTGGCGACGGGCCCGACCGTTCGCAGGC
>Ga0074044_10003469_pt1 | contig 13395 bp, 10 predicted proteins | sample BogForMeECP23OM1_FD_94443 | JGI IMG/M metagenome (GOLD analysis project Ga0074044, IMG submission 94443) | Bog forest soil microbial communities from Calvert Island, British Columbia, Canada - Bog Forest MetaG ECP23OM1 | ecosystem: Environmental > Terrestrial > Soil > Wetlands ... | reverse complement strand
GGGAAGAATCGGGCTGCGCTTGGCCCCGCCGGTCGCCAGCGCCCGCAGCGCGCCGGATTGGATGCTTGGTACGGTCTGCACGATCGAAGAGAACATCACTTGCTCTTCGCCGGCGATGACGGCGAGCAGCGCCGGTCCGCCGCCCTTGTAGGGCACGTGCACGATGTCGACGCCGGCCATCAGTTTGAACAATTCGCCGCTCAGGTTTTGAAAACTGCCGATGCCGGCCGATCCGTAATTCAGAAAGCCGGGCTTCGCCTTGGCGAGGTCGAGCAGCTCCTGCACCGAATGCACTTGCAGTTTGGGATTGACGGTCAGCACGTTGGTGCCGGTGCCGAGAATGCCGACCGGGACGAAATCCTTGATCGGGTCGAACGGCACTTTGTAGATCCAGGGATCGACGGCGTGGGCGACGGAAATCACCAACAGCGTGTAGCCGTCGGGATTGGCTTTGGCCGCGAGGTCGGTGCCGACGACACCGCCGGCGCCGCTGCGGTTGTCGACAAAAACCTGCTTGCCGAGTTTCTGGCCGAGCTGATTGGCGATGATGCGCCCGACCACGTCGTTGCTGCCGCCGGGCGGAAACGGAATGATCAGCCGTAACGACCGGGTCGGATAATCTTCCGCGGCGGCGGGGCCGGCGAACGCCGTCAGCGCCAGCAAGAGCCAGAGGCTGCCGACGATCCGTGCGCGAAATCCCGCCATTTCCGTCCTCCCAAGGCCCTTCTTTGATGGTGGTACTTATACGAATTCTCCCGATCCGTCATTGCAATCCCATCTCCTGCACTTCCTTGGCTTTTGCGGCACAGGCCGCGAGCAGGAAGCCGAGGTCGGTGCCGGTTGAGACATAGCGCGCGCCCATGCGCACGAACTCGGCGGCAAGGTGCGGGCGCGAGGCGAGACCGCCGACGGCCACATGCTTGCCGTGCCGGCGGCACGCGGCAATAGTCTTGGCGTAGGCTTCGCGCACCCGCGGGTGCTCGTATTGCCCGGGAATGCCCCAGTCGGCGAGCAGGTCATTGGTGCCGATGAGCACCATGTCGACGCCCTCGACCGCCACGATCTCGTCCGCCTTTGTCAGCGCTTCGTCGCTCTCGAACTGCACGATCACCATGGTCGCGGCATTGAGTGCGGCGTCGGCTTCCGCGGCCGGGAACGAGCGGTATTGCAGGTGGGGCAGGGGACCGGCGGCCGAACGATCGCCGAGCGGCGGAAATTTCGCCGCCGTCACGTATTCGCGGGCAGCTGCCGCGGAACGGACATGGGGCGCGATGATGCCGAGCGCCCCGCCATCCAGCGTCCGCGCCACCTCGGCGACGCCGGGCACGCGCACCAACGGGGTCACGCCGACCTCGAGCGCGGCGATGCAGATCTGGCTGGTAGTTTCGAGGGAAAAGCTCGAATGCTCCATGTCGACATAGAGGCTGTCGAAGCCGGCGGTCTTGGCGATGCGCGCGATCTCGACGCCGCGAACGAGCCGCACGGTCATCGAGGCGACCACTTCGCCGCGGCGAAGCTTTTCCTTCACGTGGTTGCGCAAAACGTCGGCAATCTTGACTGACATGGCACGCCTGGGGAGCTATGCTGAGCGGGAGAGGAAGGACGCCCCGTGAATTATTCGACCGACTTTAAATCAATCCGCAACGACGTGTCCGCGCAAGAGTGGCAGACGAGAATTGATCTCGCCGCCTGCTACCGGGTGGTCGATGCCTACGAAATGACCGATCTCATCTACAACCACATCACCGCGCGCATTCCCGGGACCGAGCACCTTCTGATCAATCTCTATGGCCTGCTTTACAAGGAGATCACCGCGTCGAGCCTGGTGAAGATCGACGTCGAGGGCAACGTCGTCTGGAAGCCGGACACCGACTACGGCATCAACGTTTCCGGCTACGTCATCCATGGCGCCATCCACAAGGCGCGGCCGGACGTGGCGTGCGTGTTGCACACCCACACGCGCGCCGGCATGGCGGTCGCGGCGATGAAATGCGGGCTCTTGCCGCTGTCGCAGACCGCCATTCGTTTCGTCGGCCATATCGGCGAGCACGATTACGAGGGACCGGCCATCGACGTCGCCGAGCGCGAGCGGCTGGTGCGCGATCTCGGGCCGCATGACGCCATGATCTTGCGCAACCATGGTCTTTTGACCTGCGGCGCGACGATCCAGCAGGCCTTCAATACAATGTATCAGCTCGAATTGTCGTGCCGTTCCCAGGTCGACGCCATGGCGGCGCGCACGGAGCTTGCCATGCCGGGCGAGAACGTGCTGGCCCACACCGCGCATCTGTATCAGCCGGGCACACGGCGGCCTTATGGCGTGCTCGAATGGCCGGCGATGTTGCGCCTGCTTGCGGCGCACGAGCGCAATTCGGGCTATCCGCCACACTGGCATTGAGCGCGTTTCATGCCGCAACTCAGCGCCATCGTGATCACCCGCAACGAGGCGGCGAATATCGGCGCGTGTCTTGACAGTCTCGCGTTCTGCGACGAGCGGATCGTGGTCGATAGCGGCTCAACCGACGCCACCGTCGATATCGCGAAGGCGAAGGGCGCCCGCGTCGCGTTTCACGAATGGCGCGGTTTTGGACCGCAGAAGAACCATGCGCTTTCGCTCGCGACCGGAACTTGGGTGCTGTCGATCGATGCCGACGAGCGCGTCACCCCGGAGCTTGCCGGCGCGATCAAGGCTGCGCTTGCCGACGCCGGCGCGGACGGCTTCGAGTTGCCGCGCCGCTCGAGCTTTTGCGGCCGGCAGATGCGGCATTCCGGGTGGTGGCCGGACTATGTGTTGCGGCTGTTCCGTCGCGGTAAAGCCAGATTCGACGACGCCATCGTCCATGAGCGCGTGATCTGCGACGGCACAGTGAAAAGGCTCGACCAGCCGCTGATTCATCACCCCGTGTTGCGGCTCGAAGACGCACTCTCGCGGATGGACCGCTATTCGACCGCGAGTGCGCAAGCGCTCGTTGCGTCAGGGCGCAAGGTGTCGTTTCTCGCCGGCATCGGCCACGGGTTCTACGCCTTCCTGCGCAGCTACGTGCTGCGCGCCGGATTTCTCGATGGCGCGGAAGGATTCTTGCTCGCCGTCGCCAATGCCGAGGGCAGTTATTACCGCTACATGAAGGCCTGGCTCGCCGCGCGCGAGCGCAAGTGAGGGAACATTATCCGCCCCCGCGAAGCGGGGGAGGGGGACCATGCGTAGCATGGTGGAGGGGGCGTGCGGCGCGTCCGGACTCTCCCATCCGTTCGCGAAGCAGGCTCTCCATCCGCGCGATGACGGCGCCGGCGGAAACCTGCTGCATGCAGGCATGGCCGTGCCTGCAGCGGCTGAGCTGGCGCAGATAGCAGGGCGAGCAGGGCAACTCTACCCGCAGCACCGCGCTGGCGCGACGGTACGGGCCGGCCCAGACCGGATCGGTCGGGCCAAACACGCTCACGACCGGGCGGCCGAGCGCGACGGCAAGATGCATCGGCCCGGAATCATTGGTCACGCCGATCGCCGAGCGGCAAATCAGCGCCGCCAGCTCGCTGAGCGTCGTCTCGCCGGCGAGATTCACGGCCCCCGGCGCAAGCTTGGCGACGTCATCGCAAACCGCGCGCTCGCGGTCCGATCCGATCAGCGTCACGGCAAAGCCCTTTTGCAGAAAATGCCGCGCCACCTCGGCGAAGGCGTCGCTTCGCCACTCTTTGGTCTGCCAGATCGTGCCAGGCGCCATGGCGACGAGTTTCGCTTTGGCGATGCCGTAGTAGTCCAGCAGTGCATCGATCCGCTCGGACGCCTCGTTTGGAATGGGAAACGAAAAATCGGCAGCGCCGTCGTCGAGGCCGAGCATCGGGCCGACGCTGAGGTAACGATCGACGGCGTGCACGTCGATTGTCGGCACCGGGATGCGATTGGTGTAGGCGAGCCAGCTGCCCTCGCGGGCGCCCTGCCAGGCGTGCCGGCGTGCTTCCTTGGAGAATTTTCGCGTCGACGCCTGCCACGCTTGCGCGCGCGGTTTATCAAAACCGATCCGCACCGGCGTGCCGGTTGAGCGGGCGAATATCGCGCTGCGTAATTGACCCTGCAGGTCGAGCACCAGGTCGTAATTGGCGTGCTTGAGTTTTGCCGCAAGCCGCGCGGAATTCACAAACGGCGCCAACCGCCAAGGTGTCGACCATTCCTCTCGAGAAAATTCGATGACGTTGCTGATTGCCGGGTTGTGCTGCAACAGCTCGGCGATCGCCGGCGTCACCAGCCAATCTATTTGCGCCGCCGGATAACGCCGCCGTAACTTGTTCAAGACCGGGATGGTCTGCACGACGTCGCCCACGGCCGACAATTTGATCAGCAGAATCTTGCGAAAATCGCGGTCGCGGAGATTTGCAGGTTGCACGGTCGAATCGGCTCCTGTTGGGCGAGACAATTCGCCACCGTCCATCGCCTGCGTCTTGAATGACTGAAACTTATCTAGCACCATGCCAAACCGATTGTAAATCAATGCTCCCTCGCTGAGGGACGAGGTTCGATCGCGGGGGAGGCAATCATGAAGCAGATCGCTATCGCCGCCGCCATTGCCGTTGGCGTCGCGGCATCGAGTGCAGCCAGCCTGCCGGCGCGCGCCGCCGATCCCGCGCCGGTCACCATCGTGGTGTTCAATCCGCCCTCGCTCGGCGCGGTGTTTCCGTCCGTCATCAAGCAGCAGAAATTCGATATCGCCAACGGCATCGACATCACCTTCGTCGAACGGCCGCCGGACGCCTATGCGGCGCAGTTCAATACCGGCGAGTTCCAAGTCGGCGGCAGCGCTTCCGTGCTCATCGTTGGCCTCGGCACCACGCGCGGCATCAAGGCGAGCTATCTGTTCAACATTTTCGATTATTGGGGTACCGTCGTCACCAGCCGGCCGGACATCAACACGATCGCCGATCTCAAGGGCAAGCAGCTTGTCGCCGCCAAGGGCACCACGAACTACACGATGTTCGAGTGGTTTGCCAAGCAGCAGGGCGTCGATCCGGACTCGTTCCAGGTGGTCAATACGGCAACGCCCGGGCTCGTCGGCTATGCCGTCGCCGATCGCGCCGATGCGGTGCAGCTGTGGGAGCCGGCCTATACTCTGGTCAAGGCCGTGAAGCCGGACATCCGGATGATCGACCTCAATATCGCAAAGGTGTGGCAGGCGTTTGCCGGCGGCAGCGTGATCCCCTATCTCGGGGTCGCGGCGCACCAGGAATGGATCGACACCCATCGCGATCTCATTGCGCCGCTCTATCGCGCGTACCAACAGGCTGCCGCGTGGGTGGCGGCCAATCCGGACGCGGCGGCGCCGTTGATCGCGACGCTCAAGGACGACGCCCAGCGGCAAGCGATTGCAGCCTTGATCCGCGATAATTCCCGGCTCGCCTTGAACCTCAAGCCGGCGGGAAAGATCACCAGGGAAATCGAGGCGACCTACCGCGCCGGGCAAGACGTCGGCCTGTTCAAGGAGTTGCCGCCCGCTTCATCGATCTACAGCGGCGAGATGGAGTGATGACGCTGGCACAGGGCGAGCCGTCAGACCGAGCGCGGCGCGCCGGCAATCGCTTTGCTGTCACGGGATTTCGTTATGAGGGGTTCGTCGCGCTCGCCGGCCTCGCCATCGTCTGGGAGATCGTCTCGTTCTTCGTTCCGCATTTCCTGTTTCCCTCGGTGCCGGAAATCGCCGAACGCTTGCTTGCCATCTTCACGTCCTGGAGATCGATCGCCGACGCGCTGGCGACCAGCGCCCGGATTCTCGCCGGGCTCGGCGGCGCCTTCCTGCTCGGCACGATCTTGGCCATGCCGATGGCGCGCTCGGCGACGTTCGCGCGCTACACCTACCCGCTGTTGAACTTCAATCAAGGCATTCCGGCGCTGTCCTGGGTGGTGATCGCGATTATCTGGTTCCGCGGCATCGAGTTCCGCATTTTCTTCATCATGGTGATGACGACGCTGCCGGCGTTCACCTTCCAGGTGCTCGACGCCTACCGTGCCATGTCGAAGGACCTGTTCGAAATGACGCTGTCGTTCCGGCCGACGCGGCTCGACCTGTTCCGCACGCTGATCTGGCCGACGGTGCTGCCCGGCATCCTCACCGCGTGGAAGGTCAATCTCGGCAACGCCTCGCGCGTGGTGGTGGTCGCGGAGCTGGTCGGTGCGACCGGCGGGGTGGGCTATGAACTGCTGCAACAGCAGCAGATTTTCGACATGGGCGGCGCCGTAGCCTGGACGCTCGTGCTGGTCATTTTCGTGCTGGTCGTGCAGGGTGTCATCACGCTCATCGAGACCCGCGCGCTGCGCTATCGCGCCTTCGCCGAGCACGCGCTGTGAGCGCGCCGGCGGAAATCCTCTTCGAGCATGTCAGCAAGGCGTTTTCGCGCGCCGACGGCGGCGCGGCGTTCGAGGCGGTTCACGAGTTGAGCTTCACCATTGGCCGCGGCGAGCTGGTGGCGATTTTGGGCAAAACCGGCTGCGGCAAGTCGACGACGTTCAATCTGATCTCGGGCCTGCTGCGGCCATCGGCCGGCCGCGTTGTGGTGCAGGGCCACGATCCGTTCGCCGATTTCGCCTGGTTCCGCGGCAAGATCGGCATCATCTTTCAGAACGACCGGCTGATGCCGTGGCGCACGGCGATCGAGAACGTGGCGCTCAGCCTCGAACTCAACAAAATGCCGCAGAAAGAGCGGCTTGCGATCGCCGCCTCATGGCTGGCGCGGCTCGGGCTGTCCGGCCATGAGCACGACTACCCTCACGCGTTGTCCGGCGGCATGCGCCAGCGCGTCTCGATCGCGCGGGCGTTCGCCGGCAAGCCCGATATATTATTGTGCGACGAGCCGTTCAGCGCGCTCGACGAGCACACCGGCAATGCGCTGCGCGAAGAATTTTGCGAACTGTTGCGGCAGACCGGCGCCACCTCGATTTTCATTACCCACTCGATCGAAGAGGCGCTCGAGCTCGGCGAACGGCTCATGGTCTTCGAGCGTCCGGCGCGCATTGCCTACGAAACGACGTTGCGCGCCGGCATGAGCGAACAGGAGCGTGACGGCGTGCGCGGCCGCATCCGCGAAGTGCTCTCCGGCGGCACGGCGGCAAGTGACGCAGGCGCTAAGAACTCTGCTGTGAACTCATAAATGCGCCTGGGCGGACGACTGGCGATATCCGCTATGCCCCGAAAGCGACCGATAACCGATTCCGGGCAATGCCTCGCAACGGGCCAATATTGTTGCAAAAAAGACTTTTGCAACAATATCGGCCAATTGCAGCCGTACAGCTGCGCCGTGGGCCGTGGCGCGAGGTCAATGGCCAACGGTCTCCTCTAGGAAATCCCGCATGGCGATCCAGGACCGCTTCGCTGACACGGGATTGTAGGCGGCGCCTTTGGAATTGTCGTTGCCAGCCGAGACTTGGGTGAACGAATGCACCGTTGCGCTGTAGGCGACAAATTCCAGATCCGTTCCCGCTTCTTTCATTTCAGCCTTGAAGGCGTCAACCTCCTTCGGCGGCACGACGGGGTCGTCGGCGCCATGCAGGACTAGCACGTGACCCTTGATGTTTCTCGCGTCGGCGGGCGTCGGGTTCGACAGGTCACCATGAAAGGTAACAAGCGCCTTGACATCGGCGCCCTGCCGTCCAAGCTCAAGCACTGCCGCGCCACCGAAACAGTAGCCGATTGCTGCCATGCGGGCGGGATCGACATGCGTATCCCGCAAGAGGTAATCGTAGGCGGCCTTGACGCGCGCCCGCAGCAGGGGGCGGTCGTTCAAGTATTTCGCCATCTCGACGCCGGACTCCTTCGGCGCCGCCGGGTGGATCCCCTTGCCGTAGACATCGGCGACCATCGCGACATAGCCGAGTTTGGCGAGATCGGTCGCCGCGCGGCGCTCATGATCGGAGGGACCGGTCCATTGCGGAAAGACGACAATCCCCGGCTGCTTGCCGGTCTTCGCGTCATCCCATGCGATGAACCCTTCGAGCACCGTGTTGCCTTCCTTATAGTCGAAAGTCTGGGTGCGAACCTCGGCCAGCGCCACGTTCGCGCAGGCGAAAAGACCAGCAAATCCGAGCGCCAGCGTCGCCATAATCCCGACCCACATCCCGACCCACCTGCCGGAATCGGAAGTTCGTGTCTTAAAACGCATTGAAGTCATTGCTTCTCTCCATCCCTTAACCGACATTCCCCAGATGACTAGGAACCCGCGTGAACGATAGCATTCTGGTCGGGTACGGCACGAATCAATTCGTCTCCCCCGCAAGCGGGGGAGGAAAAGCTTCAGCGACCGCTCGCCTCGCGAATAGCCCGCCACACCCGCTCCGGCGTCGCCGGCATTTCGATATGACGCACGCCGAAATCCGCCAGCGCATCGACGATGGCATTGATGATGACGGCGAGCGCCGGCACCGTGCCGCCTTCGCCGGCCGGGCGGATGCCGAGCGGATGGGTGGTGGAGGGCACCTCGCTGAGTTCGGTCAAGTAGAACGGCAGGTCGGCGGCGCGCGGCATGGCGTAGTCCATGAAGGAAGCCGAGAGCAGTTGGCCGGTCTCCGGGTCGTAATGGCAATGTTCCATCAGCGCCTGGCCGACGCCTTGGGCAATGCCGCCGTGGACTTGGCCGTGGATGATGAGCGGGTTCACCGCGCGCCCGACATCGTCGACCGCGGCATAGTGGACGATGGTAACTACGCCGGTGTCGGGATCGACTTCGACTTCGCAGACATGCGCGCCATAAGGAAAGCTCGCGGCCGCGACGGTCTCGTCGCAGGCTGCGTATAAAGGCCCGCGCAAATCCTCCGGCAAATCCGTGCGCGCGAGCGCGGCGCGCGCCACCTCGAACAGGCCGACCGCGTGGTTGGTGCCTTTGACGGCGAAGCGTCCGTTCTTGAACTCGATGTCGGATGCGGCGGTCTCCAGCAGATGCTCGGCGATGCGCACGCCTTTCGCGACGATGTCGTCGGATGATTTTTTGATGACGATCGAGCCGAGCCGCATGCCGCGGCCGGAATGCGCGCCGCCGCCGACGCTGACGCGGTCGGTGTCGCCGGCAACGAAACGCACGGACTCGATCGGCACGCCGAGCCATTCGGTGACGAGTTGCGCAAAGCTGGTCTCGTGGCCCTGGCCCTGGGAGACGATGCCGATCACGAGTTCAACCACCCCCTCGGGCTTAACCGTGATCTCGGCTTTCTCGCGCGGCACGCCGGTTGAGATGTCGACATAATTGCCGACGCCGATGCCGCGACATTTGCCGCGTTTTTTCGCCTCGGCGCGGCGGCGCTTGAAACCAGCCCAGTCGCCAAGCTTGAGCGCCGTATCCATGGCGCCGATATAATCGCCGTTGTCGTACTCCATGCCGAACGGATTTTTGTACGGGAACTCGCTTTCGGTCACGAGATTGCGCTTGCGCAGTGCGACGCGATCGAAGCCATAGTCGCGCGCGGCGAGATCGATCAGCCGCTCCATGACGAAAATCACTTCGGGCCGGCCGGCGCTGCGGTAGGGCCGCGTCGGCGATGTATTGCTCAGCGTCGCGCGTGCGCGAAAATGGGCCGCCGGCATGCGGTAGATGCTCGACATCATCTGGACGCCCTTCTGCACCATCGCGAAATTAGTGGTGTGGGCACCGAGATTGCCGAGATTGGAGCCGCGGATCGCCAGAAACTTGCCCTTGTCGTCGAGTGCTAATTCCGCTTCGACCGCGAGGTCGCGCGCCTGGTAGTCGCTGAGGAACGACTCGTTACGCTCGATGATCCATTTCACCGGCCGTCCGAGCTTGCGCGCCGCCCAGGCGACAACTGCGAATTCGGGATAGATCATGCCGCGGGTGCCGAAATTGCCGCCGACATCGCCCATCAGCACGCGGACTTTGTCCGGCGGCACACAGAGGATCGTGGCCAGATCGCTTTTCAGGCGGACTGCGCCGCCGTTGCCGGCGTAAACGGTAAACCGCCCGGTGTCGCGATCGAAAGCGGCAAGCGCGCCGCGCGGCTCCATCGGCACGCCGGTGACGCGCTGCACCCAGGTTTCGAACCGCGTCACATGCGCGGCGCGCGCGAAAGCTCGTTCGGTCGCCGCGGCGTCGCCCAGCTCGGCATCGAAGCAGACATTCGTTCGTGCCGCCTCGTGGACCCGCGGCGCATCCTGGCGCGCCGCGGCGACCGTTTCGACCACCGCGGGCAGCTCCTCGTAATCGATCTCGACGCGCTCGGCGCCGTCTTTCGCCGCGTGCACCGTCTCGGCGACGACCATCGCCACCGCTTCGCCAACGAAGCGCGCTTTGTCGGTCGGCAATGGGAAATGCGGCGCTTCGAATGGCGGAGTGCCGTCGCTGTTGTGTAATTTGGTTTCCGCCGGATGCGGCGACCACGGAATGTGCGGAATGGGCTTCAGGCCGTCGGCCAAAAAATCGGCGCCGGTGAGCACCGCGAGCACGCCCGGCACTGTCTTGGCCTTCTCGGTAGCGATGCCGCGAATGCGCGCGTGCGCGTGCGGCGAGCGCAGCATGACGGCATAGACCTGGCCCGGCAGGTTTTCGTCGGCGGTGTAGCGGCCGGCGCCGCGAACGAGCCGCAAGTCCTCGCGCCGCCGGACGGGCTGGCCGATCCCGGAGCCGGTTGCGGATTGATCCATCAAGACCTCACACGTCAAAATTCACATGTATCCCGGGCGCAGCGCAGCACGAAGTGCGATAGCACGGAGTGCGCGCCAGGAAATCGGTACCGCCGCCCGTCCGTGCTGACAAGTTTCGGCCGCGGATGTAGAGAGGGGATAAAGGCCTGCGGAGGATCGCCGTTGCTCGCCCGCGATGATCAGAGTCCTGCGATCGATTGGATCGCGCAGGCGCGCGCGCTCGCGCCGATGATCGAGGCCGCCGGCGATCGCATCGAGGCTGAACGGCGCATTTTGCCCGCGATCGTTGCCGCGCTCCACGAAGCGGGATTTTTCCGCATGCTGCTCCCGGTTTCGCTCGGCGGCGGCGCCGCCGACATCGTCACGTTCAATCAGGTCATCGAGACCATCGCGGCGGCCGACGCCAGCACCGCGTGGTGTCTGGCGCAGGCGGCGGCGAGCACGCACGCGGCGGGTTTCCTCGATGCAAAAATCGCGCGCGAAGTTTTTGGGCCGCCCGATGGCGCCGTCGCCTGGGGGCCGCCGGCAGGCGCCAAGGCGGTCGTTGTCGACGGCGGCTATGTCGTCAACGGCCGTTGGCGCTTTGCCAGCGGCAGCGCCCATTGCCCGTGGCTGGGCGGGCATTCGACGGTGATCGAGCGCGACGGCAAGACACGCCTCGACAAGCAGGCTCGGCCGGTCCTGCGCACCATGCTGTTCCGCAAGGAAAAGGCGACGATCCACGACACCTGGCACGTGATCGGGCTGCGCGGCACTGGCAGCAACGACTACGAGGTGCGCGATCTGTTCGTACCGGAGGCCTACACGACCTGGCGCGATCTGCCGGCCGACCGCCGCGACGACGGCCCGCTTTCCAACATCCCGCTGCTGACGCTTTATGGCATCGGATTCTCCGGCGTGGCGCTGGGTCTCGCGCGCGCGTGCCTCGACGCTTTCATGACGCTCGCCGCGACCAAGAAGCCGGGCGGCGGGCTCGGCTCGGCGAGCCTGTTGCGCGATAACGCCGTGATCCAGGCGCGCGTGGCGAAAGCAACAGGCCGGCTGCAATCCGGCCGCGCTTATCTGCTCCAGATGCTGCACGAGATTTGGCGGACGTCGGCGACGCAAGGCGGTTTCTCGCTCGAACAGCGCGCGCAATTGCGCGTCGCCATCACCGGCGCGATGGATCAGGAGCGCCGCGTGGTCGATTTCGCCTACCACGCGGCCGGCACCACTGCGATCTTTTCCGGCAGCGCCTTCGAGCGGCGCTTCCGCGACATGCACACCGTGACCGCGCAGGGCCAGGCGCACCTGTCCAATTTCGAGGCCGCCGGCCAGGCTTTGTTCGGCATCGAACCCGCCCAAAGGCTGTAAGGGCTGTTCCCTCCCCCCTTGTGGGGGAGGGTAGGGAGGGGGGTCGGGAGGTGACGCGCCAGCGTCGCGCGCAAGCGCGACCCGGGTGGGGGAGGGGAGTCGCGAGGAATCGCGCTCGTGACGCTGTATCCAGGCCTTGCTATGAAAACCACTGAGCGAATCCGGCCGGCCGGGCGCCGCGAGATCAGGGGTCAGTTATCAGGAATCAGGTATCAGGTATCAGGTTTTCTTTCTGATTCGCGATTCCCGATTCCCGATCCCTGATGCCTGATCACTGATCCCTGGGACGTGCCATGAAAGACATTCTCGACAAGCTCGAAGAGCGCCGCGCCAGCGCGCGCGCCGGCGGCGGCCAACGGCGCATCGAGGCGCAGCACAACAGGGGCAAGCTCACCGCGCGCGAGCGCGTCGAGCTGCTCATGGACCGCGATTCGTTCGAAGAACTCGACATGTTCGTCGAGCACCGCTCCAACGATTTCGGTATGGAGAAGACGAAGATTGCCGGCGACGGCGTCGTCACCGGCTTCGGCACCGTGAACGGCCGCACCGTCTTCACCTTCGCCAAGGACTTTACCGTGTTCGGCGGCTCGCTGTCGGAGACCCATGCGGGCAAGATCATGAAAATCCAGGACATGGCGATGCGGGCGCGGGCGCCGATCGTCGGCCTGTTCGATGCCGGCGGCGCCCGCATCCAGGAGGGCGTGGCGGCGCTCGGCGGTTACGGCGAGGTGTTCAAGCGCAACGTCATCGCCTCGGGCGTCATTCCGCAGATTTCGGTGATCATGGGCCCGTGCGCCGGCGGCGACGTCTATTCGCCGGCGATGACCGATTTCATCTTCATGGTGCGCGACACCAGCTACATGTTCGTCACCGGGCCCGACGTGGTGAAGACGGTTACCAACGAGATCGTCACCGCCGAAGAACTCGGCGGCGCCTCGGTGCACGCCAGCAAATCCTCGATCGCCGACGGCGCCTACGACAACGACGTCGAGTGCCTCCTTCAGATGCGCCGGCTGATCGACTTTTTGCCGGCGAATTTTTCCGCAGGCGCGCCGGAATGGCCGTCGCTGGACAACGTCGAGCGCATCGAGCCGTCGCTCGACACGCTGGTGCCCGACAACCCGAACAAACCCTACGACATCAAGGAGCTGATCCTCAAAGTTGTGGATGAGGGCGACTTTTTCGAACTGTCGGAAACCTTCGCGCGCAACATCGTGATCGGCTTTGCTCGCATCGCCGGCCGCACCGTGGGCTTCGTCGCCAATCAGCCGATGGTTTTGGCCGGCGTGCTCGACTCTGACGCCAGCCGCAAGGCGGCGCGCTTCGTGCGCTTCTGCGACGCCTTCAACATCCCGATCGTCACCTTCGTCGACGTGCCCGGTTTTTTGCCCGGCACCGCGCAGGAATACGGCGGCCT
>Ga0074044_10003468_pt1 | contig 13398 bp, 7 predicted proteins | sample BogForMeECP23OM1_FD_94443 | JGI IMG/M metagenome (GOLD analysis project Ga0074044, IMG submission 94443) | Bog forest soil microbial communities from Calvert Island, British Columbia, Canada - Bog Forest MetaG ECP23OM1 | ecosystem: Environmental > Terrestrial > Soil > Wetlands ... | reverse complement strand
TAACAGGTCCTCGGAAACGGTCTCCAGACAGTCTTCACCCAACTCGCCTCCACCCCCTCCAACCAGCTAAAATAGCCTTTACCGTGGAGTGAAGAGGATGCCCTTGACCAAACAGCAAGCGCTGGAGATGTTTCGATCCGATGATCTGATCGGGATTGGCATGGAGGCGGACGCCATCCGCCGCAAGCTGCATCCCGAAGGCACCGTGACCTACATCATCGACCGCAACATTAATTACACCAACTTCTGCACCGAATATTGCACCTTCTGCGCGTTCTATCGTCCACTGAAGGGGCCGGCGGCCGCGGAAGGATACATTCTCGATCTCGACACCATCTACGAAAAAATCCGCGAGACCGTGGAACTCGGCGGCACCGGCGTGCTGATGCAGGGAGGCCTGCATCCCGACCTCAAAATCGACTGGCACGAAAAGATGCTGAGCGGCATCAAGCAGCGCTTCCCAAAAGTTCACCTGCACTGCTACTCCGCTTCGGAGATCCTGGCAATTGCCGAATACAGCAATCTCAGCGTGCGCGATACGATTGCGCGCCTGCGCGACGCGGGCCTCGATTCGATCCCGGGCGGCGGCGCTGAGATTCTCGACGACGAAGTCCGCTACAAAATCGCGCGCCTGAAATGCCTGACCGCCGATTGGCTGCTGGTGCATCGCACCGCGCACCAGCTCGGCATGAGGACCACCGCGACCATGATGTTCGGCGTCGGCGAGTCGATCGAACACCGCATCAACCACTTCCAAGTTCTTTATGACTTGCAGCAGGAGACGGGCGGGTTCACCGCGTTCATCCCCTGGAGTTTCCAGCCCGCCAACACCGCCCTCGGTGGACGCCGCTGGGATGAGGCCACCGCGGTCGAGTACCTGAAAGTGCTGGCAATTTCGCGTCTCTATCTTTCGAATTTCGTGAACGTGCAGTCCAGCTGGGTGACCCAGGGATTGAAAGTCTGCCAGATGGGCTTGCGCTTCGGCGGCAACGACGTGGGCTCGGTGATGCTGGAGGAGAACGTTGTCCGCGCCGCAGGCGTGACCAACTGCACAACCGAAGAAGAGTTGCGGCGCATCATACGCGATGCAGGCTTCCGTCCGGCGCAGCGGGACACGTTGTACCGGCAATATTTCCTCAACTGATGTGATGCGCTCACTCGCCCTCGCCTTTTGTATTCTCAACGCCGTGCTGTTGGCGGGCGCGCAGGAGTCCGCGCCTCCGCCAAAGGCGTCCTCCATTGCAGGCACGGTGGTGCAGGAGCCAGGCAGCCAGCCGCTCAAGAAAGCGCTGGTGCAGGTCATCGCGGAAGACCAGAAACAGGGCGGAAACTACACCGCTTCCACTGACGCCGACGGCCATTTCCGCATCGAGAACGTCGTGCCCGGACGTTACCGGCTCTTCCTTGAGAAAACTGGATTTGTCGAGGTAAATGGGCGCGGGCTCCAGTCTGAAATGAACGTTGTCACGGTTCAGGCGGGGCAATCGCTCGACGATCTGCTCTTGAGGATGTTGCCCACAGCCATTATCAGCGGCCGCGTCACGGACGAAGATGGCGACCCGATGTCCGGGGTCAGAGTCATCGCGCAAAAGAAGAAACCAGGAAAAGCAACGCGCGAGGGCGCCGCGACCGTGGCAACGAACGATCTGGGCGAATACCGTCTCGCCGGTTTGTTTCCAGGCCAGTATTGGATCGCGGCCATGCCGCCTCCGGATTTCCGCGACTACGAATGGCAGAGGGATAAGCCACCGCCGGCCGACAACCGGAGCGACGCCCAGCCCGACAGTCGTTACCTCACCACCTATTACTCGGGAACCTACGATGCCATGCAAGCCTCGGCGGTGGTGCTTAAGGCGGGCGATGAAATGCCGGTCAACTTCACGCTGGTACCGGCCAGAACGTATCGTGTCCGCGGAATTGTTACGGGCGTCGCATCTGGCCAAAAGCCCGACGTGGAACTGGTCGCCAAGGCGGGCGATTCCATCCATGCGGACAATAATGTAGGACCGGACGGCCAGTTCGAACTGCGCGGGGTCGGTCCAGGATCGTATGTTCTAAGAGCATCAGCTGGCACGGATTCGCAATTGCTCACGGCGCGGCAGGAGATCAGCGTCGTTGCCGACGTCGACACGGTGAAACTGGTTGTCCAGCCTTCTTTCACGATCAACGGTCATCTCCGCATTGAGAACGGAGGAGGCGAACTCACGCAATACGCGGCCAACCTTCGTCAGTCCGAATCACCAGAAGACCCCGGCTTCTTTATGTCACAAGAGTTCTTCGGAACGAATGCGCCCGCAGACCGGTCCGGCAACTTCGTATGGAAAAACGTGAACCCCGGCAACTACATCGTGCAGGTGTACGGAGGCGACGGCCAGGGCTTCTTCCTCAAATCGGTGACGCTGAGTGGACGAGACATAGCAACCGGATTCACGGCCAGCGGGCCGGCCACCCTTGAACTGATGGTGAGCACCAGGGGAGGCACGATCGAGGGAGTCGTAGTTGAAAAGGAAAAAGATGCAGATAACGAGCATCCGGTAGCCAACGCCACGGTGGTGGCAGTTCCGGAGGAGAAATTCCGCAGGCTTCCCGATCGCTTCGGAAATGGATCGACCGATCAGCATGGACGCTTTATCATTCGCGGCGTGGCTCCCGGCAGCTACACGCTTTATGCCTGGCAGGACCTGGAAGACGGAGTCTGGCGCGACCCCGACTTTCTGAAGTCCCAGGAAGCAAATGGCACGGCGGTAAAAGTGGAAGAGGATTCTCATCAGCAGGTCGAGCTGAAGCTGAGTCCAGTGGGTGAGGAGTGGAGGTGAGGAAACCCATTGAATCATTGAGTCATTGAATCATCGGGTCATTCGGATCAGAGGAAAAATGACTCACTGACTCAATGCCTCAATGATTCAATGTCTTCAATGGTCTTCGGCCAATCCTGTACAATGCTTGGGCTGCTGTCTTTCCTTAATGGTCCTGTTGAGTTCATGGCTTTGACGCTCACTTCTTCCCCGCTGTCCCAGCTGGCCCTGGTCGTTATTTTTGTTTCCAAGGGCTGGGGGCCCTACCTTCGCCAGCATTTTCTGGACAAGACTTTCCAGGGCTTGTACCAGATCAATGCCTTCGATCTGGCTCTGCTGATCCCTTATTTCATCGTGCTGATCATCCTGGCGACCTACGGCGGACACCGCTATTGGCTGGTCTACCTTTATTACAAACACAAAAAGAACAAAACGACGGAACCAGCGGCTCACTTCCAGTTGAATGACCTGCCGCGCGTCACCGTGCAGTTGCCCATCTATAACGAGCAATACGTCGTGGACCGCTTGCTCGACGCCGTCTGCCGGCTCGACTATCCGAAGGAAAAGCTCGACATCCAGCTGCTCGACGATTCGACCGACGAAACCGTAGTGGTCGCTCGAATCCTAGTCGATCGCTACGCTGCCTTGGGACATCCCGTCACCTACCTGCACCGCGACAATCGTGAAGGCTTCAAGGCGGGCGCTCTGGCGGAAGGACTGAAAACGGCAAAAGGCGAATTCGTTGCCATCTTTGACGCCGATTTTGTTCCCCCACCCGACTTTCTGCTGAAGTGCATCCATCACTTCACCGATCCCAAGGTCGGCATGGTGCAGACGCGTTGGACGCACATCAACCGCAACTACTCGTTGCTCACCCAAGTCGAAGCCATTCTGCTCGACGGCCATTTCGTGCTGGAACACTCCGGCCGCGCCCGCAGTGGCGTTTTCTTTAACTTCAACGGCACCGCGGGGATGTGGCGGCGCTCGGCCATCGACGAAGCCGGCGGCTGGGAGCACGACACGCTCACCGAAGACACCGACCTCTCCTATCGCGCCCAGCTCAAAGGATGGAAGTTCGTTTATCTGCAGGATGTCGAATGTCCGGCCGAGTTGCCGGTGGAGATGACCGCATTCAAGACGCAGCAGGCGCGTTGGGCCAAGGGGTTGATCCAGGTCTCGAAGAAAATACTTCCGCAGGTGTTGAAGAGCGACGTATCGCGACACCAGAAAATCGAAGCCGTGTATCACCTGACGGCCAACATCAGCTATCCGCTGATGATCGTGCTCTCGGTCTTGCTGATGCCCGCCATGATCATTCGCTTCTATCAGGGATGGTTCCAGATGCTCTACATCGACCTGCCCCTGTTCATGGCTTCGACGTTTTCCATTTCCAGCTTCTATCTGGTTTCGCAGAAGGAACTGTTTCCTAAAAGCTGGCTGCGATCGCTGCTCTACTTGCCACTATTGATGTCGCTGGGAATCGGCCTGACCATCACCAACACGATTGCCGTGCTCGAAGCGCTGGTGGGCAAGCAGACCGCCTTCGCCCGTACTCCCAAGTATCGCGTCGAATCGAAGAAGGACAAAGTCGGCGCGAAAAAATACCGCAAGCGCCTGGGATGGGTCCCGTGGATTGAACTCCTCATCGGAACTTATTTCGCGCTGGCGGTGTATTACGCCATCGACAATGAGAATTACTTCACCGTGCCCTTCCTCCTGTTGTTCGTGATCGGTTACTGGGTTACGGGGCTGATGTCGCTGCTGCAAGGCCGCTTCGCCGGACTCTCGGTGGGTTCCGAAACTCACACGAAGCCCTTCCCGGTCGGCGTGTAAATAAAACATTGAATCATTGAGTGATTTAGTCATTGAATCATTGGAGATCTCTCACCCAATGATTCAATGTCTCAATGACTAAATGACTAAATGTCTCAATGATTTGCTTCGGGAAGTTTGAACTCAACACTGATCCCGATCTCGTTCCTCATCGGCGTTCCGTCGAGTTCAAAAGGTTCGTACCGCCGCTGCTTCACGGCGTCCACGGCAGCTGTGGTCAACTCGGGCAGGCCTTCGATAACTTTGACATCGCGCACCGTTCCATCCTCCATCACGGTTGCGGCCAGAATGACCGTGCCCTCCAGGCGCAGCAGAAGAGCCTCCGCGGGGTAAACAGGCTCAACGCGGTGCAGGAGTTGCCCGCCTGAAATCCCACGCGACACCGGCGCAACCGGCCCCCGCAACGACGTTTTCGCGGAGGAAACTCCATGGTCGACAAGATCCGATTGCGACCCCGTGTGCGAGCCTGGGGCATCATGTCGCACGACAACATCCGCAGCCACGTCGGCGAGCAAGAGTGATCGATCCGCCCGGCGCTTCTTTCCCGCCACCATGTCCACCTTGGAGGCAAACCGCACCGGAGATCCCGCTGAAGGTTTTAAGCCGGACTGAAACAGCGACTCGCCACCAGGATTCGCCTTCCAGACCGGGTCATTGTCGAGAGGATGCGCCGCTGCTGCGTTCACGGTTGCCGCACTGGCAGAGACAGATGCCGGCGACGCCGCGTGCGCCTTGCCATCCGTCTCCTCAGGACCGCGCCACCCCAGCCAGATCACCAACGCAAGCAGCGCCATCGACACCAGGCCGCCGGCACCCAACACAAACGGTCGCGATCTGGTGCCCAGGGAAGCGAGCACCACGTCCCCAACTCGATCCGACGCTGGCAGCAGGCCGGAGGGTTGCGGCTTTCCCATTGCAGACGAAGGTTTCGGCACGACCGACGATGCGCCATGCGGCTGCGCTGCGCGTGCTCGTTCCGCCAGTGCCGCCAGCTGCTGAAGAAGCGCAATATGCTGTTCGCTGAAGGCTGCCGGGCTGGTGGAAAAAACTTCGAGAATTCCGTTGATGCCCCGCCAGCCCTGAATCGGCAAAACGGCAATCGAACGCAAACCGAGATAGCGGCAGACCTCCACATCAACCAGTGGATCGTTCTCGGTATCGGTGCAGTGCTGATTCTTCCCGCTGCGCAAACACTCCCCGCAGATTCCGGTCTCCGCACTCAACCGCGCGCCGAGAGCGGGAGCCGTGTCGCCACTGCGCGCGCGGCACACCATGGCCCCGTCCTTCCACATCGCCAGCGCCGCTCCGGAAGCGCCTGTCAGTTGTCGGGCCGCATCTGTGATAGTGGCAAGCGTCGGGTCCAGGCGGTGGTCCCCGGCGGCAATCATCTCCTTCAGCGACGACAGGGCCGTGCTCTCATCCAAATTGCCAGACATGCTGCTTGACCCGCTGGAAGAAGTTTCCGGCAACGCATCGCGATCCAGAGCGCTGAGGATTTTCCCGGAGCGAACCGACTTTGACTGAGGCACTACCACAGCTCTCTCTCGATCCGTAAAATGCCGGATACAACCGGCCAGAACACAAGCGGCGCGGGCGATTTGGCCGAAGTATGAGCCAAGGCAGCAAGCGTGTCAAGAAAAGTGATACAGTGTGTGCCCTTTCGTGTACTTCCGATCATCGGATTCCCCGATCAATGCCCCGATCGCCGAGCACCCGATGCTCTTTCGCTTGCACCAAACTAACCAACAAACCGGTCGCGGGGCGATGCTAACCTGATGGGGCTCTGGTTTCTCGCATTCACCTCCGCAAGGGGCATTGCAGGGAACCAATCTCAAAAAGCTTTTAAGAACAGTCGAAGCGCTGGCGGATTTGGGTCCCGAACTTACGGCAGACCGCGACTTCCGCCAAACCGCTCGCACCATGCTGACCGCCGTCATGGAGGCCTCCGGTGCCCGCGAGGCTGTCCTTTTTTCATTCGGCGAACGCCCTTCCTTGCTCACCTCGGTCGATGCCCAAGGCTTCGCCCTGCTGCCGGAACCCTCGCTGATTCCCCTGCTTCCCCGCCACGTCCACACCCTGACCGCAACCTCCGGCCCGGTGCTGCTCAACGGTTCCACCTCCGATGTCTTTCTCAGTTCGAACGGCAATGTCGCTCCCGAGCTTTTCAAGTGCATTTGCCCGTTGAAAGTCCGCGGAAAGCTGGTAGGAGCCATCGCCCTGGGACGCCGGCCCGGCGAATCCGTATACGAAGAAGACGCGCTTGACGCTTTTGAAATGCTGAGCCACTACGTGGCGCTGGCCATCCAAAATCACACTCTCGGCCAGACGCTGGCCCAGCGGGTCTCGGAGAACCTGCGGCTGCTGGCCTCGCTGCACGGCTTCTACGACAACGCGCTCGAAGCTTTCGCCACCGCCATCGACGTCAAACACATCAATATCCATGGACACTCGCTACGCGTGGGTCGGTACTCGCAGGCGATCGGCGAGGCGCTGGGGATGGACCCGACCGCGGTCGCGTCGCTGCGGTCGGCGGCCTATCTGCATGACATTGGCATGGTTGCCGTCGATAAGCGTCTGTTGGGAAAAGCCGCGCAACTCGACCCCGAAGAATCCCGCGAAATGCGCGACCACACCGTCGTTGGCCATCAGATCGTCAGCCAGGTCCAGTTTCCCTGGCCGCAGATTCCCGAGATTGTACGCTGGCACCATGAACGCATGGACGGGTCGGGATACCCCGACGGCTTGCAGGGAAACGAGATCCCGCAACCGGTGCGGATCGTGGCCCTGGCCGAAACCTTCGACGCCATGACCAGCGAGCGTCCCTACCGCGAACGTTTGTCCCTAGGATCAGCGCTTCAGGAACTGATCCGCCTGACCCCGCAAAAGTACGACGCCCAGGCGCTGCAGGCGTTGCTGATCCAAGTACGGCGCGACGCGGTCGGAAGCAACCGCATCCCCATGCTCGACCCTGAAGTAATGCACATTTCGGCCGTAGATGTAGACCAACTGGCCTCCACCCTGCAACACCGGATCACCCAGAACAAAACTTTCCATACCTGAAACTCCTCCGCTGTAGAGACGGGCTCGCCCCGTCTAACCCTGACACGGGAGACGCAGCAAACCGCGTCTCGACCCTGATCCAGATTGATCCCGACCGTCACCCGGCAAAATTCTTCTCGGTGTAAAATTGTGGGCCAGTCCCTCTTGTGCCTCGTCTCGCTTTTCGATCACGATGTAAACTTGAGGCGGTCAGCGTACGTGTATCCATTGGGCGTTGATTTCATCTAATTTGGCATTGGGGCAGTGCAAGCCAATTTCCGAGGAGAGAATTGATGGCTGTCAGTGACCAGTCTGTCGCCACCGGTACCCAGCTCGATCAGTTGTGTATCAACACCATTCGCACGCTTTCGATGGACGCGGTGCAGAAGGCGAACTCGGGCCATCCCGGAGCGCCGATGGCTCTGGCTCCCGTGGCCTACTGTTTGTGGCAGCAGTTTCTGCGTTATGACCCGGAAGATCCCATCTGGCCGAACCGCGACCACTTCGTTCTCTCCAACGGCCACGCCTCCATGCTGCTGTATTCGCTGATCCATCTGGCCGGCGTACGCGAAGTCAGTCCCGACGGCAAAATTCTTTCGACCCCCGCGCTCTCGCTCGACGAGATTAAGAATTTCCGGCAACTGGGAAGCAAAACTCCAGGCCATCCCGAATACGGTTTGACCACCGGGGTTGAAACGACCACTGGCCCGCTCGGTCAGGGCGTCGCCAACAGTGTAGGCATGGCGATCGCCGAGCGCTGGCTGGCGGAGTATTTCAATCGCCCGGGCTTCGAGCTCTTCAATTACAACATCTGGACGATTTGCGGCGACGGCGACATGATGGAAGGAATTTCCTCGGAAGCCGCATCCGTCGCCGGACATCTGAAGCTTTCGAACCTGTGCTGGATTTACGACAACAACCACATCACCATCGAGGGAAATACCGATCTCGCCTACGACGAAAATGTGCCCGCCAGGTTCGCCGCCTATGGCTGGGATGTTCGGCACGTCCACGACGCCAACGACCTGGTCGCTCTCGCCGACGCGTACAACCACGCGCTCAGCGTGCAGGATCGCCCCAAGCTCATCATTGTCGACAGCCACATTGCTTACGGCTCGCCCCACCGGCAGGACACGAAAGAAGCGCACGGCGAAGCGCTCGGCGAAGAAGAAGTCAAACTCACAAAGCGCTTCTACGGCTGGCCTGAAGACGCCAAGTTTCTCGTCCCCGACGGGGTGCGCGAAAATTTCCACGGAGTCATGGGCAAGCGCGGCCAGCAATTGCGCGGTCAGTGGAACACGCTGTTCGCGAAGTACAGCGCGCAGTATCCCGATTTGGCGGCTCAATTCGCTCGCATGCAAAGCCGCCAACCTGCCGACGGATGGGACAAGGAACTCCCCACCTTCGCGCCCGATCCGAAGGGCATAGCAACTCGCGATTCGTCGTCCAAAGTTCTCAACGCCATAGCCAAGAACCACCCCTGGCTCATGGGCGGCTCGGCCGACTTATATCCATCGACAAAAACGCGGCTCACTTTCGACGGCGCGGGCGATTTCGAAGCGAATCATTACAACGCGCGCAACTTCCACTTTGGCATTCGTGAGCACTCGATGGGAGCGATCGTAAATGGCATGGCGCTGTCGAAAATCCGCGCCTACGGTTCCACGTTCCTCATCTTCAGCGATTACATGAAAATGCCGATTCGCCTCTCGTCCGTCGTGGAAGTTCCCTCAATCTGGATCTTCACCCACGATTCCATCGGCGTCGGCGAAGACGGACCGACTCACCAGCCGATCGAGCAACTGATCACGCTGCGAGCCGTTCCCGGACTGATGACGCTGCGGCCCGCCGATGCCAACGAAGTCGTCGAAGCCTGGAAAGTAATCATGAAACAAACGAAGGAGCCGGTGGCCCTGATCCTGACGAGGCAGGCCGTGCCGACCCTCGATCGAACGAATGACCGCACGAAATACGCGTCCGCCGCCGGCCTGGCTCGCGGCGCCTACATCCTGGCCGACTCTGAAGGCGGCAAGCCGCAGGTCATTCTCATGGCCACCGGCAGCGAGGTCTACCTCTGCATCGACGCCTACGAAAAACTGAAAGCGGAAGGCATTCGAGCGCGCGTCGTCAGCATGCCGTCGTGGGACCTGTTCGAGCATCAGGACCAGAGCTACCGCGACCAGGTGCTTCCACCCGAAGTCACTGCGCGAGTCGCGGTCGAAATGGCTTCGACCTTCGGATGGGCGCAATACACCGGACCGAAAGGACGCATCCTAGGCATGCACACTTTTGGAGCGTCCGCACCGCTCAAGGATTTGCAAAAGAAGTTCGGCTTCACAACCGAGGTCGTCCTGCAAGCAGCGCGCGATCAGCTCGGGAAATAGAGCTGAATTAGCGCTTGAATGCTCTTGGGTTCGTATCAAGGCATCACTTTAGCGATGCCGCAGGTTGCTCGAAATCAGAGCCCCTTCAGGGGCTGGGGACCGTAACAATTTATTAACGTCAGGCGATTATTCTGCAGCCTGGCCAGTCTAGGAGATGCTATGAATCCAGTGGGCACGCTTGAGACCGCCAAAGCCGCCAATCCTCTCACCCAGCTTCAGACCTTCGGCCAATCCATCTGGCTCGACTACATCCGCCGCGACCTGCTCAAGGACGGCGAACTGCAGCGCCTGATCACAGAAGACGGCTTGCGCGGAATGACGTCGAATCCCGCGATCTTCGAGAAGGCCATTGCCGGCTCGACCCAGTATCAGGATTTTCTCGACTCCCTCGCCGGCCGAGCCGACCTCGACGCCAAAGGCCGCTACGAACTGCTGGCGATTCGCGACATTCAGGACGCGGCCGACTTGCTTCGTCCCGTATACCAGAGCACAAAGAAGCGAGACGGCTATGTCAGCCTCGAAGTTTCTCCGTATCTCGCGCACGACACCAAGGGAAGCATCGACGAGGCTCGCCGCCTGTGGAAGACCGTGGCCCGCGAAAACGTGATGATCAAAATTCCGGGTACCGTCGAAGGCATACCCGCAATCCGGCAACTGCTGAGCGAAGGTATCAACATCAATATAACGCTGCTGTTCGCGCAGGGAGTGTATGAAGAAGTAGCCGCGGCCTTCATTGACGGTCTGGAAAAGTTCGGCGCGACTGGCGGCGATGTGAGCAAGATGGCGAGCGTCGCCAGTTTCTTCATCAGCCGCATCGATTCGCTGGTCGATTCGCTCGTCGGCGACAAACTCAAGAACGAATCGGACGCGGCCCGCAAGGCAAAGTTGCAGTCGCTTCTCGGAAAGGTCGCCATCGCCAACGGCAAGCTGACCTACGAAGCCTACCAGCGAATTTTCTCTTCTCCTCGCTGGAAGGCGCTGGCCGCCAAGGGCGCGCAGACGCAGCGCGTGTTATGGGCAAGCACCAGCACCAAGAATCCGAATTATCGCGATGTGCTCTACATCGAGGAATTGATCGGACCCGACACCGTCAACACCGTTCCTCCGGCAACGCTCGATGCCTTCCGCGATCATGGGAAACCGCGCCAAAGTCTGACCGAAAATCTGGACGGCGCGCGCAAAACCATGGCCGATCTGGCCGGCGTTGGCATCGTCATGAAAGATGTGACCGACAAGCTGACCGCCGACGGTGTGAAATTATTCGCCGAGGCCTTCGACACCCTTTTGGCCGCGGTCGACAAAAGTACGAAGCCATCAAGCACACCGAAGATCATTCAGCAGACCGCATCGCTCCCGGCCGGTCTCGACGCCGCGGTAAAAAAAAACCTTAGCGACTGGCGCACCTCGGGAAAAGTAAGACGTCTCTGGCAAGGCGATGCCTCGCTCTGGACCAGTGAAGACGAGTCCAACTGGCTGGGATGGCTCGGCATCACCGACGAGCAACTCGGCAACAACGACAAGCTCAAAGCGCTCGCGGACGAAGTCAAAAACGCCGGATTCACGGACATTCTGCTGCTCGGCATGGGCGGATCAAGCCTGTGTCCGGAAGTTCTCTCGCTCACTTACCCGCAAACGCCCGGCTTCCCGCGCCTGCACATACTCGACTCGACCGATCCGGCGCAAATCCGCAGCGTAGAAAAAAAGGTCAACCTCGCGAAAACGCTCTTCATCGTTTCCAGCAAATCCGGCAGCACCCTCGAGCCCAACATCTACAAACAATATTTCTTCGAGCGCGTGCAGCAGACGCTCGGCAACGATAAAGACAAAGCGGGTAGCCACTTCATCGCCATCACCGATCCCGGCTCCAAGATGCAGCAGGTCGCCGAGCGCGACCACTTCCGCCACATTTTCTATGGTCTGCCCTCGATCGGCGGACGCTACTCCGCGCTCTCGAACTTTGGCATGGTTCCCGCCGCGGCCATGGGTCTCGACACCGGCAAGTTCCTCCAACGCACGAAAGAAATGGTCGAAGCGTGCAAGCCCTCCACTCCCATAGAGCAAAATCCCGGAGTAATGCTCGGCCTGATCGTAGGCACAGCCGCAAAACTCGGTCACGACAAAATTACGCTCATCACTTCGCCGGGAATCTCCGACCTGGGTGCGTGGCTCGAGCAGTTGATCGCGGAATCCACTGGCAAGCTCGGCAAGGGCATCATCCCGGTCGACCGCGAAGCCCTAGGCACGCCAGAAGTTTATGGCGATCCCAATAATAATGACGATCGCATCTTCGCCTACCTCCGCCTGGAAGATGCGCCCGACGCGGCCCAGGACGCCAAGGTCGCCGCACTCGAAAAAGCCGGGTTCCCCGTAGTTCGCATCGCCGTCGCCGACACCTACAACCTTGGGCAGGAATTCTTCCGTTGGGAAATTGCCACCGCGGTCGCCGGATCGATCATCGGAATCAACGCCTTCAATCAGCCCGACGTCGAAGCCAGCAAAATCGTAACCAAGCAACTTACGGCGGCGTATGAAACCTCGGGCTCGCTTCCGCCCGAAAAACCGATACTGGAAGAAGCCGGCTTCAAACTCTTCACCGACGAGAAGAACGCCGCCGAACTGGCGAAAGCCGCGGCGGCCAGCCCATCATCCGACAGCCCACTCAAGAACTATCTGCGCGCGCATCTGGCGCGTCTCGGCGCCGGCGACTATTTCGCGTTACTGGCGTATGTCGAAATGAATACCGAGCACGAATCCCTGCTGCAAAGCCTGCGCATGACCGTGCGCGACCGCAAACACGTCGCGACCTGCCTCGGCTTCGGTCCACGCTTCCTGCACTCCACCGGACAGGCTTATAAAGGTGGCCCCAACAGCGGCGTATTCCTGCAGATCACCTGCGACGATGCGCAGGACTTGCCGGTTCCCGGACAGAAGTACACATTCGGAGTGGTGAAGGCGGCCCAAGCTCGCGGCGACTTCCAGGTTCTCGCCGACCGCAAGCGCCGCGCGCTGCGCGTGCACCTGGGCAGCGACGTAATAGCAGGACTCACGAAGCTGGCAGAAATGGTAAAGCAGATTGTGTAGTAGAGGGTCGTGTGGTGACGGGCCTCTGGCCCGTCCGCACCAGACGACAATCAAGGAGCAAGAATGCAACTCGGAATGGTAGGTCTGGGCCGCATGGGCGCCAACATGACGCGGCGCCTGATGCGCGGCGGTCATACGCTGGTGGTTTCTGACCTGAGCGCCGATGCGGTGAAAGGCCTCGCCGGCGAAGGTGCGGCCGCCTCCTCGTCGCTCGACGATCTGGTCAGCAAACTGACCGCGCCGCGCGCCGCGTGGATCATGGTGCC
>Ga0074044_10003467_pt1 | contig 13406 bp, 13 predicted proteins | sample BogForMeECP23OM1_FD_94443 | JGI IMG/M metagenome (GOLD analysis project Ga0074044, IMG submission 94443) | Bog forest soil microbial communities from Calvert Island, British Columbia, Canada - Bog Forest MetaG ECP23OM1 | ecosystem: Environmental > Terrestrial > Soil > Wetlands ... | reverse complement strand
TAGTGGCAAAACCACTACTTTGTACGCGGCCGTGAGCGAGATCAAGACTGACGAAGACAAGATCATCACTATTGAAGACCCGGTTGAGTACCAGATTCGCGGCATTACGCAGATTCCGGTTAACGAGAAAAAGGGTCTGACGTTTGCTCGCGGACTGCGGTCGATTTTGCGGCACGATCCTGACAAGATCATGGTGGGCGAAATTCGCGATACGGAGACGGCGCAGATTGCGATTCAGTCCGCGCTAACCGGCCACCTGGTTTTCACCACCGTCCACGCTAATAACGTAGTCGATGTTATTGGGCGCTTCTTGAACATGGGGGTTGAGCCTTACAACTTCGTTTCGGCGTTGAACTGCATTCTGGCGCAGCGGCTGGTGCGGTTGATTTGCGAATCCTGCCGCACCGAGATGCATTATCCGCCGGAGGTTCTGGAGGCTAGCGGTCTCGATCCGAAGGTGTGGGCGGAGGTCAACTTCTACGAAGGACAGGGTTGCATTGAATGTGCGGGGACGGGATTCCGCGGGCGAACTGCCATCCACGAGTTGCTTGATTTGAGCGACCGTATCCGCGAGATGATTCTGCTGAAGAAGCCGACTTCCGAGATCCGGCGAGCGGCGCGCGATGAGGGTATGCGGTTCCTGCGTGAATCGGCTCTGGATAAAGTGCGGATTGGGCTGACCACTTTGAAAGAGATCAACAAGGTTACCTTCATCGAAAGCATGCGCTAAGGCCTCATGCATGGCGGAGGGTGGCTGACCTTTCGGTCAGTGACTCTGGTGCTCTTCCGGCTATTGCATTTATCAGCGGCTCAGCGGTTTAGTTGTATAAAGGATATTGTAGCGCCGCCGTCCCGGCGGCTGTCGTTGGGGTGTCTCACCCCCACACTGCGAGGGCAGCATGCCCTCGCGACAGCCGGCAGGATGCCGGCGCTACCAAAATAGATGCGCTCTAATTTTAGTTCGAGTTCGAAGCCGAAGCTGGCCTGCGAGATTGCGGCTGATCGTGTGCTCGCGGGACGAGTTTCGGAGCGCGGCGATATGGTCGAGACGTGCACCGCAAATGAGTTGGCGCCGGGCAGCGTTGTCCCCGATTTGATGGAGAACAATCTGCGCGAGCGCAAGCGGGTTTTCGACACGGTGCAGGAAACCCTGGGCAGCTTAAACAGCCGGTCGCGCGATGTGATCGCGGTGCTGCCCGATGCGGCGGTTCGCGTCATGCTGCTGGATTTTGAGACGCTTCCGGCGAATCGGACGGAGGCAGAGAGTGTGGTCCGCTTCCGGCTCAAGAAATCGCTTCCTTTTGATCTGGACAAGGCCAAAATTTCGTACCACGCGCAGCCCGCTGCCAGCGGGCTAAAGGTAGTGGCGGCGGTGGCATTGACCAGCGTGATTGAAGATTACGAGTCGGTGTTTCGTGAAGCCGGATACAGCCCCGGCATTGTGCTGCCTTCCATGCTGGCTGCCTTGGGCGCAGCCAATGCGGAGCGGCCGACGCTGGTGGTGAAAGTGGACGCGCGCACCACCAGCATTGCGATCCTCGATAAGAATCAGCTGCTGCTGTTCCGCACCTTGGAAAACCCGCGCGGGGTTACCATCACGGGAGAGCAGTTGGCGGAAGAGGTTTATCCCTCGGTGGTGTTTTTCCAGGATACCTACCATCTGAATATCGAGCACATTTTTGTAGCTGGTTTGGCCGACGCGGGCGGGGCGGTGCCTGCACTGCGCGCGCAGACTGGGGCTGAGGTCACAGAATTGGTCGCTAATTCGCAATTGGGTGCAAGCGTGGGATCGATTCCAAAGTGGAGAATGGCGGGGGTAGTTGGGGCCCTGCTTTCGTAGATGCGCGTCGATATCAATCTCGCGAGTCAACCCTACGAGGATGCGCGGCTTTTCTGGCTGCGCTGGGGCGGAGGGCTGCTTGCGCTGGGCATCATGACCCTGCTGCTGCTCCTGATGACGGTGAATGGGTGGATGGCCGCGCGCAAAGATCGACAACTGATCCGGCAATATCAGCAGCAGAGCGCAGCGCGGGACAAGGAAAAGGCTGATGCGCAAGCTTTATTGAATCAGCCGCAAAATAGCAGTACCCGGGACCGCTCCCAGTTTCTCAACGATCTTTTCCAGCGCAAGGCATTTTCGTGGACCAAGGCTTTCGAAGACCTGGAGCGGGTCATGCCGCCACGGCTGCATGTGGTTTCGATTCATCCCGAACTGAGTCCCGATAATGAGTTAGAGATCAAGGTGATTGTGGCCGGAGATACGCGGGAGCACGCGCTGGACCTGGTGAGCAAAATGGAGGCGTCGCAGCATTTCCACGACACCTACATTGAAGAAGAAAACGCCGACATGAACAATACCGGGGACACGGTGCAGTTCCACATCAGCGCGCTTTATGTGCCGGAGATTGGAAGCAGCGGGGCGGGAGGTGCGCAGTAATGCCTGATCTTCGAGAAACCCGGCATAAAGTGAAGATCGCGCTGGCCGCTTTGGCGGTAGTGGATGTGATCCTGATTGGCGTGTTTTTTTCTCCCCTAGTGGGATCGGAAGGGGGGAGACACGAACGGCTCGATCAGGCCTGGAGGGAATTGCAACAGAAGACCCGAGAGGTGGAACCGCTGCGCGGACTGGACAAGAAGATTCCGCTCGCCCGCAAGCAAATCGAAGAGTTTTATGCGCAACGGCTGCCCTCGCAGGACTCCGCCATTTCCGCGGACCTGGGCAAGGTGGCGGCACAGAGCGGGGTCAAGATTGAAAGCATTAAGTACTCGATGAAGGATGCTGAAGCGGTGGGCGTGCGGCGCATGGAAATCGAGGCCAACCTGGGCGGCGATTACCTGCAACTGGTGCGATTCATCAACGCGCTGGAGCGCGACCAACTGTTTTTTCTGGTGGACAGTGTGGGGCTCGGCGGAGCGCAAGGCGGCATGGTCAAGCTGCAGATTAAACTGGAAACTTATCTGAAGACGGGTGCGGCTTAAGTGAAACTGGGCGCGGAAAATCGGGCGAAGCTGTTGATCGCCGTCGGGCTGATGGTGGTGGCCGGCCTGGTATTGGTATACAACTTCGCTGATTCGTCTCCTTCGGCGGCTACTCCGGCGTTCGTACCTCCTGGCACTCCTTCTCAGACAGCTACGCCCGCCCGGCCGGCGCCGCGTACGAAAGGCCGCGGGAAGAAGGCCAGCGCTGCGGCGCGGTCGCTCGATCCTACGCTGCGATATGACTGGCTGAAGGCGAGCGAGGATACGAAGTACGAGGGCAATGGGCGGAACATCTTCCTGGCGCAAGCGGAGATTCCACAGCCGGTGGCGCCGGTAAAGACGGACGCGGAAAAAGCGGCGGAAAATGGTCCGCCACAGCCGCCGCCTCCGCCGCCCATCAACCTTAAATTTTTCGGATTCGCCAGCAAGCCGGGCGAGGGCAAGAAGATTTTTCTTTCCGAGGGCGAAGACGTTTTTATCGCGGCGGAAGGAGATGTGGTCAATCGCCATTACAAAGTGTTGCGCATCTCGCCGACCTCGGTGGAGATAGAAGACGTGCTTAATAACAACCGGCAGAGCATTCCGCTGACCGCGGGGTGAGTAGAATTGGGTAATTGGAGAATTTCGTAATTGAGTAATTTGAACCGCAATCCTTGAGAGCCGTAGTCCCTGAATTACCCAATTACAAAATTACTCAATTACAAATCTTCATGAACTTGCGTTCTCGAAAATCCGCTCGCCTCCGTCGCTCTGAGCGCGGATATATTCTGATCACGCTCATTCTGTTTGTGGCGCTGATTGCGATTGCTGCGGTGGTTACGGCTCCGATCATTGCCTTCCAGGTGAAACGGGATCGGGAGGAAGAGTTGATTCATCGCGGGGTGCAGTACTCGCGGGCGATGAAACATTTTGTCAAGAAATTTGGCCGGTATCCCACGCGCATCGAGGAACTGGAAAACACCAACCAGGTGCGCTTCCTGCGCAAACGCTACAAAGACCCAATCACGGGCAAAGATTTCAAGATTCTGCATATAGGCGACGTGCAAATGTCGTTCGGAGCGGGGATCGCAGGAGCCGTTCCGGCAGGCGGTCTCAATCCGGGCGCTGGCGGGATAGCGGGCGGACCGGGCGGACAAGCTGCAATCGCCAACGGCATAAATACGATGGCGATGGCTGGTGGCCTTGCCGCCGCGGCCGGCATGAATGCAGGCAACTCGGTCCAGTCTGGAGCAAGCACACTCGTAACCCCAAGCCCGGGGCAGAACTCATCGGACAACGCGGAGAGCGATACCCCAGGAGGGACACCGAATCAGGGCGCAAGTCTCGCGGCCGCAGGGCCGGGGGCTCCCGGCGCTTTCGGCGCAGTTGCCCCGGGGAACTCAGCTAACGGCGCGCAAGTTTTCGGCGGCGGCCCGATCGTGGGAGTGGCCAGCACCAGCAAAGATAAATCCATCCGGATATTTAATAAGAAAGACCATTACTACCAATGGCAGTTCATTTACGATCCGAGCAGCGATCGCGGCGGGCTGCTCACCACGCCGAACCAGCCGTCTTTGCAGGGAGCAACAGGCGCAATCCAGGCGGGGGCTCCGGGCACTCCGGGTGCACCGGGCATTGGCGGTCCGGGCGGTTTCCCGGGACAGCCTGGCGGTTTGCAGCCGGGGCAACCCACGCAACCTGGCGGGCTAACGCCGCAAATGCCGCCTGACACTGGACCGTAGTTTCGAGGCAAGAATCTTCTTTAAGAACTAATGTCAATGCGGCGACAGGCCGCAAACCGACATGAAGCTCTCCGCCCGAAAATCACTTCACAGCGATGCGAACAGAGAAAATGGGTGTAGAATCACTCCCGCTTTAACGTCGTAGAAATTCTGGCAAGAGTGTTACGCGACGTGAATCTACCCAAGGGGAAACCAATGAGAGCTTGCAAGAGGCTAGTGCTGGTATCGGGAATCGTGTTGATGTGCATGATGGCGGCGACTGCTGCCAATGCGCCCTTGACCTTCAAATTCACCACCGTCAATGTGCCGGGAGCCATAGCCACTGTTCTCGGAGGAATCAACAACTCGGGCGTGATCGTCGGGCAGTACGAAGACAAGCAAGAGGTCGTGCACTGCTTTATGATGGTCGGCAGTAAAGTGACCACGATTAATTATCCAAAAGCTGTTTCGGACGGTTGCATCCATATCAATTCGGCGGGTGCGATTGTGGGCTCCTGGAAGAATTCGGCTGCCGTCACGAGTGGCTTCTTGTATAAGAATGGCAAGTTTACCAATATCCCTGGTCCGAGTGGGGCAAAGTCTTCGGTCGCCTACGGTATCAACGACAGCGGACAGATTGTCGGCTATTACACTGATTCCAGCAGCAAGATCCATGGGTTCCTCCTAAAGGGCACGAAGTACACCATCCTGAACGTGCCCGGTGCCGCTTCCACGATTGCCACCGGTATCAACAACGCGGGCAATATCGTTATGTACTATGGAATGGGGAGCCACATCTGGTCAGCCCTATACAACGGGAAGACCTACAAGACCATCAACGTGCCCCTCGCAGCAAACTCGTTGGCCAGGGACATCAACAGCACTGGCGATATAGTCTATGAAATTTTGAATTCCAGCTTCGCACACGAGGAGGGGGCGCTGTTCCATGCAGGCAAGTACTATACGTTTGAGTATCCCGGAAGCGCGGCCACCAGCGGCTTCGGAATCAACGACGACAGCGTTTTGGTGGGCTTATATCAAGCCACGACGACTGGTCCCGATCAGGGTTTCAAAGCGACCTACTGACCGCAACAATTCAATTTATCTCACCACCGAGACACAGAGAAAAAATAGGCAAAGAAGTTTTCTGTGACTCTGTGTCTCTGGGGTGACTCTCCGAATATGGCAACCCGGCGATAGGGTGTAGAATCGGTTGCCGTTCTTCCGTCCAGGAAGGAAACTCTGGGCGGAAGTGTGCCTGATGCAAATCTACCCAAGGGGAAACCAATGAAAGCTTGCAAGACGTTAGTGCTGGCGTCGGGATTGGTACTGATGTTCATGATGGCGGCGACTGCGGCCAGTGCGCCGACGTTGACTTTCAAATTCAAAACGGTCAGGGTGCCAGGAGCGCTGCTCACGACCGTGGGAGGCATTAACAACGCGGGCGCGATGGTCGGACAATATCTGGCCAAACCCGGAGGGAATCCACACGGCTTTCTGGTAGTTGGCGGTAAGTGGACCCACATTGATCACCCCAAGGGCTCGTCGACGATTTGCAAAAATATCAATTCGAGCGGTGCGATCGTGGGCAACTACCAAAATTCCAAGACCACGACGATGGGATTTGTCTATCAAGACGGCAAATTTACCGATATCCCCGGTCCCGCTGGAGCCACTTCCTCGGTAGCCAGCGGGATCAACGACGCTGGTCAGATTGTCGGCTACTACTACCATTCCAACGGCCGAATACACGGATTTCTGCTGAGCGGAAAGCAATACAAAATTCTGGACGTGCCCGGCGCAACGGCTACATTCGCTGCCGGCATCAATAACAAGGGGTACATCGTCCTGTATTGGCAGGACGCAGCGCAAAATAGCGAGTCTTCGATTTACAACGGCAAGACCTACAAGACGATCGACGTTCCCGGCGCCACCAACAGCTTCGCCATGGACCTCGATAATGCCAACGATGTTGTCTTTCAATGGTTCGACGCGCAGTACCATCCTCACGGGGCGCTCTTGCATGGCGGGAAATACTATACCGTTGATTACCCCAAGAGCATGGGAACTTACGGGATGGGAATCAATGACAAAAACGTGATTGTTGGATTCTACGTGCCCGACAACAACTACCAGGGAGGGTTTGTGGCGACTTACTGAGCTGTGGGTTGTGTGTCTTTGACCCGGACCGACCGCGCTTGTGCGGTGGTTGAACCGCTGGGCTCAACCAGACCGGGTCGAAGACCCGGTCCCACACAAAGGAAAAGCCTCATCGCGAGCGATGAGGCTTTTGCAACTTCAAGGTGTTGCCAGCTTAGACGCTGAACGAAGATCCGCAGCCGCAGGTGCTCTTCACGTTCGGGTTCTCGAACTTGAAGCCTGCGCCTTCCAGAGTTTCGACGTAATCGACGATGCAATTGTTGAGGTACATCACCGAGGTGGCATCGACGTAGACTTTGAGCCCGTCCATGTCGAAGACTTTGTCCATCATTCCCGCGCCGTTCTCAAACGACATCGAGTAGGAAAAACCGGAGCAGCCGCCACCCACAACTCCCACGCGCAGGCCAGCAGGGGCAGGATTCTGTTGCGCCATAATTTCCTTCACTTTGGCAATCGCATTCGGGGTCAAGCTAACCGGCGGTTTTTTGGGGGTTACCTCGGGAGTGGTTGTCGGGACAGTGGTTGTGGCCATTGGCATCTCCTTGAAATTTCTACGCTTTTTATTATAACAAAAGCAGAGTGGGGGTCGAGGCAAGAATCGATGTCTCAATCCCAGACAGCCCATTAGATGAGCACAAGGCGCCCGCAGTCGCAACCCAAAACAAAACCTGCCGCGAGTTGCCTAATGGGGATATAATCGCGGTTTAGGGGGCCCCGTCCCTGTGTTGGTTGTGGCGCGTGACCAGCATCGGTAAGGTTTCGGGCCGCTCGAGATCAGCACCGAGGTGGCTTATGATGTCAATACTAATGTGGCCGCTAGTTGCCTGGGGAGTTCTCACCGCTATCCTGGTTATCCTCCTCATCTACCGCAGCACTCTCACCATGCAAGAGGACGATCAGCTGTTCCTGGGCGAGTCGGAATCGCACATGGAGAAGGAACAGATTGAGATCATGGCTAAGGTGAACAAGATCACGCCTCTGGTGAAGTGGATGGGTGCTGCCTCCGGCGTGTTGCTTTTGGTGATTGCCGGCTTGGCCGTCTATCAGGGTTTGCAACAGGTGCAATGATCGGGGATTCCGCGTGGTGCTGGGCGGCGGATTCGCAACCAGAGCCCGCGCCTGATCGCTGCGCGGTTGGAAATGTCAAAGGGCGAGATCCACGAGGGGTTTCGCCCTGAACTTTTTGGTGCCGGGAACAGGACTCGAACCTGCACGCCTTGCGGCACTGGATCCTAAGTCCAGCGCGTCTGCCAATTCCGCCATCCCGGCGATTCGCTACATCATCCGCAGAAATCTTTAATTCACAGCTGCGACCAACGGTTCGCGGAGGTTGCGCGCTGTGACGTCAGTCACACTGGCGATATTTTAGCGCTCGAACACGCTCCGCGTCTCGTGTCCAGCTCTTCGGGGAATGTCTCAGTTTGCTCTTCGCAGGGTTCCCCCGCGCTCTTTGCGGCTGTGTTTTGAGATGTAAGACTTCGTGGTTGCCGAAATCCGCCAAAATCTTGAAACGCAGAGACCGCTGAGCATAGGCGCGCAGAGTACGCAGAGGTAAGCTGATCGGGCGCTAGAATTCAGGGGCAAAGAAAAAGGCCGTGACTCTGGAGATCCGGCCTGAAACGTGTGGTTCAACTGCGGTCGTGAGGGTCCGAATGCCGGTTTACCGACGCTAACCCATGACCGCCAAACTTCACCGCGTCTGAAGTGAAGATAGCGCAGACACGGGAGGCTGGCAATACAGCGAATACCGTAGTCATGGTTCGTGATAAATCGAGCGCGCAGGCCAGGGAGTAAAGGCTCCGCTGGCCGTTCAGGTCAAGGTTTACAAAGCCCTCAACGGATCGGAGTTGTTGTAAATCAGTTGATCCACCCGCTCGGCGATTCTTCCGGAGGTTCGTCGTCGGACTCGCGGCGCCGGGCGGGCGTCCGGTCCATCCATATCATTACCATGAACTGATTTTGACGGCGGATCGTGTCAGATTGCGACTCGATGGTATGAAACTGGGCACGGATTGTCTTCAACGCTAAAGCATAGTCGTGCCGGGTTGGCTGCTTCTTATGATTAGATTCACAATGCTTCATCACGCCCTCTGGCCTTTGGATTCGCCTGCGCAAGCTGCCGTTGCCTTAATCGGAAATGTGACACGAATCGTGACAAGCGAGACATTGTCCAGGAATGAGATTGTCGAGGAATGACACTCCGCGCAAACAAACGCGCCTTGGAGTGCTGGTTTGCCAGCTTCCAAGTCGCCGTATCGGGAAGGTTACAATCGAACCATCCTCTTGGACTCTGATGAATGTGATCGGAATCGGCCTTCCGGCCGTTGATTTTCCCGCTCACTTATAAGGGCGACGTTTCTACGGCAATTCCCTCATGAGCTCCTAATTTTCTTGAAAAACTTTGCGGAGTGGGGAGACACGGCCGCAGGCCTGAAGGCGCTACCTATTTTGCCCTGCCCTTTTTCCTCCGCTGCCGCTACACTGAATGTCGTTATGAATAATCCATCTCAACCCAACATCCGGCTGGTGAACGCCCCTGAGTATCGTGAGACCTACGCCAACAGCGTTCAGGTGCGAGTAAATGTCTGGGACTTCTTTCTGGTGTTCGGTACTTTGCAACAGCAAAGCGAAACTCAGGTGGAAGTGAAGAATTTTCAGGGCATCTATTTGAGTCCGCAGCAGGCGAAGGCGCTGATGTCGATTCTGCAGCAAAACGTCTCCGGCTACGAGAGCACGTTCGGGGAGATCAAGCTGGACCCCCGGATGGCAGCCGCCGGACCCGTGCACTAGACGGCTGCAGTGGCCGAAGACATCGAGTTGCGGCGCAGGTATCCGACAGCGCTGCTTTTTGTGCTGTTGTTCTTACTGCTGCTGGCGTTGCACCTTCCCCTGCTGCGGCTTCCGTATTTCTGGGATGAAGCCGGATACTACGTGCCCGCGGCGCGCGATCTTTTGCTATATGGCGAGCTGATTCCGCACTCCACGCCCTCGAATGCCCATCCACCTTTAGTCATCGCGTATCTTGCCCTGGCCTGGAAGGTTCTGGGCTATACACCCTTGGTGACCCGTACGGCGATGTTGGCGGTCGCGGCATTTTCTCTGTTGGGCGTGTTCCGGCTGGCACAACGGGTGGCAAATTCGGAAGTCGCCGTCGCTGCCGCTGTTTGCACCGCGCTATACCCGGTTTTCTTTGCGCAAAGTTCGCTGGCTCACCTTGACCTGGCGGCGGCCGGATTGACCTTCTGGGGCCTGCTCGCCTATGTGGAGAACCGGCGATGGTGCGTGGTCGTGTGCTTTTCGCTGGCAGTGCTGGCGAAAGAAACCGCAATTTTGGCTCCTCTCGCTCTTTTCGCGTGGGATTTGATCAGAGCGTCATTGAAACTCGGCGCGCGGAGAGGAGTAGCGCACTCACGGGAGGGCACGGCCTTAGACGTGCCGCAGACTGCCGATAAAGCTGCGATCGTCAACATGCTTCTCACCCCCCTCATCCCGCTCGCTCTCTGGTATGCCCTCCATTACGCGCGCACCGGATTCGTCTTCGGCAACCCGGAGTTCTTCCGCTACAACGTGCAAGCCACCCTGCAGCCGCTGCGGGTGTTGCTCGCTCTCGGGCTGCGCTTGTGGCAGGTTGTGGGATATCTCAACCTCTACTTCCTCAGCGGTGCGGGAATGCTTGCGATGTGGCTTCCGCCCTTGCGCGACAACGGCGAGGAACGCCAAAGAATTTCCCTGGATGTGCAGTTTGCTTTGCTTGCGGTAATCGTGGCTTATGTGGTCGCCATGGCTGTGGTGGGCGGAGCGGTGCTGGCTCGTTACATGCTCCCCGTGGTTCCGCTGGTGATCATCCTTTTTGTTTCTACCCTGAGGCGAAGGGTGAGGCGGTGGCGTGGCGTGGTTGCGATTGTGGCGCTGGCATTTGTGGCCGCGCTGTTCGTCAACCCTCCTTATGGATTTTCCATTGAAGACAATCTTGCCTACCGCGATTACATTTTGCTGCACCAACATGCCGAGGACTTCGTAGAGGCGCGCTACCCCATGTCCCGCGTGCTGACGGCTTGGCCGGCCAGTGACGAACTCGCGCGGCCCTACCTCGGATTCGTGGCGCGTCCCATGCGGATTTTTCGCATTGAAGATTTCACAGTCGAACATCTGATGGCCGCATCCGATCTGCGCTCGAATTTCGATGTGGCTCTGGTCTTTTCGACCAAGTACGAGCCACCGCATTCCTGGTTCGAGCGCTGGCGCACGTGGCAACGGTGGAAGACAGAATTCTTCGGGTGCCACCGCGACGCGCCGCCCGCCGCCGCCGCGCAGATTTTGGGAGGACGCCTGGTTTACAGTGACCTTCGCCATGGCCAGTGGGTTGGCGTGATTGAGATGGAACCGGTAGAAGAGGCGCAGTCGCGACTGCTTTCTTCTAACAACATCCGGTAGCGCTGTGCATGCGTCCGGTCCCTTGGCGTTGAGGGCAGGATGCCCTCGCGACAGCCGGGAAAGCCTGCCCCGAGCAAAGCCGAGGGGATGCCGGCGCTACAAAGTTGACGCGTCAGTTCCGCGAGCGCGAAGACGAATCGACCGACGGAGTCATTCAACTGGACGGCTGGGCGCACGAGGGGAGATGGCTACGCCTGTTGCTTGGAGTCTTTTCGCATCTGTGCAGCCTGAAAGCCTGCCGCGCTTCGGCGGACGGCGCTGCGATAGTCGGTACATCCCGTGGAATGAAGTCCCGCCAGGCGCAGGCACTACAAGCCCAGCCCCTGAAGAATGCCGTTTACATCCAAACCAAATTTCTATCTGCGTCGGCCATACGAGCAGCATTGCACAAAAACGCTGAGTGGTGGGACTCTTAACCGCATCGCGGGTGCTTCTTCTCCCAATTTGGCACGAATCGTGACACTGGCGGCCGCATGGTGCGCGAGTCACCGCGGTCCGGGCGGCTTGCATTTTCCCGGTTTTCAGCCACAATATCTGGGCTGGGAGTACTCTGAAGAAGCAGCCGGGGGTCGGCTTGTTCTTTTGTGACTCTGTATGGGCAAGCATGTTCATCCGCGCTCTTCGCTCTGGCCGCCTGTATTCGCGTTGCTGCTGTCTGTTTGGTGCGCAAACTTACAGCCCGCCTCCGCACAAGGAACTCAACCTGAAAACAAACCAGCGGACGGCGTTCACGGCATCGTGGTCAACAGTGTGACCCACGAACCGATCGGACGGGCCCTCGTCTACTCTCCGGACAATCGCTTTGCCACGATGACGGACAGTGAGGGACGATTTGAATTCACTTTGGCGCCAGACGAGTCCAACCCAAAGAAGGACCAATCCCCACCGGCTAGCGCCTTCGGCAGCACCATGACCACATGCAAGGGCCATGCTTGTACGACGTACACCTCTTCGAATGGGGGAGCGTATCAACTGCACACGCTGATGGCCAAAAAACCGGGATTTCTCGACGATCAAAGTGGGAGACAGAGTCTGCCCTCGGATACAGACAAGGATTTTACGATCGCGCTCACACCCGAGGCTCTGGTAGTCGGCCGGGTCGTTCTTGCCTCTTCCGAAGCTTCTGACAAGATTCAACTTGAGCTTTATCGGCGCCAGGTGCAGGAGGGGCGCGCGCACTGGGTCCTCGCCGGCTCAGCTTCGACCAAGTCAAACGGGGAGTTTCGTTTCGCTGAACTTGCGGCGGGCAAATATAAGTTGCTGACGCGGGAATTGCTGGATCGCGACCCGCTCATATTCGATCCGCGTGGGCAACTCTACGGATACCCACCGGTTTACTTTCCCGCGGCAACCGATTTTGCCGGCGGGGAGACGATTCAGTTAGCGGCGGGCCAGATTTTCCAGGCGGACATTTCCCTGGTCAGGCGCGCCTATTACCAAATCAAAGTGCCGGTGGCAAATCCGTCTCCTGGCCCCGGGGTCAGAGTTGTCGTCTCTGCCCAAGGTCACAGAGGACCGGGATACGCGCTCGGCTACAACCACCGCGACCAGACGATTGAAGGCATGCTGCCCAACGGGAACTACACTCTGGAAGCATCGAGCTTTGGACCGAATTCCGCATCTGGGGTGTTGAATATCAGCGTAAAGAATGCGGCCTTTGAAGGGCCGCGCATGACCTTGCTTCCAAATGGATCGATCAGTGTGAATGTTAAGGAGGAATTTGCCTCCCCAGAGGATGCAAACGTAACCCGCACGTTCAGGGTCAACGGTGAGCTTCGCGAAAATCCGCGAGGGCCGAGGAATTATCTTTCTACTCTGCGTTTGGAGCCGGCCGATGACTTTGGCCAGGAATGGACTGCCTCGCTGCGTCTTCCTGCGGGAACTGATGACGCGCGTACTATCGACGGTGTTCAGCCGGGGCGCTACTGGGTGCGAGCGGATAGCGCTCGCGGATTCGTGGCATCGATCACTTCTGGTACAACGGATCTGCAGCACCAGTTGCTCGTGGTGGGCCTGGGCGGATCGAGTCCTCCGATCGAGATAACCATGCGCGATGGCGCAGGCGAAATCGACGGAACCGTCGACGGTGTAGCTGCATCAGGCAGCGGTACGGAGACGGCGTCTGCACACGTG
>Ga0074044_10003466_pt1 | contig 13410 bp, 13 predicted proteins | sample BogForMeECP23OM1_FD_94443 | JGI IMG/M metagenome (GOLD analysis project Ga0074044, IMG submission 94443) | Bog forest soil microbial communities from Calvert Island, British Columbia, Canada - Bog Forest MetaG ECP23OM1 | ecosystem: Environmental > Terrestrial > Soil > Wetlands ... | reverse complement strand
GCCAGACCCTCGATCAGGATCTGCATCGTCAGATAGGTCATGTCCCAGCGGCTGTCGCTGAGCCCGTTCTCGAGCAGCGATTTGAGGCCGTGGGTGATCGGGTAGGCCAGTTCGAACTTCTCGTGCAGCAGCCGCGAATAGGCCTCGACGTGACGCGCCTCGTCCATCACCTGCGTCGCGGCGTAGAACTTCGCATCGACGTTGGGCACCTGTTGCACGATTTTCGCCGTGCAGATCAGCGCGCCCTGCTCGCCGTGCAGAAATTGCGAGACCGACCACGCTTGCATATGCCGCCGCAGGTTGGCGCGCTCCTGCCGGTTGAGCCGGTTCCACAGGTCGGATCCGAAAATCGAGATACTCTCGTCGGGCAGCTCCTGCGGATTTTCGGGATCGAGATCCTGCGACCAGTCGATCCGCGTCGTCGTGTTCCACTGAAGATTCTTGCCCTTCTCGTACAGCTTGCGCAGCGCGTCGCTGCCCTCCTGGTATTCCCACTTGAACACCGTGTCGAAGCTGCCCGGCACCGCCCATTCGGTCGCGTCCACAGGAATCGCGTAGCGCTGTTTTGTGCTCATCGGAGAACCTCGCTTGTGGCAAGGTTTTCCTTGTAACCCGCGCTCCGATCTATGCGCAAGCGTGCGACTTAGCCGCGCGATTTGTGCGCCGGAACGACATCGAGCCTCAGTTGCTCCGTCCTGCGCACCGCGACCTGGCTCATCGTAAGATGACGCTGCGAATCGTCGATGCCGGCGATCGGCCGAGTCGCCGAGGACTTCGCCCTGGGTATCCGAAGGTGGACAAGATGATTGCGGGCCTGCGGTGGACCGTTTCCATCGGCTGCGGATCATTCTTCGTGGCCGGCGTTTACCGCGGGATTTGGCGCTACACAGGACTGGCCGAAATCGTGCGCTTTGCGCTGGCGGCGATGATGGCGGGGTTCGTCGTCAAGCTGGCGTCTTCGTTCCTGCCGATTACCATATGAACTCTTCTGAGCTTGTGTTGCATCAACGACTCTTTGGCTGTATCGGACATGCTACACGGGCCCCTGGATGTACCGACTTTCAACGCAATGTTAAGGCATAGAAGTTGCTGGTACCATCATTTCAAACTCTTGGTCGTAGCCCTCGGAAATGCCGATTTCTTTGTTGTTTCCTTCGGAAGCATACTATGTGCAACGGAAATCCGAGATTCCGCGATAACTGCTGCTGAAAACGGAAGTGCCGGCTGAAAGGAAATCATGATTCGAAGATTGAGTGTATTTTTGCTCACCATCGTCGCGACCGTTTCAGGCGCGAGTATCGTTTGCCGGGCGCAAGAACAGGTTCCGTTAACGCGTCATGTGCGCGAAGTGACTCTCAGTGGGCAGGCGCAGTTAATCGGGCGACTCCCCGCAACAAAGTCAGTGCGCTTCGACATCGTGCTGGCGCTGAGCAATCAGACAGAGTTGGATAATTTCTTGCAGGAGCTCTACGATCCTACGAGCCCCTCCTACCGCACTTCCTTACGGTGCAAGAGTTTACGGCGAGGTTTGGTCCCACTCAGGGGGACTATGACGCTGTGATTGGTTTCGCGAAAACGAGCGGCTTAACCGTGGTTGGCGGCTCCCGCGATGGTATGGACGTGCAGCTCGAGGGCTCGGTCGCGGCCATCGAAAAGGCCTTGCATGTTACCATGGGTGTCTATCAGCACCCTACGGAAAACCGCACATTCTATGCGCCGGACCGGGAGCCCGGGGTGGACCTGCCTTTTCGGCTGTGGCACATCTCAGGTTTGGACAACTATTCGATCCCGCATCCCGCAGCCCAGCATAGAAATCTGATTGCGAAGTCCGCTGCCGTTAGCGGCTCCTGTCCATCTAGCTCATATTGCGGCAGCGACATGAGGTCGGCCTATTACGGGGGAACGGCTCTCACCGGAACGGGCCAGACGCTCGGGTTGCTGGAGTACTACGGATATGACACAGCCGACGTGAACACTTACTTCACGAACGCTGGCCAGAAGAATACTGTCCCTATCGACGGCATTTCCACTGACGGTACCAGCTTGAGCTGCCTCTATGCGGATGGTTGTGATGACACTGAACAGACCATCGACATAACTCAGGCGGTTTCCATGGCCCCGGGCATGACCGCACTAAATGTTTACGTGGGGTCCTCCGATACCGCCATCTTCAGCGCCATGTCTACGCATTCCCCGCTGGATGCGCAATTGAGCTCATCGTGGACCTGGAGCCCGTCGGACCCCAGCACTGACGACCCCTACTTCAAAAAGTTTGCGGCGCAGGGTCAAAATTTGTTTCAAGCAGCCGGCGACAGTGGCGCGTATACCTCGTCTTCCACGTATGTCTACCCCGCGGATGATGCGTATGTCACAGTGGTCGGCGACACGGACTTACAGACCAGCAGCGCGGGCGGCTGGAGTTCAGAAACCGCCTGGGCCGACGGTGGCGGCGGCTACTACACGCCGGGCGCCATTCCAATTCCCTCCTGGCAGCAGCTCGCAGGCGTCATAACCTCGACCAACGAGGGGTCGACGAGCTTGCGGAACTCGCCGGATGTTGCGGCAGAAGCCAATTTTGACTTTTACGTCTGTGCCAACCAAAGCCCCTGCATTGCAAACTACTGGGGCGGAACAAGTTTTGCTGCACCCATGTGGGCCGGCTACCTCGCTCTGGTCAATCAACAGGCGGTTGCCAATGGCAATTCGAAGCTGGGGTTCATCAATCCGATTCTTTATTCGCTTGGTGTGGGGCCAGACTTTGCCACCGATTTCCACGACATCACCAGCGGTAGTAACGGCTTTCCGGCAGTACCCGGCTACGATTTGGCGACCGGCTGGGGCAGTCCAAACGGAACCAGCCTGATCGACGCACTTGCCGGAACCGGCGCCGCCTCACCTACCCCGACATCCACTGCGACGAGTACCCCAACGGCCACTACGACCAAAACAGCAACGGCGACACCAACTAGGACCGCAACCCCGACTAGAACAGCGACGGCTACAGCAACCAAGACCGCAACTCCGACCAAAACCGCGACGGCAACCAGGACTGCGACTCCCACTGCCTCACCCACGTCTAAAGGCCACGGGCACAAAGGGTAAAATTCATTCGCCTTGAGGCCGCTCCAAATGCCACCGCTAGTGCAAAACATAATCGTCGGATAACACCGGCACCGGTCTCCCGCCCCACAATCCAGTCCCCCCTTCCACCAATGCGAGGGGGTGGTTGGGGGGGAGGTTTCTTCGCCCATACTGCTCCTCGAAATCCCCCGTCCGATGGTATAAATCCCGGACCCGATTCGGTGACAAAGGAGGCGACCCACCAATGGATGCAGCCAACGGCGAACCGAAATTCGGATCGCGATCCAGCGCCTACGATGTCGTCGCCGGCCGCGACCTCTCCGGCCACACGATTGTCGTCACTGGCGCCAACACCGGAATCGGCGAATGGACCGCGCGAGCGCTGGCCAGCGCTGGGGCGCGCGTCATCTTCGCATGTCGACAGCCGGCAAGCGGAGAAGCCGCCGTCGCCCGGACGCGCGAAGCGCACTCCGGATGCAAGGCCGAGTCCGCGGAGCTCGACCTCGCGTCGTTCGCGAGCATCACGCGTTTCGCGCAGCACCTGAATGCCGATCGGATTGATGCCCTCATTTGCAACGCGGGTCTCCTGCAGATGACCTGGGCCGAGACGGAGGAAGGTTTCGAGCGAATGGTGGGCGTCTGCCACATCGGTCACTTTCTTCTCGCACGATTGCTGATGCCGCGGATGCTCAGGTCCGCGAGCCCGCGGATCGTCATGGTGTCGAGCCTGAGCCATCGCACGCCGGCGAAGCTTGATTTCGATCGGTTACCGATGACGCGCGAGAACTTTCGAGGCATGACGGCATACGGTCAGGCGAAGCTGTGCAATGTGCTGATGGCAAAGGCGCTGCAATCGCGCTATGGCAACCGCGGTCTGGTCGCCTGCGCGCTGCACCCGGGCACGCTAGTCACGACCGATATCGGCCGCAGTTCCATGCTCTTCGGCGCACTGATGAAACTGGTGAGTCCCTTTACCAAGAGTCCGGTTCAGGGTGCGGCGACCAGCGTCTATGCGACTGTCCACGAACCAGCGTCGGACCTGGCTGGACAATACCTGCAGAACTGTCGTGTCACGCCCTGCAGCGCAGAAGCGAACGATCCCGCAGTAGCTCAGCGTTTGTGGACAGAAAGTGAACAGTGGATCGCGCCGGCCGCCGCCCCTGCCTGGCCGTAACACCGAGGGAAGGGGGTTGTGTTGCAATGCACCCACAGAGGGGATAAGCTCGACCGACGAACAGGGCGGCGACGACGAATCTCCAACCGAGGTGCGACTCGATGGCTCTAGATTGGTTCAATACCGTTTTTCTTTATGAGTTGGGACGTGACTTGCAGACATTGACACAAGCTGCTCCGACTTCGCTGGCTGCCGTATCAGAGCCACTGCTCAATGCTCAGATAGCACTGGATGTTCTCTATACTTCAAGAGTCTTAGGGAAGCCGCTATTACCGCTGCCAACTTCCCAACGCGCGTACAAATCGCTTAAAGGCGTGCTTGACCAGATAGACAAAGCGGTCACCAAGATGACTTTGGAGACTGCGGCTCAGCCTCTGGACTCAAGACTTCTGTCGGATTTGACCGAAAAACTCGCGCAATTTCAAATTGTGTAAGAGGCCGATCTTGGTAGGTCTTGGACTTACGTTGTTAAACAGCCCGGCATTCTTGCCGTTGATTCTCTGATTTACGGTGCGCGTGTAGTTTTTGAAGGTTATGCGAATCGCATTCCAGAAATCGCAAAGCGAGATACCGACCAAGCTGGTCGTTGTATCGCTTTTGACCTTCCAACTGCCGCAGGTTTCCATATCGCGCGGGCGACCGAGGCCGTTCTTGTGAAATATCTTGAAGCATGGGGCAAAAAGGTTGAAAAAGCGAGTCAACGAAACTGGGGAAAATACACTGATTTGCTCAAAGAGACGGGTGCAAACAAGAAGGTGATCAACTCGATTGACCAAATAAGGGAATTGCACCGCAATCCGCTGCTGCATCCCGAAGATACCTTAATTATGGCCGAAGCGCTTAATTTGTGGGCTATTTGTTGTAGCACGATTCAAGGAATGATCGCTGACATCGAAGAACGATTTCCGAATCCTAGCCCCGAAATCATCGGAATGCTGCCGGACGAAACCAGATAAAACCCCGATGCCGAATTGTCGTAAAATTAGTATGCTGCACGAATGCCATCGCGACTGTACTACTGGTTCGCGTTAGCTCTAAGCGTTGCGGGAATCGGATTGGCGCTAATAAACAATCAGCAGGACTCCGCAGCATTGGTGGCGTTCGTTATCGCCTTTGTCTTGATATCCGCAGGCGGCATCGGTGAACTATTGGTGCCGTTCTTACTGTGGCGATTCGGTCGTTTTGGGAAATGCGAACGTGCGATCCGAGCGCGAATTAGACTAGGGGAATCACTTCTCAAACAACCCATTGTCACCCAAGATGAGGCGACACATTGGGACGCGCTAACTCAACAAGTTTTACGAAAATTTCTTGGCGGAGAATGGCATAAGGAATTCAGAAACTTTCTGAGAGTTGGGCGTATTGACCAGGCGTTAGAAGAAGATCGTCGGCGCGTAGTATCTGCGAGAATTCACGTGCTGATTGATCTGAGGAAGGCGATAAACAATCGTGCGATCAGCATCACGTTGAATAGGGATGTGAAACTGTCTTAAGGCGCTTAAGCGCGGCGAGACGTTTGCGTGAGCAAGGGTTTGATCGCTTTGCCCAACGTTTTTTCAAACTTCTTGATGTCGGCGTCAGTCAGACTCTCAAACTCTTTTCTTATTCGCTGGTCGTCGGCGCGCTGCTCGGCGCTTGGTACGTATGGTTTGCGGGCCGGTCGGCCCTTTGCCCTTGTGGAAGCCACCGCGATATTCTAGCGCTTCCACGTTTGCGCGGCTAGTTACTGCACGTCGCAATCAAATCCGCGAATGCGTTTGAGTTTTTGCGGTTGTTGAGACGCCATGCGAATTCGTTCACATAGAGCGGCAAATATTCCTTGCTGACTTTGTGATACGAACCGATGATCCCGCGCTTGAACAGACTCCAGAATCCCTCGATGGTGTTTGTGTGAGTAGTGCCGACAACGTACTCGCCAGAGCTGTGCCGAACCACGTGGTGATTCATGTCAGCGCCCAAGAGCCGGTATTCGCTGTGCTCGTCGGTCGCAACGAGTTTCACATCTTTGGAAACGGTCTGGCGGACAAACTTGTCCAATGTCGCGGTGTCGGTATTCTCAATCACTTTCGCAACGATCATTCCCTTGCGGGCGATTGCGCCGATGACAGCGATTTTGTTCTTTGTGCCGGTCAATGCGAGCGCCTTGCGCCGGCTGGCGTGCATATTGTGCGCTTTGCCGCCGACGAAAGTCTCGTCAACTTCCACTTCACCAGTGAGCGGCATCACGTCGCCCTTCATCGCGGCCCGCCAGCGCTGGCAGATATACCAAGTGGTCCGATAGTCGTGGCCAGAATCTTCACCGAACACGACGCGATGCACCTGTAGAGCGCTCATTCCTTTCTTCGCAGTCAGGATGAAGTAGGCGATGCGGAACCATAGCTTCAATTCAATCTTGGTATCTTGGAAGATCGTGTGTGTGATGACGCTGAATTTGTACCCGTTGCGACCACCACAATCTGCGTTGCGACAACGCCATTGATACGGCTTGATCGCGTAGACTTTCTCTTTGCGATTGCAGCGAGGGCAACGCACACCATCGAGCCAGCGCTGTGCGGCTAGAAAGTCTTTGCACGATTCTTCAGTTGGAAAGCGTCGGTCGAATGCGCTTAGTGTTTCCATACGCTGAATATAGACTTTTCAGCCGTGTGGGTCAATAGCAACACAATCACCCCGAGGGGAGGGGTTAGGGGTTGGGTTCCAAACACGCGGACTTAAGCGCGCGATTTGTGCGCGACTTCCGCCGGCACCACTTCGAGCATCCGTTGCTCCGTCCCGCGAATCACGACGACCGGCGTGCGCACCCCGACCTGGCTCATCGTGAGATGACGCTGCAAGTCGTCGATGCCGGCGATCGAAGAATCGCCGAGTCGAATCAACAGGTCGCCTTCCTTGATGCCGCCGAGCGCGGCCGGACTGTTCGCCTCGACCGATGCGACGCGCACCGCGGTCTCCGCGGGCAGCCGATAGAAGCGCACGAAGCGGCGCGGCAGCTCGACGTTGTGGCCGGCGATTCCGATGTAGCCGCGGCTTATCTTGCCGTCCTTGATCAGATGCCCCGCGACCAGCTTGGCGCTGTTGATAGCGATCGCGAAGCAGATTCCCTGCGCGGGCAGGATGATCGCGGTGTTGACGCCAATTACCTCGCCGCGCGAGTTGACCAGCGGCCCGCCCGAGTTGCCGGGATTCAGCGCCGCGTCGGTCTGGATGACGTTGTCGATCAGGCGGCCCGATCCCGCGCGCAACGACCGTCCGAGCGCACTCACCACGCCCGCGGTCACGGTGCATTGGAAGCCGTAGGGATTTCCAATCGCTATCGCGAGCTGGCCAACCCGAATCGCCTGCGAGTCGCCGAGCGACACGGCCGCCAGGTTCGAGCCGCTGATTCGAATCACCGCAAGATCGGTTTCCGGATCGTCGCCGATCAGTTGCGCGTCAGACTTGCGACCGTCGGAAAGCGTGACCGAGATTCGCGACGCGCGGTGAACGACGTGGCTGTTGGTGATGATGTAGCCGTCGGGCGCGACGATAAAGCCCGATCCGCTGCCCGCCGGCGCGTCCGGATTGCGCGAATTGCTCCGCGATTCGGTCGCATGCGAGACCTCGATATTCACTACCGCTGGACTGACGGACTCGGCGGCGCCCGTCACGTCGCGCGAGTACGCGTCGAACAGACGCTCGTCGGACGAATCATGAGGGAACGGACGGCTGCTGTTGCGTGCGGCGCCATCCGAAACCAGTTTCAAAGATGAACGCATTGTCGGTACTCCTGACCACTAAAGATAATCACGATTGCCCAGTTGTGATGCGCGTCGAATCGTTATAAATCCTTGCCACTGCGGGGTTACTCACGATGAAGATGAGGGAGGGAGGCGTTATGAGCGGACGCTCGATACGAGTTGCGGCGTGGATGGTCTCGGCGGCGACGATCGCGCTGGCGGGATGTTACATTTTCTCGCCGTCGCAGGCCCAGGAGAACAAGGCGCAGACCCAACTGCACTTCGACCTCACCCAATGCGAGCAGACGGCGCCCAACCTTTACAAATGCCCGAGCGTCGACAAGTCGATTTGCGGAGCATTTTATTCGGGGCAGCAGGTCGATTGCCTGAAGGTGGATAACGACGGCAACGTGATCGTGATGAAGCAATAGAAGTCCGCTTGGAAGTAGCATTTTAGGTCAGAAAGTACGTAAGCTTTGGCCGGCAAATCGCGGCAGTTGCGGACTTGCGTACACGCCCAATAAATCACCATAGCTTACCTTGACGTAGCATCGATCCTCTGCCATGGTCACGTGACCGAGGCAATGAACCGCTCAGCCTCGACACGATGGCCAGCGATTCGCGTACCCGAAATCGAGGGTTTAGCCTTTACCCTCGAACAGCGCTAATCTGCCGGACGCGCTTACGACGGGCCGCGATGGGCGGCGGCAGGCTTTAATTAGTAACCAAAGCAAAGAGCGTAAAAAGCAAGATTGTCCACCGAGTTTGAAATAGCGCTCACGCTTCTCTCTGCGTTCCTGGTCGCGACCGCGATGATGCCGGTCGCAAAAGCCGCGTCTCTCCGCTTCGGCATCGTCGCGCAACCTTCGACCGACCGCCCCCATGAAAAGCCGACCGCGTTGCTCGGAGGCCTGGCCGTAATGGCCGCCTTCGTCGTCGCGATCGGCTTCGTCGGAATCCTGTCAGGGTTGCCGTATCACGGTATCCCGTGGCTCGCGGGGTTCGCGGTCGCGATGTGCCTGGTCGGATTGCTCGACGACATCGTCGATCTGCGGCCGCGCCACAAGCTGATGCTGGAGCTTGCCGCCATTTCTGCCCTCGTCTGGTGGGGGCCCCATCTCGACTTCTTCCCCTACCAGCCCGTCAACATCGCGCTCACGATTTTCTGGCTGGTCACCGCGACCAACGCCTTCAACCTGATCGACGGGGTCGACGGCCTTGCCGCGGGAGTTGGAATTGTCGCCGCGTTGAGTATCGCCACGGTGGCCGGACTGCATCAGCACGACGGAACGATGCTCGCGGCGCTGGCGATTGCCGGAGCGCTGGCGGGATTCATGGTCTTCAACTTTCCCCCCGCGTGACGAAGGCGCGCTTGCGGTCGGGCTGGTGCTGGGCGTGCTGTCGATTCAGGGCAGCCGCCTTGGCGAAGGTTCTCTGCCGGCGCGTTTCGCGATGCCATTGTTGGCGCTGATGGTTCCGCTGCTTGACACCGTGACCGTTACGGTGACGCGGCTGGCGACGGGAAATCCTGTCTCGAGGCGCGGCCTCGACCATTCGCACCATCGGCTGACTCGCCTCGGCCTGTCGTCGTGGAGGGCGGCGGCGGCGTTGATCGGCCTGCAGGTGATCGCGGGTGGATGCGCGATCGCGCTCAGCCTGGTGCTCGGATACGACGCGGTGCTGCTGATTCCCTATATGGCGCTGTTTTTCGCGCTGGTCGCGTTGTTCATGATGGATCGATCGTTCGACGCGGAGGCGCCCGGTCAAATCGAGGACCTGCCCGCGCTCGCGCGCGTCATTCTGAGCTTCGGCTACAAGCGCCGCTTCGTCGAGTTGTTCCTCGATGCGGCGCTGGTGGCGGCGGCGTATTTTGGCGCGATGCTCCTGCGATACGACTTCGACCTGAGCATCGCGCAGGTGGACCAGATGATTGCGGGCCTGCCGTGGATCGTGGCGATCGGCTGCTGCTCGTTCCTGGTGGCGGGCGTTTACCGGGGGATATGGCGCTACACGGGACTGGCGGAGGCCGTGCGCTTTGCGCTGGCGGCGATGATCGCGGGGCTCGCGGTCAAGCTGGCGTCGTCGTTCCTGCCGATAATCATTTCACGCGCGGCGGCAGTGATGTTCGTCCTGTTGTTGTTCAATTTCCTGGTCGGTACGCGCTGGTCGTTCCACTTGTTCCAGCGCATCGGCCGCTTCCTGGCGCATTCCGCAGGGCGCCTTGTGATTGTCGGCGCCGATGCTCGCGGCGCGGCGGCCGTTCAACATCTGCACTCGGCGATTAGCGCGAACACCGAACTGCTGGGACTGCTGGACGACGACAGTTTCAAGCACGGCAAGCTGTTCCATGGCTACCCGGTGCTGGGCTCGCTCGCCGATCTGGAAACGATCATGGCGCGCACCCCCTTCGACGAAATCGTAATCGCACAAGAAACCCTGTCCGCCACGCAACTGGCCTTGCTCGAATCCTTCGCTCAGAGTCACCGCATAACCCTGCGCCGCTTCATGCTCGGCGTAACCGATCTAACCGCCCCCAAAATCTCCGACCGCCAACTCACCACCGCCTAACCACCGCGGCCTTTTGAGCGACCGCAGTCGGGAGAGGCCGACGCTCGTCCACGCGCGGCGGGTGAGGAACCAAATTTCCGTGATTCTGGAGGCGTCGTTCATCAGAAGGCGGGGACTGCGACTTGGGTTCGGGTGCGGCGGCGCCGGCTTAGATGCTTGGTCCGCGGCGTGATCTTCAGCCGCAGATGAGGCGTCGCGGCTCGAGTCTCGACGTTGCGGCGGAGTTCATGCTTCCAGGCCAGCATCCGGCGCCGCAACACGCTCGGGTTGATTCCCAGCGCGTCGCATACAGTGTCGAAGCTGAATGCGTGACGGCATTTCGCGCTGGCCGTGATCCATCGCTCGGCATCGATGAACAACAGGCGCTTGCGCGTATTCCGCGACAGGACTCCCTGCTGATAGACGTTGATCGCGTCGGCCAGCAACGCGAGCATCAGGCGCTGCTCGCCGGTCAGGCGATGGCCGCCGGAAAGGTCGTAGTATTGGCTGGGAAGAATCTGGTTCAGGCCGACGAAGCGTTCGACCGCGGTATCGGAAGTCAGCTGGAAACCTTCGGACATCTGCAAAACCCCGGGGCGTTAGCGTCCTCGGGAGCGCATCCGGAATGCTCCCGGCAGGACTCTCATCGACCGCGATGAGACGGTCCCCATGCGCTCTGTTAACCATCGAGTGTCGCCATTGGTTCCCAAAGTTGAAGGCTACACGCCCGTCATCCAGTAATACCGACCGGGCATGCCCGCGGATTATTCCAACGCGCGGCGTATGGAGATCTCGCTGATTTTCGGAAGTCTCTCGGGGTCAGGTGGAGAGCTGATGGACCAGTTCAATCAGCGAGGGGTCCAGCGGGCGGCGCTTATTGGCGACCTCGCCCAGCGGGACGCAAACGATTGCGCCCCGCTCCTCGCCGATCAGTGAAGGTCCCGCGCCGTCGAGGACGGCCCGGACGGCGCCCGCGCCCATCCGGCTCGCGAGCAGCCGGTCGCGGGCCGTGGGCGCTCCACCGCGCTGAACGTGGCCGAGCACGACGACGCGCGCCTGCATCCCGAGCCGGGCGGTGAGGGCCTCGGCGACCGGGATTACGCCTCCGGTGCGCGGACCCTCCGACACTACGACGATGGTCGAGCGTTTGCCGCGGCGATGGCTATCCTCGACGCGATCGCAGATGTCGTCCAGGCTGAACGGGAGTTCCGGCACGATGACGGCCTCGGCGCCGCCGCCGAGCGCGACCGCGATTGCGATAAAGCCCGAGTCGCGGCCCATCACCTCGACGCAGAAGACGCGCTCGTAGGCGAACGCGGTATCGCGGATTCGGTCGATGGCGTCGAGCGCGGTGTTGACTGCGGTATCGAAGCCGATCGAGTAGTCGGTGCCGGGAATGTCGTTGTCGATCGACGCCGGGATGACAAAGATCGGGATGCCGGTCTCGCCGGCGAAGACCGTCGCACCGGTCATCGAGCCTTCGCCACCGACTACTATGAGCGCCTCGATCAGGTGACGTCTCAGGTTGCGGGCCGCCAGGCCGCGGGCGGCGGGTGTGCGGAACTCCGGCGAGCGCGAGGTCTCGAGGAAGGTGCCGCCGCGCTGGATCATGTTGGCGACGGAGCGGCCGCTGAGCGGCTCGGCCAGGTCGCGGATGAGACCCTCGTAACCACGCCTGAATCCGATCACGTCGATTCCCGCGACCGCCGCGCTGCGGACCACGGCGCGAATCGCGGCGTTCATGCCGGGGGCATCGCCGCCGGCCGTGAGAATTGCGATTCGGCGGGTACGCGCGCCGGTCCGGTCGGGAGATTCGCTGTTGCCGTTGCGGTCCATGGAGATAGCGAGCGATTTTTCAGTGCCTATCGCTCACTATCGAATCTAACGAGCGCGCCGAGTAGAACCAAACCGGCGCGAGACGCCGTATGTTGGTGCCGAAGCGATACGCGCTGCGAGCCAGGATCCGGAATTGCCTCACCCCCTGCGGGAAGAGGCCGCCCTGTCCTAGGAAGCGGGAAACCCACGGGGTTCACATTCAATAAAATGACTTACCGTTCCATGCGCTACGCGATTTCTTTCATCAGCACGAAGTTGTCGCGATGGATTATTTCGTCGGCCACCTTGTAGCCGAGCAGCGTTGGAATCTCAGTCGAGCGTCTGCCCGCCACTTTCATCACATCCGTCGCGGGATAGTTCACCAACCCGCGGCCGAACTCGACGCCGTCGGGATCGAGCAGGCTCACGCAGTCGCCGCCGCCGAAATCTCCGCGCACCTCGCGCACGCCCGAAGGCAGGAGAGAACGTCCGCGGTTGCACAGCGCGTCGGCCGCGCCCTTATCGACCGCGAGCGATCCCGCAGGCCGCAATGCGAATGCGATCCAATGCTTCCGGCTCTTGAGCCGCACTCCGGCCGGAACGATCAGCGTGCCCGCGTTGCGCGCCGGGTCCAGCGCGGCTGTGACGATTCCAGCTTCGCGCCCGCGCGCGATTATCACGGCGATTCCCGCGCGTGTCGCCTGCCGCGCCGCCTTCAACTTGGTCGCCATCCCGCCGCTGCCAAGCGGGCCCGCGTTCTCGGCGACCAGACCGCGCATTTCGGCTTCGGGATCGCTGATCACGGGAATCAGCCGTGCATCGCTGCGCTCGCGAGGGTTGCCGGTCAGCACGCCATCGACGTCGCTCAGAATAATCAGTAGCTGCGCCTGCACGAGGCTCGCGACCAGCGACGACAGCACGTCGTTGTCGCCGAGCCGGATTTCCTCGACTGCGACCGTGTCGTTCTCGTTGACGATTGGAATCACGCCCGCGCCGAGTAATTCAGCAATGGTTTGATTCGCATTCTGACGGCGCCGGCGTTCCGCCAAATCCTGATGCGTCAGCAAAATCTGCGCG